>ERZ773225.3144-NODE-3144-length-15371-cov-3.453252_pt1 | contig 15371 bp, 18 predicted proteins | sample MGYA00580993_ERZ773225 | MGnify/ENA primary metagenome ERZ773225 (study PRJEB29015, sample SAMEA2737748) | human gut metagenome | biome: human gut; feature: human-associated habitat; material: faeces | place: China | collected 2012 ... | reverse complement strand
CAACGCTTACGCGGGTTGGTGCATCGGGGCCGGTGTCGCTGGCGGCTGAAATGGTCAGCGGGAAGCCGAGTGATGCACCGAGTCCCCACAAAATAACGGAAACACCCGCCACCCAAGAGCTGTCGACAAAAATAATCAGGCTAATCCCGAGAGCGCCCATCAGCGCACTGGCGCGCACCACCGTGACGCGGTTGTAGCGGTCGATGAACCAGCCGCCAGTAAAGCGGCCAACGGTCATGCCCAGCGTAAATCCGGCATAAATCAGAGAGCCTGATGTTGGGCTAAACCCATGACCGTCCACCATCAGCAGCGGAAGCCAGTCGTTGGCGGAACCTTCAGCAAATGCCATTGCGAGCACCACGACGCCAATTAGCAATAACTGGATATCGCGATAAAAAGGCAGTCCTTTTTCACCGGAGGGAGAACCATCAGAGGCATTTTTACCCGTGCCGTCAGGAATCGCTTTGATGGCGATAAAGATAGGAGTGATAGCTACCAGCGCCGCCAGCAGAATATGCGCGTTTGCTGGGACGCTGAAGGCGGTAAGCATCATCCCGACTCCTGCGCCCGCCAGCGTTCCCAGGCTGTAAAAACCATGCATCATCGGCAGCACGGTTTTATTCATTTCGCGTTCAACCGCCGCGCCTTCGACGTTGATGGCCACTTCTGCTGCGCCAAAGCTGGCGCCAAACACGGCCAGACCAAATGCGAAAAGCCAGGCGGAATGCAGCCAGAGCGCCACGCTGAGGATAGCCATCCCAATGACCGCACATGACATGGTAGTGCGGATCACTTTGCGCGTGCCAAATCGTTTCACCAGCCAGGCCGAACAAAGAATGCCACTCATCGAACCAATAGAGAGTCCAAACAGCACCGCGCCCATTTCGGCGGTAGAGATGGAAAGAATATCTCTGATGGCAGGGGTACGCGTTGCCCAGGAGGCCATTAATAATCCTGGTAAAAAGAAGAACGTGAACAGCGCCCAGGTGCGACGTCTTAAGGCTTTGCGTGATGAGATGCCAGTCATGAATTCGAGCCAAAGAAAAGAGGAAAGAAGACAACATTAGCAAGGTTGTGTACATTTGTACACAAATGCAAGAAGAGGAAATGCAGTGCGACGTGCAAACGATCCGCAGCGGCGGGAAAAAATAGTTCAGGCCACCCTTAAGGCGATAGTAATCCATGGTATTCATGGGGTTACACACCGTAAAATCGCTATGATTGCCGAGGTGCCACTGGGCTCAATGACCTATTATTTTGCAGGAATAGATGATCTGCTGTTGGAGGCATTCAGCTGTTTTACGCATACTATGTCTCAGCAGTACCAGGATTTTTTTGCCGACGTTGCTGATGCGCAGGCGGCCTGCCATGCGATTACCGATATGATTTACGGCTCCCAGGTCACAACGCCTGATAATATGGAGCTTATGTATCAGCTGTATGCTTTCGCCAGCCGTAAACCAGCGTTGAAAACGGTGATGCAGAACTGGATGCTACGCAGCCAACAAACGTTAGAGCAGTGGTTTGATCCGGTTACGGCGCGGGCGCTGGATGCGTTTATTGAAGGAATGACGCTGCATTTTGTCACGGATAAAAAACCGCTGCAGCGAGAAGATATTCTGATGATGGTGGAGCGTATTGCCGAATTGCCGCAGAGATAAAATCCTCAAAATGGTTTGTCGAGTCGGGTAACGGCCTGACGTAAAAAATCAATGACTTTTACCGCCTCTGGCGTCAACGTTCGGGCGGCTTTTTTTACCGTCCCGACATCCATATAAGTAATAAAATCATCAATCGTTCTGTGCATGACGCGCAGACCATCCAGTGACCACGGGCGATACACCAGGTCGGATAAAATGGTTATCCCTCTGCCTTTTGCAACCAGACTTCTTATTGCTTCAAAAGAGTTGCTGCGAAAACTGATATTGGGCGTATAGCCACGCTGCTGCCAGTAATCGATGATTACGTCAGGGTATTTATCGGTTTCCAGCAGTAAAAATGGTAGTTTCTCGACGTCTATTAAACGGATCGATGCCTGGCTCTGTAGCGGATGCCCAATAGACGTCCACAGGCGGCGCTGCGAACGAATGAATGTTTCGATCTCCAGGTCGTTATCATGGTTGATATTTGAGGTCAGAAGCAGGCAAAAATCGACCTTTTGTTCCCGTAGCGCCTGTACCAGTTCCGGTGCAGTGGCTTCATAAAACACGATCTCCAGCAAAGGGAAACGTCGTTCAATATCGTTGAGTATATCCGGGATAAGATAGGCAGAGAGCGTTTCGGCAATACCTATGCGCACCGTGCCGGTGAGAATTTCGCTCCTGTCATGCAGGGCGTCAATAGCCGAGCGGCTACTGTTGATGATGTTGCAGGCATGTGCCAGAAAGCGCTCGCCCTCAGCGGTGAGCTTCACACCTTTGGGATAACGTACAAATAGCTGCACGTCTAATGCTTCTTCCAGGTTCCGCATGGCAATGGTCATTGATGACTGAGAAATATGACAGCGTGCAGCAGCTTTGGAAATTTGTAATGTTTCTGCAAGCGCGATGTAAAACTCAAGTTGCCTTAGCGTAAATTTCATAGTTTTAATCTATGCAGATGGATAAAAACGTTATATTAGCATTCATTCTCACGCCGCCGTAGCCTTGTGGTCATACCGTACAACTGACAATAAGGCGCAAATATGCCCTATCTTTTACTCAGTCTGGCTGCCTGTTTTTGGGGTGGAAATTATGTGATTGGTCATCTCTTGGTCGCTGAAGTTAATCCCATCGTTTTATCAGCGGCACGCTGGGTATTTACCGCGTTATTATTGATGACGCTCTATTTTCGTCAGGTCACAGAGCAATGGCCGGTGATGAAAAAATCCTTTGGTACTATCGTCTTCCTTGCGCTTTGTGGTCAGGTTCTTTTCCCCTTAACGTTGTATATCGGCTTGCAATATACAACCTCGCTTAATGCCGCGATTTATATGTCCACCACCCCGGCGCTCGTACTGTTAATCAATAAGTTCTTTTTTAAAGAGCGGATTTTTGCGCGAAATATAGCTGGTGTGATCCTGAGTACTGTTGGTGTTATATGGCTGGTGTCGCAGGGTGATGTGATAAATGCGCGGGTATTTGCACATCTGAATCAGGGCGATTTCTGGACCATGGGGTCAGCGTTAAGTTGGGCCGTTTATTGTGCCTTTTTACGCATTAAACCGCGTGAGGTAAAGGGAAACGCCTTTGTCGCAGTGAGCGCGCTGTTAGGTGCGATTGTACTTATTCCGGTACTGGCTCTGGAGTTGATACGCAATGGTATGCCGGGATGGAATAGCTATGCCAATACAGGCGTTGTAACTGGGCTTGCATACCTTGTTATTTTTCCTTCCTGGCTGTCATATCTATTATGGAACAAAGGGATTAGCGCCATTGGCGCAACGCGTGGAGAGATCTATTCACACTTGATCCCATTGAGTGGCGGATTATTTAGCGTGATGTTTTTGCACGTCACTCTGCATTCATATCATCTGGTGAGCGCGTTGGTTATTATGTGCGGTATAGCATTGTGTTCCCGTCCGAGTGCAAAAAAAGGCTCGCAGCAGCACATGGCGTGAAAAGCGGGTAAATTAGCTTACGGTGGCACCCCCGGTAATATTTACCACTGTGGCGGTCATAGCGCTGGCATGGTCTGAAGCGAGAAAGGTTGTAACCTCAGCGATTTGTGCAAGCGTAGGCAGGCGCGCGAGCATGGTACTTTGCGCCGCCCCCTCTAACCATTGATCGACGGTTAAACCCATTGACAGTGCTTTAGCGGTGAAAATTTCTCCGGTATAGGAGCCAGCCGCTACAGCATCCACAATCGCATGCGACCGCACGCCGACGACACGAATGTTTATTGGTCCCGTCTCGCTGGCGAGCGTCTTAATAAAAGCCTCTGTTCCTGCACAGCCGACGATATGGCCGAGATGCCCGGGCATCGCCATCGGGGCTGCGGGCGCAACGATGGTGAGAATAACGCCCGCTCGATTGCCGCCCATGTGCGGCGTTACGGCTTTTGCGATATTGAACTGCGCCGCAAGAAAAGGGGTGATACCGCTCATAAACTCAGAGAGGGATAATGCATCGATGCGCTTGCCCTGTTCGTGCATAAATCCCGTTGCGTTAACCACCACATCTATTCCACCGGTTTGCTGTACAAGGCGGGTAACTTCCTTCGATGCGTTGTGCTCGTCGAGTACATTGGTGATAAAGGTTTCGACTGTACCACCTGCCGTTCGGATAATACTGGCCGCCCAATCCAGCTTTTCCTGACTGCGCGCGCCCAGATACACATGGGCTCCTTCGCGCGCCATCGCCTGCGCAACCGCACTACCAATAGCGCCGCTGCCACCGAAGATCACTGCGACTTTGCCTGAGAGTAACATAGCAACCCCATCACCATTTAGCACCGAGTAAAGTATGTGCCATAACGGGCATGCTGCAAATTTGAGAAAGCGTTTCCGGGGAACCTCACTCAGCGATGAAAAATCAGGTTATGTCGGGGACATTGCTGCTATGGATCTTATAGCAGCAATGTCTATCAGCTCATTTTAACGCCGATCAGTTACTGTAAGTGTTTGATATTTCTTTAACATGTATATCATTATCAAAATTATCAAAAGCAAGTACATCATCCAGATGCTGGTATTTAGCTCAATTAAAAAACTACCGACACCTCCGATAACTGACGGAATAACCAGCGAGGCGGCTCCCATCAACGCAGAGGTCGCTCCCAGGTTGGTGCGCTGGCTGGACATGGTCAGGTAGGTATAGAGTGATTCGAACATCCCTCCAGCAAACATCAGGATAATAAAGAAGAATATAAAAATATTGACGTGATAACTAAGTATTATTAATGGAATACACAGTACAATAAATGAGGCGATGATTTTCAGCCACGAATTCAAAATTTGCGACGCAGACCGTTTCTTAAGAAGTTTACCTGATAATGCAGCCCCCAGCAGTAGGAAGCCTCCAATAATTGATGAAAGCACACCAAATTGCGTTGATGAGTATCCAAACGTAACCATAAAAATAAATGGGGAGGCTGTGACATAGCAATAAATCAGCGAAAATGACAGACCAAGAGACAGACAAGGTAGATAAAATCGAGGTTGTTTGCTGATCTCTTTATACGTATTAAATGATGATTTTAATGAATAGGCAACCCTTCTCTCATGACTGAGTGTTTCAGGGAAGTTAAAATAAACGTATATTAACGTTATAATAGCATAGCCACATATCATTAAAAAAATTGCGCGCCATCCCCATAAGTCATTAATTATCCCTCCCAGCAGGGGCGAAGCAATGGGAACGACACCTTCGATAGTGATGATGATGGCATACAGCGTCGCGGCCACTGAACCACGAGTTACATCTCGAACTGCGCTGATTGCTGTAACCAGCGTTATTGATATAGAAAGACCTTGTATGACACGGATCGCCAGAAACATAACCAGATCGGTTGAGAGCGTGAGACAATATGTTGTCACGCCATAAATAACCGCACCTGTAAGCATAATTTTTCGCCGGCCAATAGCATCAGATAATGGACCAAAAATTAGCTGTCCAAAACCAATGCATAGGGTATAAACCATAATCGACAACTGCGTGGTTGAGACATTTTTTTCAAATTCTTTTGCGATGTCGGGAATTGAAGGTAAATAAGTGTCCACTCCCAGAATTCCCATTATCGTCAACATGGCCAGGCCGACAGTAAAGTAAATTATGTTCTTTCTATGAATAACAGTTTGCAGCTTCATTACTTATCACCATGAGTAAATTAAAAGCATGAAAAAGTTCACTATTTAAATAGAGATGTTGTGGATAATTATCGTGTAGGCAATAAAACAGAGTTGAAATGAACTGTCAAACTTTTGACTCAAAAAATTGAGATATGAGTCACAGGTATATAGCCATAATTTTCGATGGTAGGGTTCCAGTTAAATTTAATTGTGTTTGATTGCCAGGCAGCACGAGGAACCATAAGTACACTGACTTCGAATACGGGCATACTGCTGGTGTTGGCGTTGGTGTAAATGAAGAGGGAATGCCTGCGTGGATTGATAAACCACCGATCACACATGCAGAAGAAGTGATTAAAGCCAATAATGAAAAACATGGTCGTATAGTCGAAGCAGTTAACTATATGAACAATAAACAATGGGTGGGTAAAGCTATACTAGGAAGACTTGATGTAAATGAAATGAAAATGTATAACGTATGGCTTGACTATCTGGAAAAATTAGAGGCCGTTGATCCTTCAACAGCCCCCAATATTATTTTTCCTGATAAGCCTTGTTAACGTAACGCCCGCAGGAGTGGGTTAACAATTACTTTGTCAAGGACGAAACTTAAAATAAGGCTTATTACGAATATGATTAGAGACAAGGATGTCGTTTTTAAAATAATATTGTCCACCATAAATGGTATATTGAATTGTTTTTCTAAGATCCTAAATACACATACATGTATCAAATAAATGCCGTATGTAAGAGGTGCAATTGTTTCGATTAATAAAATAATTAATTTATTATTGCTGATTTTTATTCTGGAAAAGATGAGTACTATCGCTGAGCATATGAGCAGCATATTTAATCCAGAGTCATAAGGGAATATGTTGAAGTTGTATTTATTAACACTCAGATAAACTACCGAAACATGAACTAAAAACAAAACAGGGATGCTGTATATTATAAGATTTATATTTACTTGGATTCTTTTTAAAAGACCACCAGTAATGAAGTATAACACCCATGTATCTATGTTTTGTACGGGGATTAAGTGATTGTAATAAGGGAATGATTGACTTAGTGAATATGAGTACAATGAATAGTAAAATAGAATGGATAAAACTATTATTGCTTTAAAACTATCTTCATTCGGGATTTTGTTAATTATATACTGTAGTGCAGGTGCTATTAAATAAAGGCCAACAAAAGCATAAACAAACCAAAAGTGTACTGATAGTGAAATGGTGCTTTTAGATATTAATGTTAAGTATTCAATGAGACTAGTAGGTGATTCATTGTTCCAGTTGATTATATAGTAATGCACCAGAGAGTATATTATGAAGGGTAAGATAATAGCAGGTAGCCTTTTTCTGTAAAAGCTTAAAGGATTACTGGCGTTTCTGTTAAGAAGATAATATCCACTTAACATAAAAAATATAGGTAGCCCAATACGAACAATGGATTGGGCAAAAAGAGTCTGAATCTGAATACTCTCACTTTGATGGCTGGTAACTGTAAAGGCATAATCAGGTGTAACATGAATACCTATTACAAAAATACAGCAAATAATACGCAACAGATCTAAAGATAGGTCTCTTTTCATATTGTACTTGGGTTCATCTGAGTGGAAAGCCGATACTTAATAGTACCATTAACAGGAGCGTAAAAATCAACACAAATTCATATGGATTTTTTGGGTTTACATGCTTTCGGTCCCCCCAAGATAACCTGTTGTGTCATTTTCTATACAACCTACATTCCGTGCGTCCCCCACAAAACATAAGGAACATAAGCAGACCCCTTTCAAATCGGAGAGCATGCCTTATGGCTCAGGATTACCACCACGGGGTGCGCGTTGTTGAAGTCAACGACGGCACCCGCTCCCTCACCACGGTAAGCACTGCTATCGTGGGTATGGTCTGCACCGGCGATGATGCTAATGCGTCCGTATTCCCTCTCAATAAGCCGGTTCTGCTGACGGATGTGCTGGAGGCCAGCGGTAAAGCAGGCGAGTCGGCACGTTGGCCCGTTCGCTCGATGCGATTGCCGACCAGTCAAAACCCGTGACGGTTGTTGTGCGCGTGGCGCAGGGCGAAACCGAAGCGGAAACCACCTCCAATATTATCGGTGGCGTCACGTCCGACGGTAAAAAAACGGGGATGAAAGCGCTGCTTTCTGCGCAGTCGCAGCTGAAAGTTAAGCCGCGTATTCTCGGTGTGCCGGGGCATGACACGCAGGCGGTAGCCACTGAGCTGATGAGTATTGCGCAGAGCCTGCGAGGGTTTGCCTACTTGTCTGCCTATGGCTGCAAGACGGTGGAGGAAGCCATTGCTTACCGGGACAATTTCAGCCAGCGAGAAGGGGATGCGGATCTGGCCTGATTTCATCAACTTTGACACCGTTTTGAAAGCCGATGCGACGGCTTACGCCTCCGCACGTGCGCTCGGTCTGCGCGCCAAAATCGACGAACAGACCGGATGGCACAAAACCCTGTCCAACGTGGGAATGGCGTCACCGGTCTTTCCGCTGATGTGTTCTGGGATCTGCAGGACCCGGCAACGGACGCAGGACTGTTGAACAAGAATGACGTCACCACGCAGATCTGCAAAGACGGCTTCCGCTTCTGGGGTTCCCGCTGCCTCAGTGACGATCCGCTGTTTGCATTTGAGAACTACACCCGCACGGCGCAGGTGCTGGCTGACACGATTGCAGAGGGGCATATGTGTGCGGTGGATAAGCCACTGAATCCATCACTGGCCCGCGACATTATCGAAGGTATCCGCGCAAAATTACGCTGCCTGGTGAATCAGGGATACCTCATCGGGGCGGACTGCTGGCTGGATGAGTTAGTGAACTATAAAGACTCCCTGAAAGCCGGAAAACTCACCATCGACTACGACTACACGCCTGTGCCGCCGCTTGAAAATCTGATGCTGCGCCAGCGCATCACCGATCGCTACCTGGTCGATTGCCAGCCGTGTCAGTGTATAAGGGGGATACATGGCATTACCACGCAAGTTAAAACACTTGAACCTGTTCAACGACGGGAACAACTGGCAGGGGATCGTTGAGTCGCTGACGCTGCCGAAATTCACCCGCAAATATGAGAAGTATCGCGGCGGCGGAATGCCGGGGGCGGTGGATGTGGATCTGGGACTGGATGACAGTGCACTGGATACAGAATTTTCCATTGGTGGTACTGAACTGCTGCTGTTTAAGCAGATGGGCAAAGCCACGGTGGATGGCATCTAACTGCGCTTTACCGGCTCTACAACCAGTGCACTAACATCGAGTGCGGGCATACCTTCGTGACGCATGAGACTTTTGTGCGCTCAGTATGCCGTCCTCAAAAAATCAGCGCAGCACCGCCTCATCCAAAAGGTATGCAGGAACAATTTGCTTACTGATACTGACCCGCCGCTGGCGGGTTTTTTACGTCTGGTGCCGCCATAACAAAAGCGCTGTCGCCACTTTGTCGCCACATCTGAATAAGTGGTTATCTAAGTGGTTGATTGGAATGGGGCTGAATTTCAGGCAACAAAAAACCCATCAACCTTGAACCAAAACGGCGGGGTTGATGGGCTCCACAAATTGGGGACATCAAAGAAAAGCAGTGGCAATAGTTATGACTGACACCTTGAAGAAAAGTTCTGCTTACCTGCAAAAAATTTTCGTTTAAGGGTAAATTTCAGCGCTAACCAAGGCCAGGCCAGACAATGACGATGAGTGTCCCCGCTAATGTCAGCAGAACGTTGGCTATCGCGTAGGTCCCGGCATAGCCTAACGCAGGGATGTTGCTGCGTGCGGTGTCGCTGATGATTTCCATTGCCGGAGCACAGGTACGTGCGCCCATCATGGCACCAAACAGCAGGGCGCGGTTCATGCGCAATACGTAAGCACCAAACAAGAAACAGATAACAACCGGAACCAGGCTGACTACCAGACCGGCAATCAACATTTGACCACCGACGGCCCCCAGGCCATTACCAATGCCACTGCCTGCGCTTAAACCGACGCCAGCCATGAATACCATCAGGCCAAATTCTTTCACCATGTTCAGCGCACCCTGTGGGATGTAGCCAAACGTTGGATGGTTGGCTCGCAGGAAGCCCAGCATGATACCGGCGAACAGCAGTCCAGCCGCATTCCCGATGCCGAAGCTGAAATTACTGAACTGGAAGGTGATCATCCCGATCATCAGACCGATGATAAAGAAGGCGCAGAAGGCCAGCAGATCGGTCACCTGACTGTGAATCGAAATGAAGCCGATACGATCGGCAATGGTTTTCACGCGGCGAGCATCACCGCTGACCTGCAAAACGTCACCTTTATTGAGCACGACGTTGTCATCAATAGGCATTTCAATCTGGCTGCGGATCACGCGGTTCAGGAAACAACCGTGGTCGGTCAGTTTCAACTGGGCCAGGCGACGACCAACGGCATTGTGGTTTTTCACTACAATTTCTTCAGTGACGATGCGCATATCGAGCAGATCGCGATCGAACACCTCTTTACCGTTACGGAAGCTGGGATCGAGGCGGGCATGGGCGTCTGGATAACCCACTAGGGCTATCTCATCGCCCATTTGCAGCACCGCGTCACCATCCGGGTTGGCAAGAATGCCGTTGCGACGGATACGTTCAATGTAACAACCGGTCTGACGATAAATACCCAGTTCGCGCAGATTTTTACCATCGGCCCATGCCACCAGCTCCGGGCCAACGCGATAGGCGCGAATCACCGGGAGGTAAACTTTACGATTGGCATCAGTATCCAGGCCCCGTTCACGCGCGATTTGTTGGGCGCTGGTTTGCAGATCCTGATGCTGAAGTTTCGGCAAATAGCGCGCACCAACAATCAGACTGACCAGACCAATCAAATAGGTGAGGGCGTAACCCAAGCTCAGGTTATCGAGAGCGCTTGAAAGTTGTGTTCCTGACATTCCTGAATGGCGCAAGGTGTCACCTGCGCCGACCAGCACCGGCGTTGAGGTCATCGAGCCAGCCAGCATACCCGCCGTCAGGCCGATGTCCCAGCCAAATAGCTTACCCAGCCCCAGGGCGATCAGCATTGCGCTACCGACCATCACCAGGGCAAGCATTAGATAATTTTTCCCATCGCGAAAAAAAATCGAAAAAAAGTTGGGGCCGGCTTCGACGCCGACGCAAAAAATAAACAGCATAAAGCCGAGATTTAATGCATCGGTGTTAATACTAAAGTGCTGCTGACCTAATAATAGGGAGACCACTAAAACGCCAATGGAATTACCGAGTTGGACTGAACCCAGACGCAATTTGCCCAGACACAGGCCCAGAGCCAGGACCACAAATAATAACAGGATGTAATTCCCATTTAACAAATCTGCGACGTTTATATTCACGGAGACTAACTTCTTGTTTACTAGTAAGCTATTGAAAGAAATGGCAATTTACGCTAATGTTTTTGCCAGAAATTAAGGGGCGATAGCATCGTACACAGCCCCGAATAATGCAGCATAACAATATATGCGGCTAGTTTAATCTCATTACGTATCAACGGCTATAAGAATCGTGTGGGTGTGTTTTTGGCATGGAATGCCGAGTTACTTTATCTGACTGGACGCCTGCGGGCGAAAAGAGTGTTCGATAGAGAATGTGTCAGGAGGAACGATTGAAACATAAGCAAAGTTGGGCGAGTGCGGTCTGCTGCTTTGTGCTCTTTATTGTGGTGTGTCTTTCATTAACGCTGAACGTGAAAGGGGCATTCAGAGCAGCAGGGCATCCTGAGGTCGGATTGTTGTTTTTTATCTTACCTGGTGCTGCAGCAAGCTTTTTTTCCCATCGTCGGGAAGTACTCAAACCCCTTCTTGGTGCAATGTTGGCGGCGCCGTGCTGCCTGTTACTGATGCGTTTCGTTTTTATGCCGACGCGTTCATTGTGGCAAGAGCTGGCGTGGTTGTTTAGTGCGGTGTTTTGGTGCGCGCTTGGCGCATTATGTTTTTTATTTATCAGTAGCTTATTCAATCAGCATCAACGGCGGAAAAAGAACTGATGACGCCCTCAAGCTGAGGGCGTAGAAACAGCTATCAGGCGAACAGATTCATATTCTCTTTTGCCCATGCTTCAAAATCCGTGCAGCCGCCGATGTGTTTTTGATCGACGAAAATCTGCGGAACGGTTTCAACTGGCTTACCTACTGTTTTTTCCAGATCTGCTTTGGTAATTCCTTCAGCATGGATATCAATGTAGCGGAAGTTAAAATCGTCATGCTCACTGCTTAATTTTTCTGCTAATTCTTTTGCGCGCACGCAATACGGGCACCCTGGGCGACCAAAAATAACGGCAAACATCTCTTTCTCCTCGAACTTATCAGGCCGGATGGCAATACTTGTTATGATGCCGCGATTTGTGACGGATGGAAAGCAGGTTCAGCCTGTTGCTTTGATATCCTCAAGCTATATCTGTTAAACACGGCAAGCCGGAACGTTTTATAATGAAAGCCATTTCGCCGGGAGGCCGCGTATGCGCACAATTGGTGTATTACCCAAAAGCGTATTGATGCTGGAAATAATTGGGATGGTTTTGTTATCGCTGGCGCTGCTATCGCTTAACGATTACCTCACCTTGCCCGCACCGCTTAACAGCCCGTTAGCCTGCGTGGTGATGATATTTCTGGGCGTACTGCTGATGCTCCCTGCTGCGGTGGCGTTGATGTGGCGTATTGCTCAACTGCTGGCACCGCAACTGATGTCACGCGCACCCGGTGATTCAACTGATTTAGACAGAGACAAAAGAGATGACACCAACCATTGATTTACTCCGCAGCCACCGTTCCATTCGCCATTTTACCGATGATGCTATTTCGGATGCACAGCGTGAGGCGATTATTGCCGCCGCTCAGGGAACGTCAAGCTCCAGTTTTCTACAGTGCACGACGATCGTTCGTATAACGGATAAATCTCTGCGTGAATCGCTGGCTACCTTATCTGGCGGCCAAAAGCATGTGGCGCAGGCCGCTGAGTTCTGGGTGTTTTGCGCTGATTTTAATCGTCATTTGCAGATTTGCCCTGATGCGCAACTTGGGCTGGCGGAACAGCTGCTGCTGGGCGTGGTTGATACTGCAATGATGGCGCAAAATGCGTTGACGGCGGCAGAGTCGCTGGGACTTGGCGGCGTATTCATTGGCGGTTTGCGTAACAATATTGAGCCGGTCACCGAACTGCTGAAGCTGCCGCAGCACGTTCTGCCGCTGTTTGGTTTGTGCCTTGGCTGGCCTGCGGATAACCCGGATATCAAGCCGCGCCTGCCAGCGTCGCTTGTTGTGCACGAAAACCAGTATCAGCCGCTCGATACAGACGTTTTGTCGCAGTATGACGAACAGCTTGCGCAGTACTATCTGACCCGCGGCAGCAATACGCGTCGTGACACCTGGAGCGATCACATTCGCCGTACCATCATTAAAGAAAGTCGCCCCTTTATCCTGGAATATTTGCATAAACAGGGATGGGCCACGCGCTAAAGATTTTAACCCAGTGTATGATACGCCAGCTTTTACCAGGTCATTCAGAGAGGTGCAGGGTGAAAATTGCCATTTTGTCCCGGGACGGAACGCTCTATTCTTGTAAACGCCTGCGTGAAGCGGCGATGCAGCGCGGTCACCTGGTTGAAGTTATCGATCCCCTTTCTTGCTATATGAACATCAGTCCGGCGGCATCTTCTATTCATTATAAGGGCCGTCAGCTTCCCCATTTCGACGCGGTGATCCCGCGAATTGGTTCCGCGATTACCTTTTATGGGACGGCGGCGCTGCGCCAGTTTGAGATGCTGGGTAGCTATCCGTTGAATGAGTCGGTAGCGATTACACGAGCGCGCGATAAGCTGCGTTCGCTACAACTGCTGGCGCGTCAGGGAATTGATTTACCCATCACCGGGATAGCCCACTCTCCCGACGATACCAGCGACATGATTGACATGGTTGGCGGTGCGCCGTTGGTGGTGAAACTGGTTGAAGGCACCCAGGGTATTGGCGTGGTGTTGGCGGAAACGCGGCAGGCTGCAGAAAGCGTGGTAGATGCCTTTCGTGGGCTGAATGCCCATATCCTGGTTCAGGAATATATCAAAGAAGCGAAGGGGCGCGATATCCGCTGTTTCGTGGTGGGCGACGACGTAGTGGCCGCCATTGAACGACGGGCTAAAGAGGGCGATTTTCGTTCTAATCTCCATCGCGGTGGTGTGGCGACTATTGCGAGTATCACGCCGCGCGAAAGAGAAATTGCGCTCAAAGCCGCCCGGACTATGGGCCTGGACGTTGCAGGCGTTGATATTCTGCGCGCTGATCGAGGGCCACTGGTCATGGAGGTCAACGCGTCTCCGGGGCTGGAAGGAGTGGAGAAAACCACCGGGATAGACATAGCTGGCAAGATGATCCAGTGGATCGAACGTCACGCTACGCCTGAATTTTGCCTTAAAATCGGCGGCTAAGCGCAATATCGATTGCGATCGTGGTATGACACGCTCTTTTTGCGTAAGCTGTGCCGGTATTTTTTTCATCAATAGAGGTCGCACATTATTATGACATCACTGGTCGTTCCCACTCTGGATACGTTGCGTCAATGGCTCGACGACCTGGGCATGAGTTTTTTTGAATGCGATACCTGTCAGGCGCTGCATTTACCGCACATGCAGAATTTTGACGGCATCTTTGATGCAAAAGTTGATTTGGTCGATAACGTCATTCTGTTTTCCGCGATGGCAGAAGTCAGACCTTCTGCACTGCTGCCGCTGGCCGCCGATCTGTCCGCGATCAATGCCAGCTCACTGACGGTGAAAGCTTTTCTGGATATGCAGGATGATAATCTGCCAAAGCTGGTGGTTTGCCAGTCTTTATCCGTTATGCCGGGCGTGACGTTTGAGCAGTTTGAATGTTTTGTTCGCCAGAGCGAAGAGCAGATATCGATGGTGATCCTTGAAGCCGGTGCGCATCAGCTGTTATTTAATGCTGAAGAAGATGCGCAGAATAGCACCGCTGAAATTCATTTCCTCCATTAATTCTTCCTGAATCTGGACATATATTGCGCAGCCGCTGCCAGAGCGGTTGCGTATTGCCCGTTTTTATTCTGTATTTAACCTTTCATTAAAGAATTATTCACCTCTATTCAGCGCCTTCCGCTTTACGTCATAGACAATTCCTGCATAAAAAATTGATAAAAGACGTTTTTTAATCTGGGCTATATCCACAATTCCTGGCTAAAGTTATTCTTGCGAAGCTTACCAACGTCATCATTTAAACAGCCCCTTGTGACCTGTTCTACGGCCACAATGTATGTTGAATGCCTGGACGGATGCCAGCGAGCAATAGCGGCGTGAGGAGAGGTCTCTCTTTACATCGGTGCCGCATGAAAGAATATGCACGTTTCTTGCATATCATTAGAGTGTGACATTTTTGTTCGTTTGTTAACGAACTTTCAGAAGGAAAGAGATTATGACCGCCTTAAATAAAAAATGGTTATCAGGCCTGGTTGCGGGTGCTCTGATGGCCGTCTCTGCCGGCACGCTCGCTGCTGAACAAAAAACGCTGCATATATATAACTGGTCTGATTATATCGCCCCGGACACGGTGGCCAATTTTGAAAAAGAAA
>ERZ773225.3134-NODE-3134-length-15407-cov-3.574453_pt1 | contig 15407 bp, 14 predicted proteins | sample MGYA00580993_ERZ773225 | MGnify/ENA primary metagenome ERZ773225 (study PRJEB29015, sample SAMEA2737748) | human gut metagenome | biome: human gut; feature: human-associated habitat; material: faeces | place: China | collected 2012 ... | reverse complement strand
GACCCGGCATTACAGCAATACCGGGCGCGAAATATCGATAACTATCCTGATGATATTCCCCCGGTTAAACGTCCGGCGCCGGTGGCGCATAAATGGCGGAATAATTTCAGGCCGGAAACGGAAATAAAACCGGATAACAGCTACCGCCATTATCTGTAATTAAAAACGACACCCAAAAATAAAATGTGCGTATCTGCGCAGGGATACGCACGTCCTCAGGAGACGAAATAATGCCTGTTAACAGTACGGAACGGCCGCAGAATATAAAACAGCCCACTATCAGCCGGGCAGACCTTGAATGTCTCGAACACCTTCGCAATGTCGGCCAGCTTGTCGGCGACCTGATGCAGGTGCAGGACTGCACCTCTTTGCGCCACAATCCGGCGCAGCAGCTACAGCTCACCTCGGTGATTTACCTCATGACTGCCCGGCTTGACGGCGTGGTCGACCGCTGCAATCAGCGCTGGCTGACCGGGGAGGGCAATGTATGAAAACCGCATTATCTCCCGTTCTGCGCGCTGCGCTTTATCGCCGCGCGGTCGCCTGTGCCTGGCTGACCCTTTGCGAACGTCAGCACCGCTACCCGCAGCTCACACTCAGTACGCTGGAAAGTGCCATTGCGACCGAGCTGGAGGGCTTCTACCTGCGCCAGCATGGCGAGGAAAAAGGCCGCCAGATTGCCTGTGCCCTGCTCGAAGATTTAATGGAAGCCGGACCACTCAAGGCCGCCCCGTCGCTGTCCTTTCTCGGGCTGGTCGTGATGGATGAACTCTGCGCCCGTCATATCACCGCACCGGCACTGCACTGAGGGAGAAAATAACCATGAAAATGAACGTAACGGACACCGTAAAACAGGCGTGCGGCCACTGGCCGCGCATTCTCCCGGCGCTGGGTGTAACGGTCATCAAAAACCGCCATCAGGCCTGTCCGGTGTGTGGCGGCTCCGACCGCTTTCGCTTTGACGATAAGGAGGGGCGCGGGACGTGGTTCTGTAACCAGTGTGGCGCGGGAGACGGTCTGAAACTGGTTGAGAAAGTGTTCGGCGTGACCCCGTCAGTGGCGGCCGGGAAGGTGAACGCCGTGACCGGCAACCTGCCGCCGGTTTCCCCGGCGGTGACTGCGGCCGCAGACGCTGAAACAGAAGCCGACCGCAAGGCGGCGGCCGCGCTGGCCGTAAAACTGACGGAGAAAGCCCGCCCGGCCACCGGCAATGCCTACCTCACCCGCAAGGGCTTCCCCGGCCGGGAATGTCTGACGCTCACCACCCTGCATAAAACCGGCGGCGTGACGTACCGCGCCGGGGATGTGGTTGTCCCGCTGTATGACGATAGCGGCGCACTGGTTAACGTCCAGCTCATTAATGCGGACGGACTCAAGCGCACCCTGAAAGGGGGGCAGGTCAAAGGGGCGTGTCATATTCTCGACGGGAAAAAAGAGGCGGGAAAACGGCTGTGGATAGCGGAGGGCTACGCGACCGCGCTCACCGTGCATCACCTGACCGGGGAAACCGTCATGGTGGCGCTGTCCTCCGTGAACCTCCTTTCTCTGGCGAGCCTTGCCCGTCAGAAATATCCGGCCTGTCAGATTGTCCTCGCCGCCGACCGTGACCTTAACGGCGACGGCCAGACCAAAGCGTCTGCGGCCGCAGAGTCCTGCGAGGGCGTGGTCGCCCTGCCGCCGGTGTTTGGTGACTGGAATGATGCGTACACACAGCACGGCGGGGAGGCCATGCGTAAAGCCATGTATGACGCCATCCGGCCACCGGCTGACAGCCCGTTCAGCACCATGAGCGAGGCGGAATTTACCGCCATGAGCACCAGTGAGAAAGCCATGCGGGTGCATGAGCATTACGGCGAAGCGCTGGCGGTGGATGCGAACGGGCAGCTCCTGTCCCGCTATGAGGCGGGAATCTGGAAAATCATTCCGCCGTCGGACTTTGCGCGCGACGTGGCCGGGCTGTTCCAGCGTCTGCGCGCACCGTTCTCATCGGGGAAAATTGCCTCGGTGGTGGACACCCTGAAACTGATTATTCCGCAGCAGGACGCCCCGGCGCGGCGGCTGATTGGCTTTCGCAACGGCGTGCTCGATACCAAAAGCGGTATATTCAGCCCGCACAGCAAAGCGCACTGGCTGCGCACGCTGTGCGATGTGGATTTCACCCCGCCGGTGGAGGGGGAAACGCTGGAGACGCACGCGCCGAATTTCTGGCGCTGGCTCGACCGCGCCGCCGGTTCGCGCGCCGATAAACGTGACGTGATACTTGCCGCGCTGTTTATGGTGCTGGCGAACCGTTACGACTGGCAGCTCTTCCTCGAAGTGACCGGTCCCGGTGGCAGCGGGAAAAGTATTCTGGCCGAAATAGCGACCATGCTCGCCGGAGAAGATAACGCCACGTCAGCGACCATCGAGACGCTGGAGTCGCCCCGCGAGCGCGCGGCGCTGATTGGCTTCTCGCTGATACGTCTGCCTGACCAGGAAAAATGGAGCGGTGACGGGGCAGGACTCAAGGCCATCACCGGCGGGGATGCGGTCTCCGTCGACCCGAAATACCGCGATGCATACTCCACCCATATTCCGGCAGTGATACTGGCCGTAAACAACAATCCGATGCGCTTCACCGACCGCAGCGGCGGGGTGTCGCGTCGCCGGGTGATAATGCACTTCCCGGAACAGATTGCCCCGGAAGAGCGTGACCCGAAACTGAAAGATAAAATCGCCCGGGAGCTGGCCGTCATCGTGCGCCAGCTCATGCAGACGTTCAGCGACCCGATGACCGCGCGTACACTGCTCCAGTCGCAGCAGAACTCCGACGAGGCACTCAGCATCAAGCGCGACGCCGACCCGACATTTGATTTTTGTGGCTATCTGGAGGCACTGCCCGAGCCTGACGGTATGTACATGGGGAATGCGAATATCATCCCGCGACAGCCGCGCCTGTACCTGTATCACGCCTATCTGGTCTACATGGAGGCGCACGGCTACAAGAACACACTCAGCCTGACCATGTTCGGCAAAGGACTGTCATCGATGCTGAAAGAGTACGGGCTGAATTACGGTAAGCGGCGAACAAATCAGGGGATGCAGACGAACCTTGCACTCAGGGAGGAAAGCAACGCCGACTGGCTGCCCCGGTGCGATGAAACCACCGCGACATAACCTACCCGGACCGGCATCAGCCGGTCTTTTTTTACCTGAAATCCCGGAAAGTGAACAGTAAAGTGTTCACTGTTCACGGACTGTTCACTGCGTATAATATTGAAAATAAACATAAATAATGGCGAGTGAACAGTGTGAACAGTTTTCCGTAAAAAAAGTTTTTTTTAGGTTCTTCATTCTTCCGGTTTGGATCCGTAGCACGGATCCAAACCGGAGATCATGTTTTGAAGTTATTAATCTTTCTTATCAATGTGTTGTCGTTTGAAGGGGGTTAAAAAATGATGGGGGCACAAATGGGGGCACTTTAATGAGATTTGGTAAATAAATTCTTTATATTTAACATGTTAAGTTGTGATTTGAGTCCGGACTTCGCACCATCGGAACATCAATAGACGTCAACGGACGTCTTTTTTTGTGCCTGAAATCCAGTATTTACCTATCTTTCCCGCTATAGTAACTCTCTCAAGCTCAACCGACTTCAACGTACATCTACCAACAGATGTTGGTACAGATGATGGTACTTCCGGTTCGATAATGCTTGTACCAACAGGGAGGGCATAAGCATGGCTCTAACAGATATCAAAGTCAGAACAGCCAAACCAACGGTGAAGTGGTTTACTGAATTTGGCCACCTGAACAGAGGTGATATGCTCACCTCAGAACAACACAGGTGCTCCAATGAAAAAAAGAAATTTTAGCGCAGAGTTTAAACGCAGTTTTACGTCCGGGAAGACACGATTAAAGCCGCCAGTGCAGAAATTGTAAATCAGCATCATCAGCTTCCTTTCAGTCAGGTACACGGTTCGGGGCAATTATCGTCTTCTGATGCGCAGCGTTTCAGAATCAGGGCAGACAGCCTCCTTGCAGCCTATTATCCCCGCTATTATGGTTATTACGAAAAGGCGATCGGGATATATACGCACGTATCAGATCAATATTCAGTGTACAGCACCAAAGCGCTCTCCTGTAATCCAAGAGAAGCCTTATATGTACTTGACGGGATTCTGAAAAATAACACGATCCTTAAAATCCGCGAGCATACTACAGACACTCACGGTTATACCTAAATCATTTTTGCACTGTGTTATCTACTTGGTTATTACTTTATGCTACGAATAAAAGATTTGAAAGATCAACAACTTTATCGGGTTGATCGCACGGTTAATTATGGTGTTTTCACGCCATTGCTGAATAAAACGGCAGATCTGGATATTATTGAAGAGCAATGGGATGCGATGATTCATGTATCGCAATCCCTCAAAGAACGTACAGCACCGGCCCATATCATCGTAGAGAGGCTCACCAACAGTTTTCCATCAGATCGTCTTTCTAAGGCGTTTACCAATCTGGGGCGAGTTATTAAGACAGAATATATTCTGCGCTATATGACAGATCAGGATTTGTGTCGTACGGTTCAGCTTCAGCTCAATAAAGGCGAGTATCGACATAAATTACCCCGATGGATCTTTTTTGCAAATCAGGGTGAATTCACGACCGGTGATTACGAAGAAATCATGAATAAGGCCAGCGCCCTGAGTCTGGTATCGAATGCAATCCTGTACTGGAACACATCAAGAATAAGCAATATTGTTGAAGGGTTACGTGAAAATGGTGAGGTTATTGATGATGACGTATTAGCCCATATATCATTACTGCCCTATAAACACGTATTACCTAATGGTACTTATTTTGTTGATGGAGAACCTTACGGTACTGAGCCTACCGAAAGAGCAAAACCGTAAGTTTCTGTTCAAATGCTCCCGCTGGTCCATCTAATGAAAGTTCCTTGCCTGAATATTGAACTCCGTCACACTATTCACGTCACTTATAGATTGATGATAGTTAATCAGAGCAATAATTAGTATTATAATATTCAAGCTTTATATGCACAATTATTATTCTGATTGCGTATTATTATTGTACTTGATACGGATACGTTACTATGAAAAACATCACCCATAAATTGTCTATTATTGCAGCAGCAATAACTGTTGCGCTAATCACAGGTAAAGCTGGTGCAGGTAACATTCGCGGCGATATTGATTTACAAACCTATAAAGATTTCGCCGAAAATAAGGGCCAGTTTTTGCCGGGTACAGAAAATATAAAAATATACGATAAAAGTGGCAATTTAGTTGGTACTCTGGATTCTGCTCCGATGCCTGATTTTAGTGCTGTTGGCAGAAAATTTGCCGTGATTGGCAGTGGTGAAGCAACTCTTTTTCATCCTGCTTATATGATAACGGCAAACCATGTTGTGACCAACGGGATGAAAAACAATCAAAAACAGATTGTTGTTTTTGGCTCAGATGCATCAAACGAAAGTTATCAGATCGTGGAAACGCGGGCACACGCAAGTGACACGAATACCATGCGTCTGAGTAAATTAGTTACTGACGTTGCACCAACACCTGTAGGAAACAGCAATGGTGGTGTTGGTGCGTTTGGTAAAAATGGAATTTATAGCGCATTTTATCGTGTAGGCTCAGGAAAAAAAGCAATTATAAATAAAAATGGTAGCACACAAACATTAAGTGGTGATTTTCTGGTAGGTGGCCCATTACCATCTTTAAGTGATGGAGGTAGTCAATGGATAAATGCAAATATAAATGATATTTTCAACGCTAATAAAAATGGGCCATTACCAACTGTACCCCAGCTAGGTGATAGCGGCTCACCTATTTATGCTTATAACACACAAAAAAAACGCTGGGAAATTATTGGAACTCTTCACGCAGGGAACTCTAATAACGATTATAGCTGGGGGGTTGTTAACGAAAAACTGGTTAATGAACATATAGATAAAGAAACCATAAAAAATGCCTCAGGAACAGATTTTAAAAATGAAAATAAAAACAAAAATTTAATCTTTAATAAATCCGGGAAGATTAATTTAACAGAAAAGTTTGACCAGGGCTATGGCTATTTAGAGTTTAATAAAGATTATGAAGTAAATGGTGCCAGCTATTATGGAGCGGGCCTCATTGTAAATGAAGGCGCAAGCGTAATATGGAATACGGATGGCGTAAAAGGCGATAATTTGCACAAAGTAGGTGCAGGAAAATTGATCGTAACTATGCAAAACCAAGGAGGGTTAAAGTTAGGTGATGGTCTGGTCGTGCTTGAAAAAGGGTTTGAAAAGGCGATGATATCAGGTGGGCGGGGCACGCTAAAACTAGGTGAAAATCACTCAATGAGTGCAGATAACATCAGTTTCGGTTACCGGGGAGGCACCCTTGATACAAATGGCAATGACCTTACTTTCAATAAACAAATTGTCCATGAAGACAACGGGACAGTCATCACAAACAGCAGTACAAGTCAGTCTACCATAATACTTGACTATAAAGGTATTGATATAAGTCAAATTGCTGACCCAGCAATTAAAACTATAAATGTCTTGTCAACAGGAACAGGAAAGGTTGGGGATTTATTTCTTAATGGTGATACAAAAGAATATTTGATTCTAAAAAAATTATCCTATTCTAGGCTATCAACTATTATGGGAAACACTACCTGGGAGCATACAGGTATAACAGATAAAGCCAAAGCAATACAAATGTGGAAAGAACGTCAGAATCCAGATAATCCTTATATATGGCATGGTCGCTTTGACGGTAATCTGAATGTAGACGTCCGAGAACTGCGCGGTAAAGCGCTTGCGCTTGATGGTGGCGTAAATATTGCGGGCAATTTTAGTAAATATGGCGGTGAATTAATATTTCAAGGGCACCCTGTCGTTCATGCAGGTATTGCACCAGATAGTACCCAGAAGGACTGGGATAATCGAAGCTATAGTATGGCAAATCTGAATCTTGAAAATACTAGTTTTTATCTTAGTCGCGATGCTCTGCTGTCTGCTAATATTAACGCAGATAAATCTCAAATAAATATTGGTAGTAATAAAGTGCTTATTGACAAAAATGAAGCTACGGGGAAAAGCTCCTCGCCAGTTGAAACAACCAGTACTGTTCAAAATGCCAAATATAATGGTATGGTCGTCCTAAGCAAGGGTTCAACACTGAACATAAATAAAGGTGCTAATTTTGACGGGGGATTATCTGTCACGGATTCCAGCGTAACCATTGGCGGAGATGCGCATATTTCGACGGAAAGCTATCTGCTTAAAAGCCAGCTTAGGCTGGAAAGCGGTGCAACTCTCACCGCAGATGCAGGTCTGATGAGCTTTGCATATGATTCAGCTCTGGGTGATATAAAAATTAATGATGCCACACTAAATCTGAACGGTGAAAAACAAAATGACGGTAACTATCTTGGTGCATATCACTCAGGCAACTACATTTTAAGTGGCGATAATGTAAAGTTCACGGCTGCCAATCAGGCAGTAATCAGAGGGGATATTTCTGCAAACGGTACCGCACAACTCAGTTTTAATAATTCTGATTTCAGCGGCGGCATAAATGCAGAAAATGCCCATGCTGCAATGAATAATGCAAATATATGGCGTATTGAGAAAAACTCATCGCTGAAAAAACTGGATGTCAGCAGTTATTCAGGACTTTCATTCAGTGACAGAAATGATGCAGGTTTCCGTAAACTGGAAGTCGGAGAACTGACGCTAAATGATGCATTTATCGGCATGAGAACGGACGGAACAAACAGCGACAAAATTATCGTTAAAGATAAACTGACGGGGGAAAATAACCACCTGTTTATCGATGCAAGCAGGTACAAAGGAGCAACTCAGGAAAAACCTGTTGTACTAATTGAAGCACCGGATGGTACCGATTTCAGTATGTTCTCGGCAATAAGCCAGAAAACGGGGCTCAGTAACGTAACACCGATACTTGGTACTAGTGATAACGGTAACGGTACAAATCTGGCAATTATTGGCTTTAACTCAGAGCCTGATAAAAAAGCAGTCAGTACGGCGGCCAGTTTTGCTAATAGCAGCTATCGCCTTTTCTCTACAGAAATGAATAACCTCAATAAACGTATGGGGGACATTCGCGACAGTGGAGAAGCCGGGGTCTGGGGACGCTATATGCTCGGTCAGGGGAGTGGCACTGACGGTTATCAGAATACATACAACCACCTGCAACTCGGTGCAGACAAAGGCATAAGAATTGAATCAGCAATGCTATACACTGGCTTAATATTTACCCATACAAGTACCAATGCAGAGCTGAGCGGCAGCTATTATGGCGATACTAAAAGCTATGGTCTGGGTGGGTATACGTCCATCTTCTTTGATAACGGTTTTTATACTGATTTTATCGCTAAATACATCCATTCAACAAACGTTTATAGCTATTTAAGTCCAAGAGACAAAGAGAACTTCAGCACAAATTCATATTATGCAGACGCTGAAATAGGATATCGCTGGGGACTGAGTAATGAAATGTTTATTGAGCCTCAGTTTGAACTTACTTATGGACGGATTGGAGGTAGTAAACAAAATCTGGCTAATCAAACCGTTATTGATAACAAGGATTATAATGTACTTGTCGGTCGTACTGGTGTTGATTTTGCCAGAAAACTCACTGGTAAGGACTGGTCAATAGTAGCAAAGATAGACACAAGTTACCAGTTTGATATATTGAATGATAATCAAACTATTCTCAGTGATGCTTATAACGAGACAACCGTCAAATTCGGGCATGACAGCCGAGTACTTGTTGGAGCTCGCCTTGCATTTGAGCTTGGCAAAAACACCCGTGTTGGCATCGACTATGAGCGTTCATTTGGCGGTAAATACAATATCGATAATGAGCTGAACTTAAAAGTACGCTATTCATTTTAAATAATGTTATATGCAATAGCTCTCACGTAAGCTGAGTGCTATTGCATTTCACCGGGTAGCTCCTGTGCCGAAAAAACTGGCAGGGGTTGGCATTGATCGCAGGCATACCATCAAGTTTCAAATACGACAGAAACTATTGCGGCCTGCTGACAGATTATTTTTTTGGATAGCACAACATAAAACATCTCTTTAATAAATAATAGAATATAAATGAAACACTAAACATGAAGAATGCAGATATAGCTAATAGTGGCATTATCATTATGCCATGAACAATGTAAATATCTATTCTGTATATATTAGATATAATATTTTCAGCTATATGGTAGAAATTAAAATCAACGAACCCAATGATATAAATGCAAACAGTAAATAACAGGATCCTCATCGTGTTAAGTATTATTAATTGACTAATCTTGTCTTTTCCATCAATCCATTTACCTAATGATAAATCCACCTGTTTTAATCTTAAGTATAAATTCATTTGACTAAGACTCCTGATATTAGCTTTCAGAAATAGCCGTGAAGTCATATCAGTTATTGTTTTCGTAAGTTCCTGTTTATTATATCCGTATTTGATATGGCAACACTGACAATTCAGATAAGAATAGATACAGGGATATAAACCCTGTATTTTCCTCCTATAAACTATCGAATGAATACCGATAATTTATGAAGCAGATGTTTACTTTTTCGAGTTATCTTCAGGTATAAGCGTTGACTGAATATCAGTTATAAATAACTCGCTATCAGTATCGTTCTCCTCAATTGCATGTTCTATTTTTGTTGATGACGGATCCATTAATTGTGAACACCCGATAAAACTCCCCCCTTTTTCAATTGAAATTTCGTCAGAAAAAATATCTCCATACATAATGCCTTTAGATAAGACAGACAATCTAGCAGCATAACATTTGCCTTCGACTTTTCCATTGATCAGCACTTGCTGACCACGAACCTCCCCTCTGATGTACCCCCCACTCTCAATTTTAACAAGATTATCACAAATAACATCGCCCTCAACATGCCCCTCAATAATTATATTACCACCGCATTTGAAAGTTCCGTTAAATGAAGTGTCATTCGAAATAAAACAATCTTTCATTTCCTTTAGTGATCCTGGTAAGTTTGTGGTACAAAGCGTCCCGGATAAAGAAGGTAACTCCGGAGAGTGTTCAACTTCAGTTAAATTCTGTGAAGAACTTTGTGGTGTTGATACTGGCTTTTTCTTACTTTTAAACATAGTAATTGCATAAACCTTTTTTATTATGAAAAACACAATCATTATTAATGATAGCAGATATATTATATGTATAACAATAACATCATTGGGAAAACCATCACGATGACTGCCTAGCATAAAATATAATATAGCTGTAACCCATAATAACCAGACAATCCATAATGCGTTGTAATTGCGTATACTCTTTTTCATGAATCAATGCATCATAATATCCCAATTTGAGGAAGTGCAGTATAGCCTCATGATAGTGTTCACCGGTGCGTTTTCTTACCAAATATATGATGAGTTTCTCAGTTTTATTTTTAGAATATAAACAAGGCCATTAAATAAGAATATTCCTATTGAAGGGAGTACAATTATTTGCCAGTGCAGATGTTTTTATTAAAATAACTTATTAGTTAATCAGGTGTTCCCAGGATATCATAACCATTAATATAATTTGCTGTTTTTTATTATCTTATGCAAAGATTCCACTTACAGAAAAGTATATTTAAATACGATACAGCTAAAGAAAAGAACCTTTACAACATTTCCATAAAGACACAGTTAAGTTGTACAAAAGAGAGTTCTTCTACCTGATAATTTTAATATTTATGGAGCGAACAGAGTCATTCTGAGAGTCAGAATACAAATAAAACAAAGAAACCTTGCCTGCCAGTAAAAGTAACGTTAAAACGCATCCGAGCGTGTTTCTGGTGGCATAATCAATCTCGTGGATACCTGTGGAACTCTCCATCAGAAACACGCTCAATCCTTCAGTTCTGCTCAGGCACCAACAGTATAGTCAGCCCGCAAACCTTCATAACTAACGGAGGCATCATTATGAAATTATGTCGGTTATTTTACCGCTGCTGGTCCCCCATTCAGTGACTGTCCTGGGGGTTTTCATGCTCTCGTTTTCTCGGGGTTCTACGCCGTGTCAGCGCCAGTGATATAAGACGGTAATTCACCATTTGGATTGTCCGCTCCACCCAACATGTTGTTTCCTTAAGGTTCTCACACCAGAAAGGACATCAACATGCTGAGCAGAGAGGACTTTTACATGATAAAGCAAATGCGCCAGCAGGGCGCGTACATTGTCGATATTGCGACTCAGATTGGTTGCTCTGAACGGACGGTCAGACGCTACCTCAAATACCCTGAACCGCCAGCCAGAAAGACCCGCCACAAAATGGTTAAGCTGAAACCGTTTATGGATTACATCGACATGCGCCTGGCAGAGAATGTCTGGAATAGTGAGGTTATCTTCGCGGAGATTAAGGCAATGGGTTATACGGGCGGACGTTCCATGCTGCGTTACTACATCCAGCCCAAACGTAAAATGCGTCCGTCAAAAAGAACAGTTCGCTTCGAAACTCAGCCTGGATACCAGCTCCAGCACGACTGGGGCGAAGTTGAGGTGGAGGTTGCCGGGCAACGGTGCAAAGTTAACTTTGCGGTTAATACGCTGGGGTTCTCCCGCCGCTTCCATGTCTTCGCCGCACCAAAACAGGATGCTGAGCATACCTACGAATCACTGGTTCGCGCCTTCCGCTACTTCGGTGGTTGTGTGAAAACGGTGCTGGTTGATAACCAGAAGGCTGCGGTGCTGAAGAATAACAACGGGAAAGTCGTGTTCAACTCCGGATTCCTGTTGCTGGCCGACCACTATAACTTCCTGCCACGGGCATGCCGTCCACGCAGGGCCAGAACAAAAGGTAAGGTTGAGCGGATGGTGAAATACCTCAAGGAGAACTTCTTCGTTCGGTACCGCAGGTTCGACAGCTTCACTCATGTTAATCAACAACTGGAGCAATGGATAGCCGATGTGGCTGACAAACGGGAACTTCGCCAGTTCAAAGAAACGCCGGAACAGCGCTTCGCGCTGGAGCAGGAACATCTGCAGCCGTTACCGGATACGGACTTCGATACCAGTTAATTCGACATCCGCCATGTGTCCTGGGACAGCTATATCGAGGTTGGTGGTAATCGTTACAGCGTTCCCGAAGCGCTGTGTGGTCAGCCGGTATCGATACGAATATCGCTGGATGACGAGTTGCGGATCTACAGTAATGAGAAACTGGTGGCCTCACATCGCCTCTGTTCGGCATCGTCTGCCTGGCAGACAGTGCCGGAGCATCACGCCCCGCTCTGGCAGCAGGTCAGTCAGGTGGAACATCGACCACTGAGTGCCTATGAGGAGCTGTTGTGATGCATGAGCTGGAAGTCCTGCTGAGTCGCCTGAAAATGGAGCATCTGAGTTATCACGTTGAAAGCCTGCTGGAACAGGCAGCTAAAAAAGAGCTGAACTACCGGGAGTTCCTGTGCATGGCGCTACAGCAGGAATGGAACGGCAGGCATCAGCGCGGTATGGAGTCCAGGCTGAAGCAGGCTCGTCTGCCGTGGGTCAAAACGCTGGAGCAGTTCGACTTTACCTTCCAGCCGGGCATCGACCGTAAGGTTGTCCGGGAACTGGCTGGTCTGACGTTCGTGGAGCGCAGCGAAAACGTGATCCTGCTGGGACCTCCTGGTGTCGGAAAAACTCATCTGGCCATAGCTCTTGGCGTGAAAGCGGTGGATGCGGGACATCGGGTACTGTTTATGCCACTGGACAGACTGATCGCGACACTGATGAAAGCGAAACAGGAAAACCGGCTGGAGCGTCAGCTGCAGCAACTGAGTTATGCCCGGGTGTTGATCCTGGATGAAATAGGCTATCTGCCGATGAACAGAGAGGAAGCCAGCCTGTTCTTCCGGCTACTGAACCGTCGATATGAAAAAGCGAGCATCATACTGACGTCAAACAAAGGGTTCGCAGACTGGGGAGAAATGTTCGGAGATCACGTGCAGGCAACAGCGATACTGGATCGGTTGCTACATCACTCAACCACGCTGAATATCAAAGGAGAGAGTTACCGGTTAAAAGAGAAACGTAAAGCTGGAGTGCTGACCAAAAACACAACGCCAATCAGTGATGATGAAATGGTGAAAAGCGGACAGCATCAGTAACGAAAGTATCTTAGCGGGCATGAAAATGGCAAATAACGGTCAAACATCGTGGCGTTGACACTTAGCGTGGGAAAATTTCCGAATTCCAAGCGGCCCCCTACTTCAGGTTAAAAAGAACAATAAAAAATGATGCTAAAATTGCAACATTTTCTAAATAAACTCAATTAATTACATAATAAAGGTGAGACTTTTAGAGGAAATGGGCACGCCCCCCTTACTACGGTGATTTCATATTGAACAGAACTGTTGTACAATTTAATTGTACAACTCAAAGAGGAAGCACTATGTTTACATGTAACTATAGCCATGCTCGCGATAACCTGGCCTCGTTGCTCGAGCTGGCGGTTGATGAAAATCAGCCTGTTGAGATTCAGCGCCGTAAAGGTGGCGCGGCTGTACTAGTTGATAAAGACGCTTTTGAACGATACCGTAAAGCGGCTCTTGATGCTGAGTTTGCTGAGATCATGCAAAGTCATGGGACGGCCTATACGGAGCTTTCTAAGCGATGAAATTCGTTAGTTCACAGGAAGTGATTGAGTTTCATGACCGCTTGATTTCGCGTGATGGTGGCGTGGCGGGTATGCCAGAACCCGGTCGCGCTGACGCGATCATTCATCGTGTTTTGAACATGTATCATTATGAAGGTGTGACAGATATTATGGATCTGGCTGCCGTGTATTTAGTTGCTATTGCTCGTGGTCACATTTTCAACGATGCAAATAAGCGAACAGCCTTGTTTGTTGCACAGGTTTTTTTAAAACGGAATGGTGTACATATTATTAGTTCACGTATTTCGTTTGATGAAATGCAAATTATCGCTTTGAATGCTGCAACAGGAGAATATAACTGGAAGATGGTTTCTGACCATCTTAAAGCCATTATTCTAAATTAGATATAGATATCCAATCAGCAGCATTTTACAATCTACTGAGCAATGTAAAAATCATATATCTTTTTACTATATAATTTCTGGCGTATGTGCTCAATTCAGACCTGACACTCTTCCGCTTCCTCGCTCACTAACGTTCGGTCGCTGGGCCTGCGGCGAGCGTTTGTAATTTTTTTCTAATACTGACGACGTGCTTCCTGATGGGTAATATTGTGTAATAATACACATTATTAATGGTTAATGTCTTAAATGTGTAGTTAATGCTAATGTATGCATACATTAGTATTAAGTTTGTTGTGCTGAACGTACAATAATTCTCTATATCCAAATGAAAGCATCATCCCGTAAAAACATGCCTGCACGGTTTACACATCATCCCATGGTGGCAGCCGGTTAACTTTCCTGCGCCACCAGTGGAAAGAGGCCATGAGCAGTCCGAACAAAAAACCACCCGTGATACTTATAATAATGGCCTCACCTGCCACCATTCCTGACGGCCCCCAGTAGATAAACCACATTGCACATCCCCAGGAAATGCCCCATAAGCCCCCCGTCAGCACCGTGACCTGCCAGAACGGCATAAAGGGTAATGGCGGAAGCCGGATACCCAGCCGCCAGAGAATACGCAGAAGAGGAGGGGCATAATTGCTCCGCCACATCTTTTTGCTGTCCATCAGGGCAATGGCCCGGGCTTTTTTCTGCTCAAAGGTCACAGGAGCACCTCCGTTCCATGATGTAAACGTGACACAGCTTATTGTTATTGATTATTATTATCATGCTGTGATTATGTTGTCATGCATCAGTACACTGACAAAAGTGCAAAAGAAAGGAAAACAGGCAGATGAACAGAAAATATTATTTTAATAATATGTGGTGGGGATGGGTGACGGGGGGATATATGCTGTATATGTCATGGGATTATGATTTTAAATACAGATTACTGTTCTGGTGTATTTCTCTCTGCGGAATGGTTTTGTATCCGGTTGCAAAATGGTATATTGAAGATACAGCTCTGAAATTTACCCGGCCTGATTTCTGGAACAGCGGTTTTTTTGCTGATACACCTGGAAAAATGGGATTGCTTGCTGTTTATACGGGTACTGTTTTCATATTATCTCTTCCGTTAAGTATGATATATATTCTTTCTGTTATTATAAAAAGGCTGTCTGTAAGATAGACAGCCTGTCTTATATTTTATTTAAATACCCCAGAACTTATTCGCTTTTTCCACAAGCGATTCATCAATCAGCGCACCGGTGACAGCCATCAGTAAACCATACCCGATAATGCCTAAAGCGCTTCCGGTAAGAATAGGCTTTGTTGAATAAATCAGATTTCGGGTAAGTCTCCCCCGTAGCGGGTTGTGT
>ERZ773225.3117-NODE-3117-length-15495-cov-3.855764_pt1 | contig 15495 bp, 23 predicted proteins | sample MGYA00580993_ERZ773225 | MGnify/ENA primary metagenome ERZ773225 (study PRJEB29015, sample SAMEA2737748) | human gut metagenome | biome: human gut; feature: human-associated habitat; material: faeces | place: China | collected 2012 ... | reverse complement strand
ATTCGTAATGCGTAGGTCGCCGGTTCAAGTCCGGCAGGGAGCTGATGAGTGGAAACCCTTGTAAATCAAGGGTTTTTCTTATGCCCGGATATAAAAAATTCTGTCCGCAAAGAGCGGATTTTTGCAATCTTATCGACCACTTATCGACCATCCAGAAAAGTTAGGCTTTGTTCGTCAGAACATTTTCCAGAGTATCAGCAGCTTTTCGGTCGAGTTCTTTTAGAGCATGGCTGTAAATATTTAGTGTTGTAGTTACGTCGGCATGTCCTAATCGGCTTGAAACCGTGCGGATATCAACATTTGAACCGATCAGCAGGGTGGCGGCGGTATGCCTGAGCCCGTGGAGAGGAATAAGCGGTAGTCTGGCGCTTTCATCTGTCTGGGCGGCGTTGTAATTGTTGATAACGCGGTGTAAAATCTGGTAAGGCGTTTCAAGTCCCATCATTTCCCCATTCCAGCGGGTAAAGATATAACCGCCGTCTTTCCATTGGGAGACAATCGAAAGCCTGTAATATGCCTGTTCTTTCTTCCATTCCCGCGCCAGTGAGAGAACGATCGCCGGAAGCGAGATAAGGCGGGCGGACTTTTTCGTCTTAGTGCTCTTCACGATGAGTTTTTTCTTTACGCGGCAAACGCTTTTCATTATGCTGACAGTTGCCTTTTCGAAGTTCAGATCATCCCATGTGAGGGCGATGAGTTCTCCTCGCCTGCATCCGGTAAAAATTGCCAGGTAAAAGAAAAACTTATATTGTGTCATGCTGCGTCGGTTTGCCCTGAGATCATCGAGGCGCTGCGCCGTGGTGTTGAGCGGGTGTGCCAGCCTTCCGGATGCAGTGTAATAGGCTGGATTATCCAGAGCTTCAAGAAAGTGTTCAGCTTCGGGTTGCGAGAAGAACACGATCTTCTCATCTTCCGGCGTGTCCGGTGCTTTTATCTGTACGCGCTCCATCGGGTTCGCGGTTAGAAGATTCCAGCGGACAGCCTGCGAGAGCATAGCAGACAGAACTGCGGCTTTACGCTTGACCGTACCACATGAGAGCGTTTCCCCGGAGCCGTCCGACTTTTTACGCTTCAGCAGAGCATTTACATATTCCTGCAAATAGAGCGGCGTGAGGTTTTCCAGCGTCATATATCCGAACGCGCTTATAAATTCATTGATAGCTGATTGAGTAGATTGTAGCGTCCGCGGTGCCTGGTTCTCTTCGGCGTATTCTGCCAGATACTTGGCGGCGTACTTCTCAAATGTCATAGTTTGCCCGTCTGTGTACTGCCCCGTTAATATCTTGCGTTCAAAGTCGGATGCAAATGCATTGACTTCTCGTTCTATGACAGTTCTGGCTTTTTGCTTGCCTGTTTTCGTCAACAATTCAGGCGTGAATGTCACAGATCTGGTTATTTTCTTACCGACTGAATTACGCCCACAGCTGACAGTTATCAGGTAGGCAGATTCACTTTTCTTTTTAATGTATGCCATAATCAATCCTCCTTTTTGATTTAGAACAGTTAAAAACGGCGCCTTAGAACAGTCTAAGACGCCATATTACGGTTAAAGAAAAGGCAACTCAAACCATAACATAACCGTTCTTTTATAAAAATTGTACCACACCACGGACGGCATTAATAGATGTATAAAAAAATTTAGAATAATTTAATTTTTCCCTGTCGAACCAATTCCTCCCCTGTCGAGGTTGCCTAAATCTTCTACTTTCTGAAATTCAATTTCCGGTTGATGCTTTACAATTCTGAACTGACAAATACGGTCATTGACATGAATTACCGTGTCTCGCATCGCGTATGCTGGGAAATGCCATTGATCGTTATCTCCACGATATGATTCATCAATAACGCCCATGCTGTTAGTCTGGATAATGCCAAAATGTTTAAATGTACTACTACGTGGAACCATCAGAGCCTCATATCCTTTTGGAAGCTGCATTGCCACGCCCAGAGGAATCAGGGAAAATTCTCCGGCTTTAAGAATAGTTTCTTTGGCACATCTGAGGTCGATCCAATCGCCTACAGAAATTTTTTCGAGTTTTTCTATTTCATTGCTCAGGTATTTGATTTTGATGATATTCATTGACTTCTATTATTCCTTTCATATATTATAATGATAACTCGTCTAACACGTTTAGAATGAGCACTTGGCTTTCGCATGACGATTGCCAGTTTTTTGTTTTATGCTTTTACAATTCATAATCGGGATATACCGCCGCCCATACTTCTTTATGATAGGTATTGACTTCACCATAATTGGCATCAAATACCTTTTTGACTTCATATCCAAGGCGTTCTCCGGCAGCTTTTAGTTTTCGCCATTTGAATGTTTTCCAGTTGACACCATTTAATGCCGCCACACGCTTGATGGAATACCAGTCTTTGCTAACATCGAGCTGACGTTTCAATTTCTCTTCGCGATCAAGACTTTCAAGGAGTTGAGCAATGGCATCTCTATAGGTAACCGGAGTTCCATCATTGTTTTTCTTCTGGAAATAGCTGTCTACCAGACGATCATAGACTTCCCATGCCGTGTCAGTGTTGAGGGATTTGGCATGCATGAAGGCACCTTTTTCAGTCCAGAGATACAATTTATTAATCCTGGACGATTCGTGAATTTCCAGATTCGTTTTATAGTGCTTCAACTCATCTCCTGTTAAGCATATAAAATGTTTGCCTTCAATATATCTTGAACGATTGTAATTAAAATTATATGAAATTGTTTTGCTGTCAGTTCCGTATGCTTCCGCCAACTGTTGACTTGTCAGAACGCGTTTTCCTCTATATTCAATTGCCTGTAAGTTATTCAATATTTTTTCCCTCCCAGTTATTGCTCACAATATTCACAAGCACCTCCACAGTACTTTCAAAGTCTCCAGTATTTCCAATAAAGTAGTCCCAAGGCTCGTTTTTCTCATATTGTTCAAACTGCGAATTTTCTCTTATTCTGCGTTCTTCAAAGTTCTTGTCGCCACGTTTTATCGCGCGTTCTAAGGCGATTTTATATGGAGTAGATATATAAATCTGGACAAATCTATATGATTCTCCGACATTGCGAATCAAACTGTCAATTCCATTTGGATCAATTACATATACATCAGATTGACTTAAAATATCAGATGTTACAAAATACGCATAGCCGTTAATGCGAGTATACGCCACGATATCTTGACGAAACTGTTCAACTTCTTCTGGCGTAATGAAAATATGATCCGATGTTTCTGAATCTTCATTGGGGCGCATCGGTCGGGTAGTGTATGATTTTACCATTTTCAGCCCCAGGCGTTTACACGCTTCTCTGGCAAGGCTACTTTTTCCGACAGCACTGCGGCCGGCAATCAAGAAGATGGTTTTTTTGTTTCTTCTGGATTCCATGAGCTCCAGACTTTCCAAAAACTGTTTCATCCAAACATTCTTGTCGGCAGCATCTTTCATAGATTCACTCCATTGTTTGTAGGTTCGGTCTACCTTCATTTCAGCCCATTGTTTTTGTTCTTCGACGTATGCCTTTACTACCTCAACGCTGGTATTAAGTGCTGCATCGATGTTGGCTTGCAGGTTGTCAATGGATTGTTGAGAATGCATAGCATAATTTAACTGACTTAAAGCAAACTTTTTCAAATTTTCGTGCTGCGGAGTAGGAGCGATCCAGAATTCAACTTCGTGCAAGATTTTCTGGAATTTCTGATTTTCTAATTTCCAATCTATAAGAGTTTTCTTTTTTGACTCTAAATCATTTTCATGCTGTTGTACCATGATTTTTCTTGCTTCATCAAGAGAAATTTTTTGCCATCTAGCCCATTCTTTAACAGCCTTATCATATTCTTTTTTATAGAACTCATCGGCTTCAAAATGTTTTGGAATGGAAGAAGTAAGAGGGGCATCTCTCATATTTGAACAAATTTCAAATTCTCGGCAACAAATCTTTAGGAATCCTGTGCCAGATGTAATTGTTCCATTTTTAATAAGTTCTGTATAAGCACTTGTCATATTCGACCCGCCTTTCGTCTTTCTTAATTTAATTTCATGTGGGCATGGATTTGCACCATGCACAGTTCCGCTCACACTTCTTACTTTCCCATACTAGATTCGAGACATTTCCATCGCTACTACGGAGCCCCTCCCCGCGTGTCTACCTATTCCACCACCACATGAAATGCATTATTTTGTGTAATGTATGATGAGGTTGCAAAGGTTCATAAGGACACACAAAAGCAACAGGCCCTCAGCATATAAGGAACCACTCCCATGAATTTTCCTGTGACGTAGTTTTCGATAAATCGGATATCCAATAAGCCATAATGCCCACAATGTGGTCATAATCCAAAATCCACCTGTGGATGCATGATAGATGAATGTTTTCATGCGATCTCCTCCTTTCTGTTCAACTTCTGTTCGATAATCCCACTGATATCAATGCATTCGTTCCGGCAGAGAGCAACAGCAGTAGTGACAGCATTCTGCAATTCAGAATCATCCAGCATATCTAACGTTTTAGGCTTCTGCTTACTATTGGAATTATTCAGATGATTTGTAATTCTAGCATTAATGTTGATTCCATATCGATACAGCAACTCTTTCTTAAAGTCCCGCCATCCCTGCGAAAAATCATCGATTCCATAACCGTAAGCACGAACCAGTGCGTTAATCAGCGGACGATCCGCCCATTCTAATGCTTCCTGAGTCAGCAAATCATTTTCATTCTGGAGAATCGTTACTTCCTGTTCGGCTTTAGCTCTGGCAGCACGTTCCTCTTTCAGCTTTGTAAACATTTCAATTCCCAAGTCTGGATTTTCCAGAATCTGATTGATGATGTTCTCGGTTGCATAGATACCATTCTTTCTGATGGACGGAAGAACTTCTGATGTAACCCAGTCGGTAAATCGTTCGGCAGAAGGTTTTCTGCTTTGAAAGATTGTCTTGTACAGATTTGGTTCATTGATAAATGTGGCACACTGTTTTCTGCCTATGCTATCGATGACCTCGGCAGTAGCGACCCCATCTTCTTTTAAACGTTTCTTTACATCTGTAACGTGTGAAATATCTAATGCTTTACACACATCTGCCAAACAAAACATGGGTTCAGAGTTCAAAACCAGTGTTCTGATTTCCCCAAAATCTGCTGATTTAAAAAGCTGTACTGTTTGCATAATAAAATCCTCCTTATTAAAATGTGTATGTTAGCTTGAACTTTTAGATGCTATTGACTATCAGTTGGAAATCTGATTCAAATGCCCCTCTAGCTTCTGATTGCATTCCTCTAGTAGCTGATTCATTGCTTCAATGTGACGATTCTCATTCCTCAGATGATCGCTCAAACAATCCCCAAGCTGAATCACATCTTGGCTCTGATGAACCAAAGCCTTCCAAATCTTCTGGTTCATCTGCCACATCTGGCTCACTGTCAGGATCTGAATAATTGCTAATAAAAGGATCCATTTTTTCCAAGGCTGCGGAATTTTCTTTTGGTTGGTGTCCTGTTCGATCCTCATCGCACTCCTCCCTTCATTGTTGGAATATGTATAATGTGTCAATTTGTTCCACGCAAGTAGAAATATTGTATTTTTTCATGTACAATCCGATATCTATTTCCAAATTTTGGCAGGTGTGTTGATGTCTTTGAATTATGTATATACAAAAATAGTTCAGATCCCTTGAATTATGTATATACATAATTTATAATATAATACGTACATAAGCATATTAATATTGGGAGGTGGTAGAAAAGTGAGTGCAAAGCGTGGCAGGCCGACTAGCAATCCGAAGAAAGAATATATAATAGTCAGAGCCACCCAACAGGATAAAGAGCTGCTCAATGAATGCTGCAAACAGCTGGAGCAAACTCAATACGAGGTTGTTATGGGCGGAATCAGAATGGTGCATTCAAATATTCAAAAACCAGAAAAACAAACGGAGGCGGAAGATGGAACATAACATTATATTTGATTTAATAAAATCCGATCAAAAATATGTAAAACAGTATCAAGATGATTGCGTGTTTAATGCTTCAATTAAGTTATTAATGGAGGGAAGTTTTTCCATTCCGACTGTTATTGAGGTGGTTTCAAAATTATGTCAGCTCAATGAAGAACGAGAAAAACAGCTTGTAGACCTTCAAGAAACTACTATGCCGATGGATTTGCTGATTAAACTTATGGAATCAGCTCGAAACCAAAGTAAAGATACCATTTAAAATATATTTTGATTTTTTTGAAATTAGGGGTTGACAGAATGTGCTGAGAAGCAGTTTGATAACGGGATTGAAAATGTTGATACCGCAGAGATGGGACAGGTAACAGATATATTAAAGGATCTGGCCGAGGCGATGTATTATCGAACACTCACGAAAGCTATGGATGATTTGGACCCGGAAGAAATCATGGAAATGTTTGAGAGATATGGAGATGGTGGCCGCCGGTACTATGACCATTACCGCTATGCGGATGGAAGATTTGCTCCGAAAGGACGCGGAACATACCGCCGTGGCTATGATGAGCCACCTTATTGGCATATGACTCCGGAAATGTATCATGATATGGAACAGTACAGGGATTATGACCGAAAAGACGGCAGAATGTATTACACGGAACCAAACCAGATGATGATGGAAAGCAACTATGATCGGGCGAGACGTGCTTATACTGAAAGCAGAGACCTTCATCGCGGCAACACCGCGCAGGATAAAGAAGCTAAAATGAGAGACCTGGAAGGATATTTTCGGGAAATATCTACTGACATAACGGATCTTCTGGCAGACATGACGCCGAAAGAACGGTCTATGCTTAAGGCGAAAGTTTCTGCGCTAGCAACGAAACTGTAAGATAAAAGGGGTCGATTATGACCCCTTTAAGCATTTCAAATGAGGAAAGTTCTGGAGAGCGGCTAATGGAAACATTTTTGCTAAATGCATACTTAACAGCATGATAAACAGTAGGGCGGAGAAATCCGCCCTTTTTTCAAAAAAAGTGCTTGACTTTTTCTTGCAAACGCAATAATATTTAATTGCAATCAAAAATAATTGCATAGAAAGGAGAAAGATATGTTTGTAAGAGCAAAAAGACAAGTACAAAAATCTTTTCGTATTGACGAGAATGTGGAAAGGGATTTAGGTGTGCTCGCAAAAATTACAGAAAGGAGTCAGAACGAGCTTGCTAATGTTGCACTAGAAGAACTTTTACAGGACAATAAGGATTACTTTTTAAAGGTTGCGATTTTAGAGCATTTTTCTAACGAAATTGAAATCGCAGAAGACAACCTTGCACCTTTTGAAATGGGTGGATTAAGGGTTGAAGTAAGTTACACAGACGATAACAAAGTAAAAGTCAGAGCGGTTGATCAAGCAGAAGATAATTCGCGAGAGTTTGAAAGTGATGTTTGTAATGAATTTGAAAACTATCTTTTGGAATTATCTATCTATATTGACAGAAATGCAGAAGATACAAAAAAATATCTTAATGGAAGAACAGATTATCGTGATTACGTCAAAGTAAGAAACAAATAAGAGTTGCCCCGCTACCAACGTTTGCAACTCTTATCCAGCCGAAATCCCGAAGGAATTTGGTAAATCTATTATATCAATTCCTTTCGGGAAAATCAAATAATTTTGAAAGGAACGAAAGAAAGTGGATAAAGAATACGATTTATATGATGTGAGCATAAAACTGGACGTAGCCAATACCTTGATAAGTATGCTGAGTGATTACATCAACGACAGCCCCGTCGAAACAAGAAGCGACGCAATGCTCTTTGCTTACAATCAGAAAAGAATGAACGCATTGATTAGCGCACTTAGTGATTATGTGTACGATTCAAGCGAAATAGTGAATCAGCTTGATAAACAGTCAGCAGGGGGGAATGAGCATGAATAAAATGACGAATTACATTGACATGAGGACACCAATTGAAATTGCACTGGATATCGACAGCGAGGGCATGACTACCGCAAGAAAACTGTATGACTTTTTAGGACTTGCTCAGGGACAGTTTTCAAGATGGGCAAAAGCAAATATCACAGATAACGGATTTGCGACAGAAAATGAGGATTGGTGGGGGTTCGACATTGATGTCGAGGGTAACGTGGTTAAAGATTACCGACTTACCGCACACTTCGCAAAGAAGCTGTCAGTCAAGGGCAATGGTGAGAAAGCAGAACAGGCACGGGAGTATTTCACAACAGTTGAGGAAAGAGTGAAACAGAAAGCTATCGACATGTCTCAGCTATCACCGGAACTTCAAATGTTCAATAAGATTTTCCAGTCAGTTGCACAGCAGCAAATTGAGCAGAAGCGGCAGGCAGATAAGATTGACAAGGTTGAAACCACAGTTCAAAATATGAAAGAAATTTTCACGGAGCCGATTGCTGACTGGAAAGCAGAGATCAATGCGCGGGTCCGGGAGATCTCCATCAAGAGCGGGATCGAGTACCGGGAACTCTGGTCGAAACTGTACGGGGAACTGGAGGTTACGGCTCACACCAATCTGAGCCGGTTGCAGCAGAACAAGATTAAGCGTATGGAGAGAGCTGGAAACACAAAGGCGGCTATCCAGAGCGAGACAACGAAGCTGGCGATCATCTTTGCGAAGCCTAAGCACAAGGCAATTTTCGAGCACATCGTGAAAATGTACGCCATGAGATATTGCGCATAGTATTTACATGGGGAGTTTTGGCATCAGTGCCAGGGCTCCCTTTTAAGTTTCGCTAAGTTTCGCATCAGAATAGATGCCAGTGTCGAATTTTCGACAGTGGTAATTTCTGCACATTAGTTCAGTGGCTTTTTGATTGCGGGCGAGTTGACAACCATGTTATAATATAAATAAAAGAGAGGAGGAGAAATCATGGCAAATGTATTTGATACAGCTAAATACATCTTAGAGAAGTCTGGTTCTATGTCAACAATGAAGCTTCAGAAGCTATGTTATTATTCTCAGGCATGGGCACTTGTTTGGGATGATGCTCCTTTATTTAATGAGGATTTTCAGGCATGGGCCAATGGTCCGGTTTGTCCTGAGTTGTTTTATAAAACACAGGGAAACTATTCTGCAAGTGCGAGCGATGAAACCGGAGGCATAGGCGACTTGTCCGAGGACCAGAAAGATACAATTGATAAGGTACTTGAACATTATGGTAGTCATGATGCACAGTGGTTAAGTCAGCTTACCCACATGGAGGATCCTTGGATTAACGCAAGAAAAGGCGTACCATCTGGAGCAGGCTGTAATCATGTGATTACTAAAGAAAGCATGGCGTTGTATTATGGCGGGCTCTAAGAAAAATAAGCAAGTAAAGCAAAAAGAAATTCCGAAAGGTAAAAGCATTGCTCAAGGTGGAGATCCTGCACAATATTATTCGCAGACGCCGGCATGGTCATTTGCGAATTCAGATACTGAAATGTGGGCTTTTTCGCAAGGACACATGGGTGAATTGATCTGGACAGAAATATTACCAAGGCTGAAAGCATTTGAAACACAAACTTGGAGTGAAATACTTGTTAAGGACAAAAAACAAAATCATTCTTTGGATTTGGATGATTTAAACAAGATTGCACAAGATAGATTGGCTGAAAAGTATATAGAGGCTGAAGCGCTGATTTCTTTGCGGATAACGGGTAATCATAGATTGTACGGATACATGACAGGCAGTGTTTTCAATGTGTTGTGGTATGATGACGACCATGGAGATAATAGTAAATGTGTTTGTCGTTCGTACCTTAAGCATACTTAGAATTAACACATCATTGACATTCCCATAGTTATTCCATATAATAAAATCGCAGCTAGAGATAGACTGTATACGCTTGGTAGCTGATACTATGTATTAAGCGTATTTATAAGTACGCCAGTCAAGTGGGGAGAGCAATCATTAATTTGGTTGCTCTTTTTTTGATTTTCCCAGAAAAATTTCAAAAAAAATTTTTTCCGCCACCATGATCGGGCTACTTTTGATACCCCCCTACCCCCTAAATATGTCTAGAAATTTCGTTTTGAAGTGCGATTTTTTTCGATTTTTGACACCGACTCCAGAAATCGACCCAATTCATTCTGGAAGCATGCTAGATTTCCGTTGAGTCGTTGATGGATGAGACGATCGGCGACCGCATTCAGAGCACCGCCGGAAATACTGGAAGCGATGCCAGAAGAACCGGAATGGCTCAAAGGCTTATAGCCTGTGAAAACCTGCACCGGAATAGATGATCGGCGTAGCATCCGCAAAATGGCGGAAGATTACAGCACAACCGCCCACAGCGGCAGGAACAAGCCACATTATACAACATATAAACCGGATTCGTGGCAGCAACCAAAACGGCGATGAAATACTATATAAACATATGCATACAAAGCACCAGAACGCCCAGAATTATTTTAAATGGTATTATGCTTATAAGTGTACACCAGAAGCAAAAAACGGCTTTAATTGGCTTTTAAACGCGTTAAACATAGCACAATAAAACCCGCAGCAGGGCGCGGAATCTATCCATACAACTGCCGCCAGTATATCAGCAGTATAATCCACGGATCGCACGAAGTCAACCCCGGTAATCTGCGGATCGCCCAAATCACGGGGACGAAAGCAGACCACAGAACACCAGGAACACCTCAGAACAGCGGAAACGCTGCCAATAGGCAGCAGAAGCGGGCCCGTTGCCAAGATATCACAAAACCGCCCAGAATCAGCCTAGAGCCGTCAGAGCGATCAGAAAAAGAGGGATCGAATAGATCCCCCGTTAGTTATCCAGAATAAGCGGCTGGATGCCTAAAGCTGTAAAGAATGCTGAAAAGCTGGAATCATCCATAAACTGAGACGATGCGATCGATCCGTCCGGTCGCACCTGCTGAACCATATAACCAGATACACCCTCAAAAACTGCACGCGATGCCGTAAATTGCATAGATTGCCTTTCTGCCCTTGACCCTGGGCGCTAGGATATTTTGAAAAATCCGGGCGGAATCGAACCGCCCAAAGACAGCACCAGCCGCCGGATCTAAATCATGCCATCCGCGCCGCCTGCATCCGCTTAGCGTGTTCAACCATCCAAAACGCATCTACAGCAGCGGAAACCTCCCGATCGTATTTATCCAGCCTAGCCGCATCAAATACCGACAGCACCCGGAACGAATAGATCCCATAGCTGCGGATCGGCTTGACATCATAAGCGCGGCATCGGCTCATATGCTGCAAAAACGCCGCTTTTTTACTGGACGCATCCGGATCAAGCCATCCATCAAACGACACCAGGAAACCAGACACCCGGCAATTTTTCCGATCGTCCTCAAAATACGATCCGCCCCATTCAGCTGCCCGGAATTCGATCCCGGAATCCTCCAAGAACTGTTTTATTTTTTTCATGGTTTTATACCTCCATTTTCTGTTTTTTTGGAAAAGGCAACCGGGGAAACGATCCCCGGCAAAAGTCCAACTTGCCTAAATTTTAAAGATCACCGGTCCGGAAGAAGTCCACCAGAACCCGGAAACCATAACCGCCAGCGAATACCGCCAACACATAAATTAAATCACTCATACATCTAACCCCCTTAATCAACTACAAGCGCCAAGGCTCGATCATCATCGGCTACCCCCGGAAGGAATGTGCCGAGAGAATCAACCGGAATGAATAAGTTGTAGCCGTCAAAACTCTGGAAGTATGCCAGGCAATCATCATTTTCCAGATAGACATATTCACGGCCATCAACAGCATACTGATAGATCGAACCGACTTTATAATATTTCGCTGCTTCCGGTGCCGTCTGTTTTTTGATTTCTTCCAGGCTTTCAACTAATCGCCCGTTTTCGTCTCTATATCTTTTCATGATTTAGATCCCCTTTCTTTTCATTTCATCTAATTTAATCGTTACGAGGTATTTTGCACGGTTGAAATCAATCTTTCCGGCGGTGATCTCTACAATACAATTCACCGCGGCCATGTAAGCATTCCAAAACGCTCTATAGGTTTTATCAAATGCCTTTTCGGCTTCGATGTTTTCCGGCTCCGCTGCATATCTTTCTTCGGCCTCATCATTTATATCCATCAGCTTTTTGCACTTCACAATTAATTCATGTAATTTCATACGTTTCCCTTTCTGGTCTGCCATCATCAGCACCGGGAGACCGTCCCGCGGTGGACGCTCCAGATCGGAGCGTTTCGGCTTTTTCGGCTATGCTCTATCAATGATTTTCAAATATCCAAGAATCTTGACATCCTGCGGAATCGCGAAAAACATCGCTCTGAATTTTGCATTATAACTAGCTTCGTATTCTTTGCCATCATCGCAGACAGCTAAGAAATCGCCATCCTCATTTGCTTTAATCACATCTTTAATGGTCCATAATTCTTTCATGTTCATGCTCCTTTTGTTATTTCAAAATTTCAATTTGTTATTTTATAGTTATATTATATAGTTATATTTTGACCTTGTCAAGAACTGTTTTGTTATTTTAAAATAATATTTTGTTTGACTTTTGTTCTTGGGGCTGTCATAATAGATAAAAAAGAAGGTGATATATATGCAGGCTCCAATAATAAAAATGATTTGCGGATTCCGGGATCTTCCCGTTTCGGAAGTAGCAAAAAAAATGAACAAAACAACGTCTAATTTTTATCAGATGTTAAAACGCGATAATTTCCGAGAGCAGGAATTAAATGAGATCGCGGACATTTTAAACTGTGATCTAAAAATCACATTCACAGATCGCGAAACCGGGAAGGAGTTCTAAACCCTCCCGGCTTTTTGCTTGCGTTTTATTTATATGAATGCTATGCTGTTAATATTGGGAAAATTCGAAAATACTTCCAGAAAATGGAATATAGTGTACTTAACCGGGGAGCCGGGGGACGAGCGGCACCGCTCCGAGCATATACGGAGGTGGTGCAAATGAGCACATATGAGAAAATAATGCTTGCTATTGCTGTTGCCGGATTAATTCTTGATATACTCAAATAGACATAAAAAATAGCCGTCCTGTACTTTGGCGAGTCACGTGACAGCTATTTTTTAATAGTTTCTTATTCGCCGGGGCGGAAAAAATGCTTTTCTTTCCGGCTTTCCTGTTAAGTATATTATAGCTGTTGGCTTCTCTGTTTTCAAGTGGTATTTTCGAATTTTCGGGCATCCCGGGGAAAAATCCCCGTTTTTTTATCTCTCCCAATAATAACCGTCGCCGGAATCAACAACGATCATCGCGCCCTCGTCGCTTGTCTGGATGTCCACGACGCGATTCATGTCGACCATGTTATAATGAGCATACGCGCCCAGAACCGCCGCCGTCATTGCTACACCTAGTAAAAATCCAATAATCATTTTTTTCATAATTTCTAACCTTTCCGCCCTTGGGGCTGTGTGAATGTTTTTCTTTCAACTATCAATATTATATATTGAGTAATACATAAAATCAATATATATTGAGTAATTTATTATAAAATAGCAATCTGCACAAAATACAAATTGTTATATTGAGTAATATTCACAAAAAAACCATCCTATATTGATAAATTAAATTGAGCATACTATAATAAAAGAAAAAACAGGAGGCTAAAACATGGAATTATTAGAGGCAAAAAGGAAATTAGAGCAACGATATAATAAACAAAATGAATATAATAGAAAGAAATATGATCGTGTCTCTGTTATGTTCCCGGCAGGATACCGCGACAAAATCAGAGAGATTGCAAGCAGCGAGGGAAAGAGCCTAAACGCATATATATTAGAAGCAGTTCAGGAAAAGTCAAAAATAATTGAGTAATATATAAACGGACTATTGACAAAATATATTGAGTAATATATAATAATACTTGTCAGAGGGAAACCGAGACAATAACCGCAGAGCCGGAGAAAGGAGAAACATGAACGAAGATATGAGCGTATTTAAAAGTTATTTAAGAAGACTTTTGCAGGACTTGAAAGACCTGCGGGAAGCACTCAAACACAAAGAATATGATAAGGCTGAAAAGATGGTTGACCGCCTTATCGATGACACTCAGAGCGGCATCGAAGACAATTAAAAAAGAGCTGATTGAATAGCTCAGAAACCACCGGGGCGGGCAACCGCCCCACCAATATTTTATAAATAACATAAACAATTCAAATAATTTCGGATCGCTATTGCATGCGGTTCGATTTTTTTGTTCTGGTATCGGATACATCCGGGCGCCGCAAGTATATTTTTGTGTGAAATATTTAACGATACTCTAATCTTAATTATTAAATTTAAATAAAACTTTTCTTAAAATTTTATGTTTGATGATTCCAATAAAAGCCTGGTAGGTTCTGCCGGAATGGCGATCTGATTCCAAGCCGATGCAGATAGGCGGATCGGCTTTATTTGATTATATTAGTTTAAAATTCTAATTTTGGTTTTTTGTTGCCTAGCCGGTAAAATATTCATAAAGTGTTTTAAAACAGCAAATTGATGTAAAAATCATTTAGTGTATATATGATTCCAAGCAAGGCAAGGGCGATCTGTTTTCTGGAATTTTAGATTCTGCCCTAGAGGTTGCGATTTGCCTAGACTGCTGCCAGAGATTCCAAGGCAAGCGATCAATCTGGTTTATTGAGTGACGTTATTTTAAAATCTTAATTTGCCTTTAAAAATCAGTAAGTCGATAAAATACCCACTTGATAGATTAAAATGCAAAATCACGTAAAATTTTATTTGATAGCTATATAAATCTAGGCAAGCCAAAAGCCGCCGCAACCCTGCGGATGATTCCAACAAGAGAAAAGCAGGGGATAGCGATCGAGTTTTGGACTGGATGTACACCCGGGAGAGCATCAGACCCTCGAAGATAACGATCGGGATTCCAACAAGAGCAGATAGGGCAGTAACAGCGCAAAAAGCAAAAAATAACTTTCCCGAACGGTGGCAGGTCGAAGAAAAAAGGGTTTTCCCCTTAGTTTTCCTTTTCTTCCTTCTTCCTCTTCTTCTCCCCCGTACCCCCTTAATAACTCTATTATCTATTATATCTTTTAATCACCCTTTTACTAAAAAAGAATTTTAATCTCTGTATATAATTTATATATAATAATATACTGTGTCGCTAGCCAAGTACAAAGGAGGGCGTCCCTCGCCCCCCTCTGGACTCCCCCTCGGCTTTCGTGCAGAGCCCGAAAGATGGCGTTTTTTTATTTTTTTTGCGGTAATGATTCGCTAAAGCCCTATGTTTTCGCTGTCGGTAGCGATCGGATCTCACGCCAGAGGCTAAACCAGATTTTTTAGATCACCTATAGCCAGAGATCAGATCGCCTCATACCGTCGATCCGGTAAGCGTTCGACCGCTGGACGTTAAGATCCTTGCGGTCGTGTAGCGACGATCCCGGTAGTAACCTACATACAACCACGATCCAGATCTAAACCTCAAAACTACCAACCAAGTAGATCGGCGGTGCCGCCGATAAATTAAATGTAATCACAGTAAATTAAATACTGCCAACAAATAACGCTTTAAACCGATAAAGTAAATATAACAATAATACGCTACATACTACCACGATCCCCGATCGGCTTTG
>ERZ773225.3115-NODE-3115-length-15498-cov-3.040148_pt1 | contig 15498 bp, 9 predicted proteins | sample MGYA00580993_ERZ773225 | MGnify/ENA primary metagenome ERZ773225 (study PRJEB29015, sample SAMEA2737748) | human gut metagenome | biome: human gut; feature: human-associated habitat; material: faeces | place: China | collected 2012 ... | reverse complement strand
TACATCATATCCAACCGACTGCCCGTGAAAGCCGTACACCGCGACGGCGCCTACCTCTTCACCCGCAGCGAAGGCGGTCTGGCGACCGGTCTCCATGCCCTGCACACCCGTTACGAAAAACATTGGATCGGCTGGCCGGGAGTCGACGTAGAGACCGACGAAGACCGGCGGAGCATCCGCGAAGAGCTGGCGAAAATGAACTTCCACCCCATTTTCCTCACGCCGGAACAGATCGCGAACTACTACGAAGGGTACAGCAACAGCACGATCTGGCCGTTGTGCCACTATTTCTTCGCGTTCACCCGCTACCGCAAGGATTTCTGGGAGGCCTACCGGAAAGTCAACGCGCTCTTCTGCGAAGAGATTCTCCGCCGGATCGAACCCGACGACATTGTCTGGGTGCAGGACTACCAGCTCATGCTGCTGCCCGGACTGCTGCGCGAACATCGTCCCGCGCTGCGCATCGGTTATTTCCACCACATCCCCTTCCCGTCGTACGACCTCTTCCGCATCCTGCCCGAACGGGCCGAGATCCTGCGGGGCGTGCTGGGAGCCGATCTGGTCGCATTCCACACCCACGACTACATGCGCCACTTCATCGGTACGGCGGAACGGGTGCTGCACATCGATTTCCGGCTCGACGAGACGCAGATCGGCAACCGCTGCGTCCGCGTCGACGCGCTGCCGATGGGCATCGACTACGCCGCCTTCCACGGCATCTCCTCGAACGCCGGAGCGCAACCGCTGATCGCGAAGACACGGGAACAGTTCGGCGACCGCAAGCCGATCCTCTCGGTCGACCGGCTGGATTACAGCAAGGGAATTCTCCATCGGCTCCGCGGCTTCGGTTCGTTTCTGGAACGCTATCCCGAATACCGGGGGCAGGCGACGCTGGCGATGGTGATCGTCCCCTCGCGCGACCGTGTCAACTCCTACGCCGACTTGAAGACGGAGATCGACAAGGAGATCGGGGCGATCAACGGACGCTACTCCACGATGGAGTGGACACCCGTCCGCTACTTCTACCACGGCTTTTCGTTCGAGGAACTGGCGGCGATGTATTACGTCGCCGACGTGGCGCTGGTCACCCCGCTCCGCGACGGGATGAACCTCGTGGCCAAGGAGTATGTAGCCGTCAAGAACGACAACCCCGGTGTATTGATCCTCAGCGAAATGGCCGGAGCCGCCGTCGAACTGGCGGACGCGCTGCCGATCAATCCCAACGACACGGAGCAGATCGCGGCGGCGATTCACCGTGCGCTGACGATGCCCGTCGAGGAACAGCTGCGGCGCATCGAACGGATGCAGGCCGTCGTATCGACGCAGACCGTGAACAAATGGGCAGCCGATTTCATGAAGGAGCTGGCCGACGTCTGCCGCCGCAACGAAGCGGTACGCCGCAAACGGCTGACGTCCGAAACCGTCGCGGCCGAGATCGTCGGGCCATACCGTCGTGCGAAACGACGGCTGCTGCTGTTCGATTACGACGGTACGCTCGCTCCGATCCGTTCCCGTCCCGAAGAGGCCGTACCCTCGCACCGGCTCTGCGAACTGCTCCGTACGCTGGGAACGGATGCCGCGAACCGCGTGGTCATTTGCAGCGGCCGCGACTCCGGCACGCTCGAAAAGTGGTTCGGCGGACTGCCCGTATCGCTCGCTGCCGAGCACGGTGCCTTCTACAAGGATCGCGGCGCATGGCGTTGCAACATCCGCCCCGCCTCGTGGGATCCGAAGCTGTCGGCGTTGCTCGAACACTTCGCACGGAAGACGCCCCGCTCGCGCATCGAACGCAAACAGACGGCGCTGGCATGGCATTACCGCGAAGCCGACAGCTGGCTGGGACAGTTGCGCGCACAGCAATTGGTCAACGCGCTCATGCCGCTGTGCGCACGCCTGAACCTGCACATTCTGCAAGGGGACAAGGTCGTGGAGATCAAGTCGCCCCGCTTCACGAAAGGCTCCGAAACACTCCGCCTGCTGCGGCAAGAACGCTACGATTTCATCCTTGCGCTCGGCGACGACACCACCGACGACGACATGTTCGCGGCCCTGCCGCCCCGAGCCCTCTCGATCAAGATCGGCAATGCTTCGGAGCATGCCCGCTACAATATGCCCGAACAGAGCGAGGTCGTTCCTCTGCTGGAACTCCTCGCCCGGGACCGCGGCAGTTTCGACCCGGCCGGCGTGAAACACGCGATCCGCACGACATGGAACAATCTGAAAAAACTGGTGGCCGGCCGCCGAACCGAGGAATATGGACAATAATCTGAATTACGGCGTCGTCGGCAACTGCCGTACGGCGGCACTCGTCTCCGCACGCGGAACCATCGAATGGATGTGCCTGCCCGACTTCGACTCGCCATCGGTGTTCGCATCGCTGCTCGACCGTCGGAAAGGGGGATGCTTCGGATTCGACGTCGCGGAGGAATACCGCATTTCGCAGGCCTACATCCCCCACACGAACATCCTCGCCACGACCTTCTCGGCCGCCGAGGGCGAGTTCGTCATACTCGATTTCATGCCCTGCTACCGTTCGCGCAGGGACGAACACTACATGCCTCCCGAACTCTACCGCTACGTCCGGTGGGTCAGGGGAAGGCCGCGCCTGCGGGTACATTACGCCCCTGCGCCCGACTATGCCCGCGGCCGCACGGAGCAGACCGTCACGCCCGAATTCATCGAAAGCCACAGCCTCTCCGACCCGAAGAACCGGCTCTATCTCTATGCCTCGCTGCCGCTCGGAAAGATCGCACGGCGGGAGGAGATCGTCCTCGAACGCGACGAATTCTTCCTGCTGTCGCACAACGAAAAAGTGATTCCGGTGGACATCGAACGCGAAAAACTCGAATACTGCCGCACGCTGGTCTACTGGCTCAACTGGACGAACCGCACGAAAAGATTCACCTATTACAACGACGTGATCGAACGGAGCCTGCTGACACTGAAACTCATGTCCTACTACAACGGCGCCGTGCTGGCGGCCCTCACGACCAGTCTGCCCGAAAGCGCCGGCGACGTCCGCAACTGGGATTACCGCTTCTGCTGGCTCCGAGACGCTTCGATGTCCATCGAGACGCTCTTCCGCATCGGACACCCCGGAGCGGCCGCCCGGTTCATGCGCTTCATCCAGTCGACGTTCGTCAACACGCACGAGCCCTACCAAATCATGTACGGCATCCGCGGCGAGCGGACATTGACCGAGACTACACTGGATCATCTGTCGGGTTACAAGAACTCCAAACCCGTGCGCATCGGCAACGATGCCTACCACCAGCGGCAGAACGACTCGTTCGGATACCTGATGGATCTGATCTACCAATACTACCGCCTGATGCCGGGTTCGCTCGACGAAATCGAGGACATGTGGGAGATGGTCAAGAACATTCTCTCGACCGTGACGGAAGAGTGGCGCAAACCGGATAAGGGAATCTGGGAGATCCGCGGCCGGAGCCGCCAGTTCGTCTCTTCGAAAGTGATGTGCTGGGTGGCGTTGGACCGGGGCGCGAAGGTCGCCGACCTGCTCGGCAAAAACGAGTACGGCCGCCGCTGGCGGCGGGAGGCCGACGACATCCGCGACGACGTGATGAAAAACGGATGGAAGGAGGAAATCGGAAGTTTCTCGCAAGCCTACGACAACCTGGCGCTGGACTCGTCGCTGCTGCTCATGGAACCCTACGGTTTCATCGAGGCGACGGACCCGCGTTACAGCCGAACGGTAAGGGCGGTCAAGGAGGCGCTGCTGCACGACGGCCTGATGTATCGCTACAACAGCGAGGACGATTTCGGTATGCCCGCATCGGCCTTCACGATCTGCACGTTCTGGCTCATACGCGCGCTCTTCGTCATCGGAGAGCGGGAGGAGGCCCGACGGTTGTTCGACGGAGTCCTGCGCTGCGCCAACCACGTGGGGTTGTTCAGCGAAGATATCGATTTCGATACGAAAGAACTGCTCGGAAATTTTCCGCAGGCCTATTCGCATCTGGCACTGGTCAATACCGCCGTGCTCTTCGCGGAAGAGGACAGAAGCCTGACCTTCGTCCGCCCCTGAGAACCGGCGGCTCGGCCTCGTCCCCACCCGCCTCGATACGAAAAGAGACCCCGCTCTACGGCGAGGTCTCTTTCGCATTTCCGGCGAGCGGAACGACCGGCAGGCTCTCCTCCTCCTGTTCGGGCGGACGCCAGCCCAGCGAATACATCCACTCGATCACGTCGGGCTGCACCACGTCGTTGCGGTCGCTCCAGCGGCGGCTCTCGATCAACCGGCGTTTGAAGGCGTCGATGCGCGCCGCGATCGGGAACTGCGGGCGTGACTGGCTGCTCTTGGCCGCACGGATCGAAGGCCGGATCGTGCGGTCGAAGACATCGCGCTGCGTGGGCCGGCGCTTGGCCTCCCATTTGAAATCCTTCAAGAAGAGATCCACGTCGGGCGGAATCTTGTCCATCGGATAGATCGTATAGACGGGATTGTTGCGATAGGTGATCTTCACCACCTGCTTCTCCTCGATGAAGAAGGTCAGATCGCCGCTTTCGAGCACCAGCAGCCCGATGATGTCGGGCGAATCGTCCTCCTGCATGAAATAGATCGTCTGGGCGTTGCCCTTCACGTCGTTGCGGTAGATCTGGTTGTTGCGGAACAGGGCGTTCATCGTCGTGGCCGCCACCTGGTTGTAGTGCATCGTATCCAACTCGGAGACCATCAGCGGCCGCCCGACGAACTCCGCCCGAACGATCTGGCTGTTGGCCGTAAAGATGTCCATCACGTCCGAAGTGATCTGGCTGTTCTGGTTCCACAGCACGGGATCGATGTAGAGATGAATGGTCGAGTCACGCGAAACGGCCACCAGCGAATCGCATACCGACTGGAAGTCGGAGCGGTAGATACGCACGTTGCGGAATCCTTTGACCAACCGGTAGATCGTATCGCGCGCCAGCGAATCGAGCGAATCGGCAGGCGTCAGCCCCAGCGAGTCGAGCGACAGCGAATCCGCCGCCAGAGAATCCCTGCGCAGGCTGTCCGCCGCCAGCGAGTCCGCTCCCTCCGTATGCCGGTCGAGCGAATCGAGTTTCGTGCTGTCGACCGGTTCGGGCAGTCCCAGCTTGGCACGCCGCCGCGCCGCCTTTTCGGCCCGTTTGGCCGCCAATCGGGCATTGCGCAACGAATCCTTCGCGCGCTGTGCGTCGAGTTTCGCGCGCGTCTTGGCCAGACGGCGCGCCGCGATCGTATCGAGTTTGGCCTGCCGTTCAGCATCGCGCTTCGCTTTCAGTTCGGCCTTCTCGCGTGCGGCCGCCTCGCGCAGCAACTGTTTGCGCTGCTCCTTGGTCATTACCACCGTATCCTGCTGCAACGAATCCCGAAGGAGCGAGTCGACATGCAGCGAATCCGCCGCCAGAGAATCCCTGCGCAGGCTGTCCGCCCGTCGCGGCGCCAGAGAATCGGTGCGCTCCGTTCCGTTCCGTTTCGCGTCGCCCCGCCCCTCGGACAACGATCCCCGGCGGGCCGCGACGATCGGCGCCTCGGGCCGCACACCCTGCACCGAATCCCCAGCGGCGGGCGCCAGCGAATCGACACGCAATGAATCGGTACGCAACGAGTCGGCGTGCAACGAGTCGGCCGCACGGGCTGCGGCGCGCAACGAATCGGCGCGCTGCCTGGCCGGATCGATCGTATAGAGAAACATCGAGTCGGCCGCCATGAAGAGCGAATCGCCCTGCGACGTATCGTAGCTCACCACCGCAGGGCGGCGCGTGAGAAAGGCGTTGCCCGGCTCCTTCCAATACTCGCCGAAATCGCCGAACGCGAGCACCTTGTGCTCCGTGTCGTCGATCTGGATATTGCCGCGCAGTACGGCATGTCCCGCGAGTTTGTAGTAGTCGATCGAATCGCTCCACACCTCCTGCTTCTCGGTGAGGATATAGCCGTTTTCAGTGACGGTATACAGTTCGCCGCCCTTGTCGTAGCTGCCGCGGTCGGCATAGAGGTAGTCGCCCTGCGTATTCCAGATATTCGTATGGCGGAAATAGTAGGCGTGATCGGTCGTCAGGTTGTAGACCACCGAATCGCCCGTGAGGTCGTACTCCTCGCTGCGGATCTCCACCCGATCCACGCAGATCACCGTGCGGTCGTTGGCATAGTAGTAACCACGGTCCGATTCGAGTTGGTTTTCGCGGTTGGTCACCACGCCCCCGTCGGCGAATTCACCGACGTTGGTCTTGGTGTTGAAAAGGAATTTGTAGGTGTAGAGCGTCGCGTCGCCGTCGACCACCTTCACCAGATCGGAGTAGACGTTGGCCACGTGCGTCTCGCCGTTGTAGTCGGCGCGGTCGCCGTAGACGTAGGTGTCGTTCTTGTTGATGAGCACGTTGCCGAAACACTCCATGTGCTTCTCGCTGTAACGCACGGCGCTGTCGCAGGTGATGACCGCACCGCTGTGGTAGAAGGCGACGTTGCCGACCAGACAGACGGCCGACGTATCCCGAAACTCGATCGGGTACATCACGTCGGCTTTCAGGTCGACGACCTTCTTTTCGGGCTGTGCCGCACCGCGGCCGCCCGTCCGGGCGAACATCGTCGCGCCGACGGCCAGCAATACGAACGCTATGGTCAGGAATCGTCTCAAACGGATGACTGCTTCAAAAAACGGGCCGGCCCGCCGTATCCCTTCACCGGACGCAGCGCAGGAGCGCCGGCCGGATTCGCCGCGGAACCGCCTTCGCTATTTTACCCAATGTTTGTTGGCGAACTCCCCGTCGCGGAACTCGGGATCGATGTAGACGTACATGCCGTCGATCTTCTTGGAGAGCCACTCCCCGAAAACCTTCTCCTGCTTGCGGTTGAGCGCCATCTGCTCCAAACGCAGGTAGTCCTCGTTGAGCGAGGCGACGTGCGTGGGGATGATCTGAACCAGCTTGACGATCTTGCTCAACTGGTTGCCGTTCATGTCCTGCGTCTGATAGGCCGGTGAAATATCGCCGACTTTGAGTTGCGAGAGCGTGCGGAAGTCGGCAATGGCGCTGGGGCCCATGTTGCCGAAATCCTCCTTCAGGAACTTCGTGGCCGTATAGCGTGCGTCGTTAGCGTTGTAATGCTCCAGCAACTCGTGGTTGGTCACGATACCGCCGTTCTGGCGCGAATAGGGATCGTCCGAAATGCGCAGGGCCGCCTCCTCGAACGTCAGCGAATCGGCGCGGATCAACTCCGCGATGCTGTCGAGCTGCCGGTCGGGCTCGGAGAGCTCTTCGGTGGTGTAGGTCGGGCGGATCAGGATATGACGGCAGTGATAGAGGTTGCCCTTTTTGTCGATGAGCTGGATGAGGTGGAAGCCGTACTGCGTCTCCACGACCTCCGATATCTGCCCCGGTTTCAACTCCGAAAGCGCGTCGGCGAAGGGCTGCACGAAGGTCTGCAACGTCGCAGGCTCCATTTCGCCGCCGTGCAGCGCCGAACCGTCGACCGAATAGATACGCGCCAGCAGGTCGAACTTGGCGTCGCCCGTGATGATGCGTTCGCGCATCTCCAACAGACGCTCGCGCGCGCGGCGCTTGGCCTCGTCGATCGACTTGGGAAACTTGGTGATATGGGCGTAGACGTATTGGTCGCCGATCACGGGCAGGCTGTCCTTGTCGGTCTGGCGGTAGAATCGCTCCACCTCGCCGGGGATGATCGTCACCTTGCCGATCACCTCGCGCTGCATTCCCGAAGCGTAGGCCTCCTCCTCGTAGCGGCGGCGCAGATTTTCACGGATGTTGAAGATCGGGTTGTGCATCTTCGCCTCGACGGCCGGAATCGTCCCTTCGCGGGCGATCATATCCTGCACCTCCTCCTCGACGCGGGCCATGATGTCGGTCTTCATGATCTCCACCGAGTCGATGAGCGCCTGGTTGTAAAGCAACTTCTGCATCATCAGCTGTTCGAGCGCCTCGTTCATCGGGTCGCGGTCGGAGGTATAGCCCTGTTCGCGGCGCGACTCGGTCAACCGCCGCGCGGTGTTCTCCACTTCGGAGTAGGTGATCGACGACCCGCCCACGACGGCCACGACCTTGTCCAGCATCACCTGCTGGGCCCGCACGCCGAAAGCGCAAACCGCCAGCGCAGCACAACACAGAATCCTTGCAAATCTCATATCGTAAAGTCTATAAAGTCTATAAAGTCTAATTGTTCCTGTTCCCGTAAATTTTCGCCTCGCCTTCCGTCAGCGCCGCGTCGACCAGCTCCTCCTCGTGCGAACGGATCACCTCGGCCTGCCGCAGGTTGAACAGAATACGGCGAATGGTGGCCCGGCGCGTTTCGAGCGGCGCCGTCTGGCCGCTGCCGGCCACCTCCGTCACGAAGAAATAATAGTGCGACTCGTTGTCGCGCAGCTGCTGCACCTCGCCCGGTCGGATCAACTGCTCCGACGCCATTCCCTGACGCAGCGGCAGGTTGGCCGCAAAATCGCTCCACGGCGTCCACTCCGCGAACTCCTTCAACTCGAAATCGTTCTTGGCGCAGATGTCCGCCAGATCCTGCAAGCGGTCGGCCGAACTCGCCTTGACCAGTTCGCGCAGTTTGAACGACTGGCGGTGGTTCACCGGAAAGCGCACGATACGCCCCTTGACCAGCGGCCGGTCGAGCTTGAACTCCGCCTTGTGGGCGTTGTAGTAGGCCGCGATGTCCTCCTCGGTGAAGGTCGTGTCGATGCGTTCGTCCACATAGAACTGGTCGAGCTTGCGGATCAGCAACGACTGGCGGTAGGCCTCGACCTTCGCCTCGATGTCGTCGGCCGAAGCCGAAAAGAGCTGTTCGGCCTCCGACAGCTTCAACTGCTTGCCGATCCATTTGCGGACATACAACTCGGCGAAGGCGACGCTGTCGTCGCCCGTCAGCCCCGCCGGCAACGCACGGCCGAGTTCCTGCTCGTCGAGCGTCGCGCCGCCCGCCTTGGCCAGCGTGCGGCCGCCGCCGACGGTCACGGTCGGCATCTCCCGACAGCCGACGGCCGCCAGCAGCAGAAGTCCTGCCGTTATCTTCGTAACAATTCGCATATCCGATGGGCAAAGATATAATTTTTACCGCAAAAGAACGCTAATCCGACCGGATTATTGTGCTTCGGCTGCCGCCTGCTCCTGCTCCCGCAGGCGCGCGATGGTCTTCCACACCATATAGCCGGCCACGAGGAAGATGCCGAGCGACACGCCGTAAACGACCGTATAGAGCATCTTCAAGCCGTGGGCGGACATCAGTTCGTACAGCGTCGTATGCGCATATCCGAGCGTGAGCAACAGCATGGCCAGCGCATTGTTGAACGCATGGAGGATCACCACGATGTAGAGCGAATTGGAACGGATATAGATGAATCCGAGCAGCAGCCCCATCACGAAGGCGTTGACGACGGCCGCCGGATAGAAGTGGATCACGCCGAAAAAGAGCGCCGAAAAGAGCAGTCCGTAAGCCGCGCCGCCTTTGGCGCGGGCGGCGTCGAGCAGAATGCCCCGGCAGAGGAACTCTTCGGCCAGCGGCGCCATGACCACCGTAAGCAGCAGCGCCCGCCAGCCCCGCCCGTAGAAATCGGGGATTTCGGGCAGCAATTGGAGCAACGGCTCCAACACCACGTTGGTCGCCGCCATCAGGAGCATCCCCCACAGAATCAGCGCGGGATTCAGCCCGCGCACGGCGTAACGCCCGAGGCGGCGGTTTCCCCCGCGCAGACGGCGGTAGATCAGCGTCAGACCGATCATCAGCCCCATCGTCAGCGGATAGGCGTAAAAGTTGAACTGCGCGGCCGCCGCATGGGCCCGGGCGGCAACGGTCTCGTCGGCACTGCCCAGCGCGGCCGCATCGGGCATCCTCGCCCCCGCGAGCAGCAGCACGAACGCCACGACCAGCTGGATGACCACGAACAGCCCTACGAGGGCAAGCAGATCGAACCACGTGGGAAACTTGTAGCGCGGAGCGGCCGGATCGGCAGGAGCGTCGTTCGGGCCGGAAGCCGCCGGCGCTGCGCCCTCCGGCGCGGACGGGGCGGTATCGTCCATGGAAACGGGAACCTCCTCCCGGTGCGATTTTCTGAATTTCATCTGTATAACTTTCACGGTCAACGGTTCGAGAGACCAAAGGTAAGCATTTTTTCGGGAACGTTGCTGAATTTCGATTTAAATTCACTAAATTTGCCCGATTGTAAACCCTTTTTACGAATGGCAAAAATCATCGCACTCGCAAACCAGAAAGGCGGCGTGGGAAAGACCACGACGGCGATCAATCTGGCCGCTTCGCTGGCCATTCTCGGCAAGAAGGTGCTGCTGCTCGACGCCGACCCGCAGGCCAACGCCACGTCGGGCCTGGGCTTCGACATCAATGCCGAGGGCATCTACGAATGCATCACCGGCGCACGCCGCGCCTCGGAGGTGATCCTTCGCAGCGAGGACGTCAAACGGCTGTGGCTGCTGCCGTCGAGCATCAATCTGGTGGCGGCCGACACCGAACTTCCGAAAATGGAACAGGGCCACCACGTCGTCAAGCGGATTCTTGCGGAGGTGCGCGACGACTACGACTACGTGCTCGTCGACTGCTCGCCCTCGCTGGGATACACCACCGTCAACGTCCTCACGGCCGCCGACTCGGTGCTGATTCCCGTACAGTGCGAATACCTGGCGCTCGAAGGGCTCTCGAAGCTGCTCAACACGATCAAGATCGTCAAGAGCGGCCTGAACCCCGCGCTCGAAATCGAAGGATTCGTGCTGACGATGTACATGCGCAACCGCCTGAACAACCAGGTTGCCACCGAGGTGCGCGAGCATTTCGGGCCGCTGACGTTCGATACAATAATCCAGCGCAACATCCGTTTGGGAGAGGCCCCCTCGCACGGCAAGCCCGTCATGTTGTACGACGCGGCCGCATCGGGTTCGGTCAATTACCTCAACCTGGCCAAAGAGTTGCTCAAAAGAAACAGGAAAAACGGGAATTGAGCATCGGCGGCCGGTCGGCCGCCATGCGGGAAACGACGCAGACGATCGTCTCTGCGCTCGTGCGAACTTTACGATAGGACGCCGACCGGCCATCGCGAAACCAAGGCCCGCGGCGCATACGGGGAAGTACGATTCCCCGACTTTAATTACGAGACAGTATGAAACAGAAGGGATTAGGCAGGGGGTTGGACGCCATTTTCGGCAACGACCACCTCGACGCAAAACTCAAACCGATGACCGAAATGGCAGAAATCGCCGTCTCGGAGATCATCCCCAATCCCACGCAGCCGCGCACGCAGTTCGACGAGGAGGCGCTCGACGAGCTGGCCGACTCGATCCGCACGCTGGGGGTCATCCAGCCCATCACGGTCAAGCGGCAGGGCGACGGGAAGTACATCATCATCAGCGGCGAACGCCGCTGGCGCGCCGCACAGCGCGCCGACGTGGCCACGCTGCCCGCCTACATCCGCGAGGTGGACGACGAGAACCTGCACGCAATGGCGCTGGTGGAGAACATCCAGCGGCAGGACCTCAACGCGATCGAAATCGCGCTGGGAATGCAGCGGCTCATCGACGAGTGCGGGCTTACGCAGGACGCGCTCTCCGAAAAGGTGGGTAAGAAGCGCTCGACGGTCTCCAATTTTCTGCGCCTGCTCAAACTGCCCGACGAGATCCAGCTGGCACTCAAAGAGGGATTGATCTCGGCCGGCCACGCCAAGGCGATCGCCGGAGCACCGGCCGACCGGCAGCTGCATCTGCTCAAACGCTGCATCAAGAAAGACCTCTCGGTACGCCAGATCGAGGAGTTGGTGCGTTCGTTCAACGCGCAGCGTCCCGCCGAGCCGGCCGAAGACGAGGAGTATCCCGAAAGTTACCTGCGGCTGGTGGAGCAGCTCGAACGCTTCTTCTCGCAGGAGATCAGCATCAAGCGGTCGAAAAACGGCGGCGGAAAGATCGTCATCGATTTCGCCGGCGACGCCGACATCGAAAAGTTCCTCACCCGTTTCGCCGACAAATAGCGCATGAAATTCCGTCCGGGCATACGTCGTTCGCTGCTCACGGCCCTGCTGGCCGCGGTCGTCTGCATTGCGGCGGCGGAAGCGGCCGTACCCCAGACTCCCCCGCAGGGCGTCAAAGGCGGTTCGGTGTCGCTCGAACGGTTCCGGGGAAAGAAGTCCATCGTGCGGGGCGGACGAATGCCGTTGCCCGACTCGCTGCGGCGCGATTCGCTGGGGCGCGATTCATTGCGCACGGCCGTCGACAGCACGCTGCTTAGGCTCGACTCGCTGGGCGGCGCGCTGCTGCCGCAGGATTCGCTGCTGCTGCAACTCACCGGCGGTGACTCGCTGCTGCGCGACACGCTGCTGCTCGATTCGCTGCGACGCGATTCGCTGGCGCTCGCACCGGCCGACACCGCCCGCACCGAAAAGAAACGCAACTGGTTCATGAGCGACTCGATGTCGCTGTCGCGCGTCTGCTGGATGTCGATCCCCATCCCCGGCTACGGCCAGATCTACAACAAGCAATATTGGAAACTCCCGATCCTCTACGGCACGTTCGGCACCTCGCTGGCGCTGTACTTTCACGAGAACAAGAAGTTCAAGCCGCTCAAACGCCGCTTCGAGGAGATCACGAGCCAGGAGATGTCGCGCACGGAGGAGCTGGACGCCGTGCAGAGCGAAATGATCCGCCACAACACACGCCGGCAAATCTACCTGTTCGCAGCCATCGGCTCCTACATTTATTTCATCGGCGACGCGGCGGTCAACTACGCCACCAACGACGTATCGTCGGTCAAGAAAGCCACGACGCTGGCCACGATCTGCCCCGCCGCAGGCCAGATCTACAACAAGAGTTACTGGAAGGTGCCCATCGTGCTGGGCGGATTCGCCTCGATGATCTACATCATCGACTGGAACACCCGCGGTTACCAGCGCTTCAAGAAGGCCTACCGCCTGCGCTACGACTACGACCAGAAGGTCGCGGCCCACAACCAATGGAAGGAGGACGTGAAGAACGACCCCGACCTGCCCGAACCCGAAAACCCCGCGTCGTCGACCGACGAATTCAAGGGCCGCTATTCGGCCGATTTTCTCAAAAACCTCAAAAACAATTACCGACGCAACCGCGACCTGAGCATCATCGCCACGGCGGGTCTCTATATCCTTCAAATCGTCGACGCGCACGTCGACGCGCATCTCAAGGATTTCGACGTCTCGGACGACCTCTCGATGCGCATCGAACCCGCAGTCGACTACGCCTTCATCGCCGGCACGGGCGTACGGCCGGTCGTCGGGTTCAACTTCTCGATTAACTTCTGATTATCCCTGTCCGCCGATGAAAACCGCCCTGCGATACGCTCTCCTGCTCACCCTTCTGTCGATCTTCTGCCTCGACGCCTCCGCCGCACGCAAGCGTCCCCGCAAGCGGGCGAAAAAGAATGCGGCCGAAGCGGTCGCACCCGATACGGTCTACATCATCAAATACGTCCAGCCCGTCGATACGGCCGAGGTTCCGCAGCGGCCGAAATTCGGCGAACGCGGCTGCACCGACTATTCGCCCGAAGTGCGCGACTCGCTCCTGTCGGGGTGGTACCGGCGCAACGTCGTCGCCTCCTACGACGACTTCTTCGACCGCTACGTCTCGGAAGACACCACCGCAAACGGCTCCGACGACGCGACGCCCGACTCGGTCTACGCACGCCGGCTGCAACAGCTCGTATCGCCCGTCCAGCTCCCCTACAACCCCATCGTCCGCGGTTACATCGCCCGCTACACCAATCCCCGCTACGGTACGATCAGCCGCATCCTGGGGCTGTCGCAATACTATTTCCCGCTGATCGAGGAGGAGTTGATCAAGGCGGGGCTCCCCGTCGAACTGCGGGCGCTGCCGATCATCGAATCGGCGCTCAACCCGACGGCCGTGTCGCGCATGGGCGCCGCAGGCTTGTGGCAATTCATGCCTTCGACGGGAAAACTCTACGGACTGGAAGTCAACTCGCTCATCGACGAACGCTACGATCCCGTGCTGGCGACCCGCGCCGCCTGCCGCTACCTCAAAGACATGTACGCCGTCTTCGGCGACTGGATGCTGGCGATCGCCTCCTACAACTGCGGGCCGGGGAACGTCAACAAGGCTATCGCCCGTTCGGGCGGCGGCAAGACCTTCTGGGAGATCTACGACTACCTGCCGCGTGAAACGCGCGGCTATGTCCCTGCCTTCATCGGCGCCTCCTACGCCTACGCCTACCACAAGCAGCACGGCATCGAACTGACCGAACCGCCCCTGCCGCTGGCCGTCGACACGATCCGCGTCACGAAACTCATGCATCTGGGACAGGTCGCCTCGACGCTCGACCTCCCGATCGAAGTGCTTCGCCAGCTCAACCCCCAGTACCGGCTCGACATCATTCCGGCCACCGGAAAACACTACACGCTCGTGCTTCCGCAGGAGTATGCCTGCCGCTACATCGCCTGCGAGGAGGAGATCCAGCGCAAGGATTCGCTCTATCTGAAAGAGTATATCAACCCGGTCAACGTCGCCAAGAAACGTGCGGCGACGAGCAGCTACCTCACCCACACCGTCAAACGGGGCGAAACGCTCGGCTACATCGCCCGCAAATACCGCGTTTCGCAGCAGACGATCATGCGCGACAACCGTATCCGCAACGCCAACCGTCTGAGTATCGGCCAAAAACTGAAAATTCGCCGCCGATGAACACCCCGAACGATACCATCGTCGCGCCCGCCACTGCCGCAGGCGGCGCGATCGCCGTCGTGCGCATGAGCGGTCCCTCGGCACTCGCGATCTGCGACACCGTATTCAGCGGCGCACGGCGGGCGGGCGAAGCAGCCGGCTACACGGTGCTCTACGGCACGATCGCCGACGGCGCACGCGTGCTCGACGACGTGCTGGTCACGGTTTTCCGTGCGCCGCACTCCTACACCGGCGAAGATGCGGTCGAGATCTCGTGTCACGGCTCTCGGTACATCGTCCGCGAACTGCTCGCACTGCTGGTTCGCCGCGGCGCCCGCATGGCAACGCCCGGCGAATTCACTTCGCGCGCCTTTCTCGGCGGCAAGCTCGACCTGTCGCAGGCCGAAGCGGTCGCCGACCTGATCGCTTCGGGTTCGCGTGCGGCACATACACTGGCCACCGACCAGATGCGCGGCGGTTACTCCGCCGAGTTGGAAACGCTGCGCGGCGAGTTGCTGCGGCTCGCCTCGCTGCTCGAACTCGAACTCGATTTCGGCGAGGAAGAGGTCGAATTCGCCGACCGCACGGAACTCCGCGCTGCAATGGAGCGGATCGGTGCGAAGATCGACCGGCTGATCGACTCCTTCGCCTTGGGCAACGCCATCAAGGAGGGTGTCGCCGTCGCAATCGTCGGCCGCCCCAACGTCGGGAAAAGCACGCTGCTCAACCGTCTGCTTAACGAGGAGCGGGCGCTGGTATCCGAAATTCCCGGCACGACACGCGATCCGATCGAAGCCACGCTGAACCTCGACGGCATTCTCTACCGGTTTATCGATACGGCGGGTCTGCGCACGACCGACG
>ERZ773225.3101-NODE-3101-length-15542-cov-3.201847_pt1 | contig 15542 bp, 14 predicted proteins | sample MGYA00580993_ERZ773225 | MGnify/ENA primary metagenome ERZ773225 (study PRJEB29015, sample SAMEA2737748) | human gut metagenome | biome: human gut; feature: human-associated habitat; material: faeces | place: China | collected 2012 ... | reverse complement strand
CGAAGCAGGAGGCCATCGTGCTGACCAACCCGCCCTATGGCGAGCGCATGAGCACCATCGAGGGTGCTGCCAAACTGGCCCGCACCCTGGGCCGCCAGATGGAAGCGCATCCCTGCGCGGGCGTGTATGCCATCACCGCCGACATGGATTTTGAGAGCCATTACGGCAAGCGTGCCAACAAGCGCCGCAAGATGTACAACGGCATGATCCCCTGCCAGTTGTATATGTACTACAGCGCGCTCAAGCTTGAGCACACTGCAAAGCCGATGCCGAAGTCCGGCTTTGACGGCAAGCGCACCGCGCCGAACCGCTTTGAGAAAAACAAATAATTCACAATTGTTACCTGCCGCACCGGGCTGCACCGGTGCGGCTTTTTTCGTCCGGCCTGAAAAGTACCGGGAAAAGTCAGGACAAACAGGAATGCATCCTGACAGGGAAATGGACGCATGGACAGGAAGTTTTTGCACTTGTGCGGGAAACAAAACGGCAAAGATGAGACAAATTCATCGGGATTTTACACCGGACGGTTGCACCGGAAGGCAAAATGGATTATACTAGCCTTATTATAAACGTCCAGCGGTGCGCCGCAGAAAGGAATCGTGCGTATGGAGGGAAGGATGCGGCCCTATCTGCCCGAACTGACCATCCGGGATTACAACATCTACCTGCAGTATCTGCGGGGCGTGCGGCGGCAGCTCTATGAGGACGCCGGGGAACTGTTTTCCGGCAGCGCGGAGGATCTTGCCCGGCTTATTTCTTTAAAACTGAGGAGATAACACTTACCGTATGACTACAAAACGCATGACACGCATCGCCCTCTGCGCGGCCCTTCTCGCCCCCTGCGCATGGCTGTCGATACCCACTCAGCCCCCCTTCACCATGCAGACCTTCGGCGTTTTCCTGACGCTCCTGCTTCTGGGCGCAAGGGACGGGGCCATAGCCATAGGGCTGTACATACTGCTGGGCGCTATGGGCGCGCCGGTGTTTTCCGGCTTTAACGGCGGCATGGGGGCGCTTCTCGGGCCCACCGGCGGCTACATAGTTGGCTTTCTGCTCATATGCCCCATCTATGGCCTGCTCTGCCGCAATAAGGCGGGGCTTTGGGCTAAGGCGCTGGCGCTGTTCCTCGGCCTGCTGGCCTGCTATGCCTTCGGCACCCTCTGGTTCGTAAAGGTTTACGGCGACACGAAGGGGCCCATAACGCTTCTTGCCGCCCTCTCCAAGTGCGTATTCCCCTTCATAGTGCCGGACCTCGCCAAGCTGGCGCTGGCTCTGTGGGCAGGGAAAAGGCTGGAAAAATATAGGCAATAAAATAAATATCCCGCGGCAAAGCCGCGGGATATTTATTTTGTACTTCATCAATAAAAAGTTGCGACCTCCTGCTCGGGCTTTTCGGTGGGCTCCACTGAGATTATGTTGAGTACCGGGCCCTTGCGCCCGTAAAACTTGCTGAAGCGCAGCTCTATCTTTGCAGTCACCGTGCCCCAGGTGCGGTTCTTCAGCTTGTTTGCGTCCAGCCACTTGCATACGAGGCCGCTGTACTGTATGTCCTGCACGCAGCAGGTCATGACGTGACGGCCCGCCACGAACATGTTGTCGGGCATTTTGGCGTTTTTGGCTATGAGGGCCTTGAAGCGCACCGTCTTGCCCGAATACTTTTCCATCTCCTCGGACATGTCCCTGTACCAGAGGGCATAGTCGCTGTCCTCTATGACTATGGGGTCGGCGTTCACGTCGAAGGGCAGGGGGTCTTCTATCTCGTCGTACTCTACCCTCCCGTCAGGGTACTCGTAGGCGATGTTCACACGGCGGGACACGCCGCGGATCACCTTGTGTATCTCCATCTTGTCAAGGTCCGGCGTGGCGCGGTTGAGCACTATGAGCTCGGCTGTCATCAGCTTGTCCACCATAAGGCTCCTCATGTTGGCGTTGTAGCTGAGGAAGCACCGGGCATCCGCAAACATGAATTCCTGATAAACTATCCAGTTTTCCGGCATGGCCTGAGCAAGGTCGTTCAGGTTCCACATGCCGTTGTACTCTATGAGCACCCGCTCGGCCTTTGCTTTTTTCGCCAGCTCGTTCAGATAATCGGCGTTTATCTGCTCCGGGGAATCTATCTCCTGTATCAGTATGTTCTTTCCGCCGCCAGGGAACCTTGAGGGGTCCAGCTCATCAATGCCCTCCTCGCACTGCAAAAGCAGCGTCTTTTCGCCGGAATTGAACCTTTCGTCCTCCAACGTCTCCTGCATAAAGCGGGTCTTGCCCCCCTCCAGGAAGCCGGTGAACATGTATACTGGGATCTCCTTCATAAAGCGCTTACGTTCCCTTCATCAGACGCCGAACAGCTCGGAAAGCTCATGCTCGTTGAGCTTGGAGCCTATGACGCAGAGGCGGCCCATAACGGAAGCGGAGCCTGTGCGTATATTGCTCTCGCCGGGCACGTAGTCGAAGTGTATCCAGCAGCCCTCGCCCTTTACTATGCCCTTGGCGCGCAGCACGGCGCCGTACTTCTCCCCATCGTCCAGCGCCGCAAGGTCTGCCTTGAGTTCGTCCATGGTAAAGGTCTTGGGAGTCTCCACTCCCCAGCTGGTAAACACCTCATCGGCATGGTGATGGTGGTGATGGCACTCGCATTCGGGATCGTCGCACTCCCCGCCGTCGTGATGGTGATGATGCTCATGCTCTTCGCCGTCATCGCCGTCATGATGGTGATGTCCGCAGCACTCGTGCTCATCGTCATCGTCGTGATGGTGGTGGCCGCAGCAGCACTCATCATCGTCATCGTCGTCATCGTCGTGATGGTGATGTCCGCAGCACTCGTGCTCATCGTCGTCATCGTCATGGTGGTGATGCTCATGCCGGCTCTCCTCCCTGAGAAGCTCAAGCTCTGCCTCAAGGGTGTTGCGCTTTTCCATGGCCTCCAGTATCTGGGCGCCTGTCAGCTCGCTCCAGGGGGTGACTATAAGCGAGGCGTTGGGGTTGTGCTCCCGGAGAAGGGCTATATCGGTATTCAGCTTATCCGGGCTTATCTCGCCGGTGCGGCTGAGTATAATTGCGTTTGCGTGCTCTACCTGGTCGTTGAAGAACTCCCCGAAGTTCTTCATGTACATCTTGCACTTGTTGGCGTCCACCACCGCGGTAAAGCTGTTGAGCTGCAGGGCGTCAGAGCCTACGTTCTGCACCGCCCGTATAACGTCGCTGAGCTTGCCCACGCCGGAGGGCTCTATAAGTATGCGGTCGGGGGCGTACTCGTCCACAACCTTCCTGAGCGCCTTGCCGAAGTCGCCTACCAGGCTGCAGCAGATGCAGCCGGAGTTCATCTCAGTAACTTCTATCCCGGCGTCCTGCATGAAGCCGCCGTCAATGCCTATCTCGCCGAATTCGTTCTCTATGAGCACCAGCCTTTCGCCCTTGTAGGCCTCGGCTATGAGCTTCTTTATAAGGGTGGTCTTGCCAGCGCCCAGGAAACCCGAGAAAATATCAACCTTGGTCATTTGCTTTTACATCTCTTTCCCATAGTTTTTTCTTATTGAAAAGGCAAAGCCTTCACAACTTTGTATTATAGACCAGCCCACGCCGATTATTCAAGCTGTTTTGCCCAACTTCACAGCCTGTTGACAATGTTTCTTGAAGATAAGCTCCGATGTTGGTATTATTATTATGCAAATACACAAAAGGAGCCGTTCCCAATGAAATCCCCTCTGGAAGAAGTCACTCATACAGATAACATAAAGCTTTCCGACGACGGGCGCTCGGTGGTGATAATCGATCAGACGCTGCTGCCCAACAGGCTGGAATACATAGCGCTTACCACAAGAGAGGAGATGTTCGAGGCGATAGCCATGCTCCGCGTGCGCGGCGCTCCGGCAATAGGCATATGCGCGGGCTACTGCGCCTACTGCCTGGCCCTTCAGGCCCCCCACGATTCCTTCGACGATTTCTACGACCACTGGGTGGAGGACTGCCGCTATCTCAACGGCTCCCGCCCTACGGCGGTAAACCTCAGCTGGGCGCTGAACCGCATGCTGGACGCCGCTGAGGATCACCGGGATATGCCTGTGGAGGCGGTGCTTTCGGCGCTGAAGCGGGAGTGCCTTGCCATACACAGTGAGGATATGGAGATGTGCCGCAAAATATCCGAATACGGCCTTTCCCTCCTTCACGATGGGGACGGGGTGCTGACCCACTGCAACGCCGGGCCGCTGGCCACCTCCCGCTACGGCACGGGGCAGGGGCCGCTGTTCCTTGCAAAGGAGCGGGGCATGGATATAAGGGTATTCGCGGACGAGACCAGGCCCCTCCTGCAGGGCGCCCGGCTTACGAGCTTTGAGCTGTACAACGCCGGCGTGGACGTCACCCTTATATGCGACAGCATGGCGTCAATAGTCATGAAAAACGGCTGGGTGCAGTGCTGCATGGTGGGCTGCGACAGGGTAGCCGCCAACGGCGACACGGCAAACAAAATAGGCACCAGCGGCGTAGCCATACTTGCAAAGCACTACGGCATACCCTTCTACGTGCTGGGCCCTACCTCCACCATAGATATGAGCTGCACCACAGGGGAGGACATAAATATCGAGCTCCGGGACGGGGAAGAGATAAGGAGCAGATTCTTCGCGGAGCCCGTGGCGCTGCCCGATGTCAAGTGCTACAACCCCGCCTTCGATGTGACGGACAATTCGCTTATCTCCGCCATTATCACGGAAAAGGGCATATGCCGCCCGCCCTACTCCGAGAGCCTTAAAAGGCTTTTCGAATAAAAATAAAAAAGAAGGAGCGAAAGCTCCTTCTTTTGCTTTTACAGGTTACAGTCCCATCTCTTCCTTGACTTCCCTGAAGCACTTGACCGCGAAGTCAAGATCCTCCTTGGTATGGCCGGCGGAGATCTGGGTACGTATGCGGTCCCTGCCCTTGGGCACCACGGGATAGCAGAAGCCTACCACGTATACGCCCTTCTTGAGCATTCGGGCGGCGAACTCGTTGGCTACCTTGGGGTCATAGAGCATTACGGGCACTATGGGATGCTCGCCGGGCAGCAGGTCGAAGCCGCACTTTTCCATCTCGGCGCGGAAGTAGCGGGCATTTTCGTGTACCTTGTCCCGGAGGGCGGTGCTCTCGGTCAGCATATCGATGGTCTTGCAGGCCGCGGCGCAGATAGCGGGGGCAACGGTATTTGAAAAGAGGTATGGACGGCTGCGCTGGCGGAGCAGGTCCACTATCTCCTGCCTTGCGGCGGTGTAGCCGCCGGAAGCCCCGCCCAGAGCCTTGCCCAGGGTACCGGTGATGATATCCACCCGGCCTTCAACTCCGCAATACTCGGCGGTGCCGCGGCCGTGCTCGCCCATGAAGCCTACTGCGTGGCTGTCGTCCACCATTACCAGCGCGTCAAACTCGTCGGCCAGGTCGCATATGCCCTTAAGGTTGGCTATGTAGCCGTCCATGGAGAACACGCCGTCGGTGGCGATGAGCTTTATCTTGCAGCCGGAATCCTTGGCGTCCTGAAGCTGGGCGCGAAGGTCTTCCATATTGTTGTTCTTATAGCGGTATCTCTTGGCCTTGCAGAGGCGCACGCCGTCTATTATGGAGGCGTGGTTCAGCTCGTCGGATATCACGGCGTCCTCGGGGCCCAGCAGGGTCTCGAACAGGCCTCCGTTTGCGTCGAAGCAGGAGGAGTACAGTATGCAGTCGTCCATCTTTACAAAGTTGGCTATCTTATGCTCCAGCTCCTTGTGCAGCCCCTGGGTGCCGCAGATGAAGCGCACGGAGGAGAGGCCGAAGCCCCATTTGTCATAGCTGGCCTTTGCGGCCTCGATAAGCTCCTTGCTGTCGGAAAGGCCAAGGTAGTTGTTCGCGCACATATTCAGCACGTTCTTCGCCTCGGTGGTGTCTATGCGCGCCTTCTGGGGGGTCGTGATTATGCGTTCGTTCTTATAGGTGCCGGATTCCCTGATGCTTTGGAGCATCTCGCCGTAATGCTTAAGTGCGGATTTCATATGCTGTTCCTTTCTATGTTATTTTTTATTGCGGAATTCCCTTACTTTGTCCAGTCAAGCACTACCTTGCCGCTCCTGCCGCTGTTCATGGCCTCGAAGCCCTTGTCGAAATCGCGATAGTTGAAGCGGTGGGTGATCATGGGAGTCATGTCAAGGCCGCCCTCCACCATGGTTATCATCTTGTACCAGGTCTCGTACATCTTGCGGCCGTATACGCCCTGAAGGGTCAAGCTGTTCCAGATGACCTTGTTTATGTTTATCTCTATGTTGCCGGGGTGTATGCCCAGAAGGGCGATCTTGCCGCCGTTGCGCATGTTGTCTATCATGGTGTTCAGGGCCGCTACGTTGCCGCTCATCTCCAGGCCTACGTCAAAGCCCTCTACCATGTGCTGGGGCCCGAATATGCTCTCCAGCTTGTCGTGCGCTACGTTCACCGTGGCTGTGGCGCCCATCTTCCTTGCCATCTCCAGCCGGTAGTCGTTCACGTCGGTGACCACTACGCTGCGTGCGCCGTTGCGCCTGCAGATGGCGGTGGCCATCATGCCTATGGGGCCTGCGCCGGTGATGAGCACGTCCTCGCCTATCACATCGAACATGAGGGCGGTATGTGTGGCATTACCCAGCGCGTCAAAGAAGGATACCACGTCCTCCGGGATACCATCTGGTATGGGCACCACATTGCTTGCCGGTATGCAGAGGTATTCCGCAAACGCGCCGTCACGGTTCACGCCCACGCCCTTTGTGTGGCGGCAGTACTGACCGTTGCCGGCACGGCAGTTGCGGCAGTGGCCGCATACAATATGGCCTTCGCCGGATACTATCTGGCCTACGTGGTAGGCCGTTACGCCGGGGCCCAGCTCCGCTATCTCGCCCACGTACTCGTGGCCTATCACCATGGGGGGCTTTATGGTCTCCTGCGCCCACTGGTTCCAGTTGTAGATGTGTACGTCAGTGCCGCATATAGCGGTCTTGTGGATCTTGATAAGCACTTCGCCCATGCCTGGCACAGGCTTTGGTACCTGAGTCAGAACAAGCCCTTTTTCCGGTGCCGCTTTTACCAATGCGTCCATCATTTCCATTTTTTTGCCGCTCCTGTTTTATAAAATAAGATTTGCCGGGGAATTGACCTTCTCTGTGTCCGTATTCAAAGGACATCTAATAATAGTATATATCAAATTTTGCCGTTGTAAAGAGCTTATATCATGTTTTTCCATGTTCGTGTCCTGCGGACTGTTGTCTTTTTCGCAGCCACTTCAGGTTTACAAAGTCTTAATAGCGCAAAACGGCGACATGTGATATAATAGCTTTAAATATGGATACTCATTTCATTTCCCTACATTCTGAAAGGAGATATATAACAACATGGGTCTTTTACAGGCAGGAATAGGCGCGCTGAGCGGCGTACTGGCCGATCAGTGGCGCGAATACTTCTACTGCGACTCCATGCCGGAGAACGTCCTGATGACCAAGGGCGTAAAGCGCACGGGCAGCCGCAACGCCAACACCAAGGGCGAGGACAACATCATCACCAACGGCTCCATAATCGCCGTAAACGAGGGCCAGTGCATGATGATCGTAGAGCAGGGCGCCATAGTGGAGTTCTCTGCGCAGGCAGGAGATTTCGTGTGGGACAATTCCACCGAGCCCTCCATATTCTACGGCAACCTTAGCGACAACCTCAAGTCCACCTGGGAGATATTGAAGAAGCGCTTCACCTTCGGCGCTAACCCGGCGAAGGACCAGCGTATCTATTACTTCAACACCAAGGAGATAATCGGCAACAAGTACGGCACCGCCAACCCGGTCCCCTTCAGGGTGGTCTACAACAACATAGGCGCGGGGCTGGAGCTTGAGGTATCCGTAAAGTGCTTCGGCGAATATTCCTATAAAATAACCAACCCCATGCTGTTCTACAAGAACGTATGCAGCAACGTCACCGACAGCTACACCCGGGACCGCATAGACTCCCAGATGCGCTCCGAGATGATGACCGCACTGCAGCCCGCCTTCGCCCGCATCAGCGACATGGGCATAAAGTACAGCTCCCTCCCCGGCCACACCACAGAGCTGGCCCAGTGCCTGAACGAAGAGCTTTCCGCAAAGTGGCGCGACCTGCGCGGCATAGAGATGGTTTCCCTGGGCATCAGCTCCATCAAGGCCAGCGACGAGGACGAGCAGCGCATCAAAGAATTGCAGCAGAGCGCAGCCCTCAGGGATCCCACTATGGCGGCTGCATATCTGGCAAGCTCCCAGGGCGCGGCAATGCAGAATGCTGCCAAAAACGAGGGTGCAGGCGCATTCGCAGCCTTCGCCGGCATCAACATGGCTCAGGGCATGGGCGGCAACGTAGGAAACCTGTTCCAGATGGGTCAGCAGCAACAGCAGTATCAGCAGCCCGCCCAGCAGCCCGCCCAGCAGCCGGCGCCCGCAGCCAACGGTTGGAAGTGCGAGTGCGGCGCCGTGAACACCGGCAAGTTCTGCATGGAGTGCGGCAAGCCCCAGCCCAAGGCTGAAGGCTGGACCTGCACCAACTGCGGCGCGGTGAACAAGGGCAAGTTCTGCATGGAGTGCGGCGCGAAGAAGCCCGACTCCGCACCTCTTTACAAGTGCGACAAGTGCGGCTGGGAGCCCAATGACCCCAAGAACCCGCCCAAGTTCTGCCCCCAGTGCGGCGACCCATTCAACGATAACGACGTAAAGAAGTAAAACGATGCTTTTTTCCACAGGGGGCGAGCCAGCTCGCTCCCTGTGTTTTGAATTTAAGCGAAAAACCGGCATAATAAAAATATACGGAGGAACGGGCAATGCGCCGCAAGGACAGGGAGATAACCGACATATGCGCAATATTGGAGCTTGTATCCGAGTGTAAGGTCTGCCGCCTCGCCATGACAGACGGCGGCGTCCCCTACATAGTACCGCTGAACTACGGCTATGAGTACGCGGACGGCGCGCTGACCTTCTACTTTCACAGCGCCAAAGAGGGCCGCAAGCTGGAAATACTAAAAAAGAACCCCACGGTATGCCTCGAGCTGGACGGCCGGGGCGAGCTTGTTGAAGCCGCGAACCCCTGCGCCTATGGCTACACCTTCGCCAGCGTCATAGGTACCGGCAATGTGGAGTTCATAGAGTATACGGAAGAAAAAATATACGCCCTGAACAGGATAATGAAGCATCAGGCGGGCATAGAGGCGCCCTTCACCGCCAGTATGGCGGATGCCGTATGCCTGTATAAGATGACCACCAATGATTTCACCTGCAAGATAAGAGCAAAGTAATGCAACATACCATATACGCACATACAGATGAATTAACCGGCAGAAATGCTGTATAAATACTGATTTTATAAAATACACTCACGAAAGGCGCCATAAATGATACGCTGCGGCTTTGAGCAGGGTGCGGCCCTGATGGGCTGTACCTCTGTGCAGAACATCTTCATACTGGAGTACATGCCCAAGGCACCCGAGCTATACTGCAAGGTATACCTTTTCGGCCTTATGCAGTGCGGCTGCCGGAGGCTGGAAAACGCCGACCTCTGCGCGTCCCTCGGCATCGACAGCGCCAAGGCGGTGGAGGCCTTCTTATACTGGCAGGACATGGGCCTGCTGCGCATAGTGGAGCAGGAGCCGTTAAGCGTTGAATATTTATCCGTTCAGGCAGGGCCCGTCACCGGCGGCACCCGCAAGTACGCCCCGCTCGTTTCGGCGCTTCGTCAGGTATGCGGCGCGCGGGTGCTCACCCCCGGCGAGCTTTCAAAGATATACGATTGGATAGAGGTATTCGGCCTGGAGGAGGCGGCGGCAGTAATGCTTGTACGCCGCTGCATGGAGCTGAAGGGGCCCTCCGTCAAGATACAGTTCATGGACAAGATGGCCCGGGAATGGGCCAAAGAAGGGGTGCTTACCGCCGCAGACGCGGAGCAGCGCATAAAGCTGGACACCGAGCTTCAGGGCGGCGCAAAGGCCATACTTGCCCGCTGGCGCAAGGGACGCATGGCCACTGAGGACGAGCTTGCCCTGTATAAGAAATGGACCGAGGAATGGGGCATGACGCTGGACGAGATACTTTCCGCCTGCCCCGCCATGACCTCTTCAGATAAGCCCACCTTCGCATACCTGAACGCCATACTGGAGGGCATGCGCATGGAGGGAGGGGTGCAGGAGGCCATTAAGTCCGCCGCCCTCACCGAGGAGCTTGCCCGGGAGATTTATTCCCGCGCCGGGCTAAAGGGCGCGCCGGGGCGCAGGGAAAAGGAAGCGGTAAGCACATGGACGGTATCCTGGCACATGCAGCCGGAGGCGGTGCTGCTGGCAGCTGAACGCTCAGCAGGCTACAGCCACCCCTTCGACAGGACCCGCCGGCTCATAGAGCAGCTGCACGAAAAGGGCGTTACCACTCTGCAGCAGGCCAGGAAGGCCATAGAGGAGCTGGAAAAGCAGCCCGCCGCAGAGGGCGGCAAAAAGCAGCAATCCTCTTACTTTATGAACTACGGCCAGCGCAAATACTCCGACGAGGATCTAAAGAGCATCGGAATAACCCTCTTGGAGGACGAGGAGGACAAAAAATGAAGCCTACGCCGGAGCTGATATACGAATACAGAATGAGCCGCGAAAGGGCGGAGCGGGAGGCCAGGGAGCGCCGGGAGGCCGCATGTACGGCCATACCGAGGCTCAGGGAAATAGCCGACCAGCGCCGCCTTCTGGCCTTCGACACAGGGCTTATGATAATGCGGGGGGAGGACTCGTCTGAGCTGCGCAATAAAGTTGAGCAGCTGGACAAAGAAGAGCTTAATTTGCTTCTTTCGGCCGGTTTGCCGCCAGACCATATGTTGCCACACTATCGCTGTAAAGCCTGTAACGATACCGGTTATGTGGGGGATACGGTGAAAAAGCTCTGTCCCTGCATGAAAGCCCGCATTTTGGAAGAAATGTACGCCACATCGGGTATCGATACGCAACAGAGTTTCGCAATGTTTCGCTCCGACATATACCCGTGCGACCGCCAGAGGCGCATTGCCCTCAAGGCAAAGGAGCTGTGCGAGGGGTACGCAATGGCCTTCCCAAAGTGCGACCCTATGGGGATACTGCTCATGGGCGGCACAGGCCTCGGCAAGAGCTACCTGCTAAACGCCATAGCTTTGGAGGTATCCTCCAGGGGCTACGACGTATACAAGGCCTCCGCCTACAACCTCATCAACGCCTTTATGGAGAGCATACGGGGCAGGGGCGAAAGTCCGGACATCCTCGGCCCTGATCTCATGATAATAGACGACCTGGGCACAGAGCCCATGATAAACTCCGTCACCCGGGAGACGCTTTTTTCCATCCTCAACGAGCGGCAGAGCGCCAGGAAGGCCACCCTTTGGGCCACCAACAGGAGCCTTGACGACATTCTCGCAAGCTACGGAGACAGATTCTTTTCCCGCCTCGTAGCGCCCCGGGAGACCATGGTGCTGCGGCTGGAGGGAGACGACCTCCGGCTCAGGCTCAAATAAAGCTTATTGCATTACGCTTATATATACCAGTCTGTCGAAAATCCCGGGGTTGATAAGGGGCCGCAGCCCCTTATGTTCAATCCGGCTCTGACGACACAAGGTGAATTGCCCCGCAGGGGCAAGAGAAGGCCCCCTGGGGGGTGTGCGTCAGAACGGATGAAAACCCAGAGGTTTTCGTACTTTGCGGGTTTTGCCGCCCGGAGGCCCGCCGCAGCGGGTCAGTTCCGGCCCGTTTCCCGGGGTGGAACCTCATGTTTTTTGCGAGAGGCAAAACCCGTAAAAGCTCGAAAAAGTGACGTTCAGCCACTTTTTCGAAAGTCTCATATATTTTAAGGAGTCTCATATATTTTAAGGAGTGACTTTTTTGATGTTTAGGGTAAGACGCTTACTGGCCCCATTTGTGCTGTGCATTGCGCTTTTGTTCTCAGAAGTACAGGCCTTCACCATAGCATGGCTCAGCGATACCCAGAACTATCACAATGCCTACAAGCCCATTTTCGACGGCATGACCCAGTGGATAGCCGACAACAGGGAGGCTCTGGATATACGCTTTGTTTTCCATACCGGCGACGTGGTAGGCAGCTGGAGCTCCGAGGACCAGTGGCGGCAGGCCAGGGAGTCCATGGACATACTCAGCAGCGCCTCCATTCCCTTCCTTGTGGCATGCGGCAACCACGATATAGGCTATAGGATGAACTACGCCAACTTCCTGAAATACGTGCTCAGCCTCCGCCCCGCCTCCATGTCTCAGGAATACGGCGATACCGGCAGCCGCTACGAGCTGTTTTCAGCAAACGGCCGGGACTACATATTCATGGGCATAGCCTTCTCCAACAAGGGACCCAGTGAAGACGAGGTAAACTGGATAAACGGAGTATTGCGGCAATACAGCAGCAGGGACGCCATAATAATCACCCACAGCTACCTTAAAAAGAGCGCCGCCTACACCACCCAGGGAAAGGCCATATTCGAAAAGATAGTAAAGGCCAACCCCAACGTTTTTCTGGTGCTGTGCGGCCACTGCCGGGATATATCCGAAAAGAGCGTGCAGCTTGACGACGACGGCGACGGCGATCCGGACAGGACGGTATACGCCATTCTCTCCAACTTCCAGGGCAGCAAGGCCGGCGGAGGCGGGTACATGCGCATACTGGACTTCAGGGACAGCGATATATACATCTACACCTACTCCCCCTATTACGATTCCTGCGAATACCCCAAGGGCAAAACCGAGGCTACCGTGCCCCTGCCCTGATTGCGGTATATGGCGAAATAGGGTATAATACCGCCATGGAAGAAGAAAAAGACATCTTAACTGAAGAAAATAACGAGTCGGAAATACCCGTGGAAGCCGAAATGATAGATCAGGCGGTTGAAGAGGCGGCGGAGCACGCCGGCGGGGGGGACGACGGCTTTTTCGGCAAGTACATATGGGATGAGGAAACGGGCAGGCTGTACGAGATAACCGAGGATCCAAAAAAGAAGTGGGACAGGCTGCTCCCGCTGCTGCTGATTGCGCTGCCGGTAACAGCCCTAGCCTTTGGCATCGCCAAGGGTTCCTCGCTTCTGCCGCCGGAATGCTACAACGGCACCTCCATACTGTCCGAAAGCAATGTGGGAGAACAGCTTGCCCAGCCTAAAGCTTACGGAGTAAGCGACGCTGAAGAGGCCACGGCCGAGAACAGCCCCGACACAGAGCAGGCCATGGCGCCGGAACAGTATACGCCCTGCGCCATAGTCATAGACGGCAGGACAAGGGCGGTGCTGGCCAGCACCGAGGCCGCGGAATCGCTGCTGGAGGAAGTCAGGAGCTACTTCGACGGCAAGGTGACGGAATCCGGCGACCGTACCACCGAACTTTACAGTGGGGTAGAGATGCAGCCCCAGCCCGATGCAAAGCCCGAAGACATTTCCAGCTACGACCAGGTATACGAAAAGTTCACCTCCTCAAGCAGTCCTCTGAAGGTCATTACCACTGTGACGAGCAGCGAAACGAAGGAGCTGCCCTTCGACTCAAAGGTAGAGAAAGACCCCACACTGGTGGCCGGCACCGGCATTACCCTCACCTTAGGCAGGGCGGGCAGCAGAACCACCGTGAACCATACGGTATACATAAACGGCGAAAAAAGCTCCAGCCGCAGCAAGAGCGAAACAGTTACGGTGGAACCCCAGGATACGGTAGTACTTCAGGGCACCGATAAAAAGAGCGGCGGCGAGCCGGGCAGGCACGAGGGCAAGGAGGGCAGAAAGCCTGAGGCGCTCAGCTTTGCTTCCCCCGTAGCCGGTGGAGAGATAATCTCAAACTACGGGCAAAGGGACGGCGTGCTGCATCTCGGCCTGGACTACGCCGCAAAGACCGGCGATCCGGTGCTGTCCAGCGAGGGAGGCACCGTGGTCTGCGCCATAAATCGGGGCGGCTACGGCAACATCATAGAGATAGACCACGGCGAAGGGTTCGTCACCCGCTACGCCCACCTGAGCCGGTTCTCCGTGGCTCCCGGCGATAAGGTAGCCAAGGGCCAGGTCATAGGCAAAGCCGGTGACTCAGGCAGCTGTACCGAAGCACATCTGCACTTTGAGCTCAGGATTGACGGCATAGCCTACAATCCAAGATATTACTTAGAAAAGTAACTCCCGGCGGGAGCGGCTGCGCCGCTCCTTTTTGCCGTCCTGTTTGTCTTGCCAAAAACACCGCAGGCATAGTATAATTATCAGGTTAGAGAGGAATTATCCCCTCGTTGGATAAAGAATTATTTTTTTCGGGAGCATAAATGGCGTATTACAGAATAAACGGCGGAAAACGCCTTGAGGGCGCGGTGACTATAAGCGGGGCGAAAAACGCCGCCCTTGCCATAATACCCGCCGTCATACTCTCAGGCGAAAGCTGCCTCTTGGAAAACCTGCCCGAGATAGAGGATGTGCGCATAGTGGAGGAGATACTCACCAGCATGGGCGCGGATATTTCCCGCACGCCGGACGGCAGTATGCGCATAGACCCCTCCGGCATAAGCACCTTCAGCGTAACGGGGGAAATGGTCAGCTCCATGCGCGCCTCATACTATCTTTTAGGGGCGCTGCTGGGCCGGTATAAGAAGGCGGAGATAGCCCTCCCCGGCGGCTGCGCCATAGGCCAGCGGCCCATAGACCAGCATATTAAGGGAATGCGGGCGCTGGGCGCGGATATAGTGATACAGGGCGGCTCCGTAAAGGCAAGGGCGGATAGGCTCAGGGGCGCGGAGATATATCTGGACGTGGTGAGCGTGGGCGCCACCATAAACATAATGCTGGCGGCGGTGGCCGCCGAGGGGCAGACCATAATCGCCAACGCCGCAAAGGAGCCCCATGTGGTGGACGTGGCCAACTTTCTCAACATGATGGGGGCGAACGTAAAGGGCGCGGGCACCGACGTTATCCGCATACAGGGCGGGCGCAGGCTCCATGGCTGCACCTACGCCGTAATACCCGACCAGATAGAGGCGGGTACATTTATGATAGCCGCCGCCGCCACCCGGGGCGACGTGATAATCAACAACGTCATCCCCACCCACCTTGAGGCCATATCCGCCAAGCTCATGGAGTGCGGCGTGACCGTCACGGAGGGGGACGACGGGCGGGACTTCTTCATACGCGTATCCGCAGACAAGCGGCCCCGGGCCGTCAACATAAAGACGCTGCCCTATCCCGGCTTCCCCACAGACCTTCAGCAGCCCATGATGGCGCTTCTGGCCACGGCGGAGGGCAACAGCTTCATAATGGAAAACATATTCGAGAACCGCTTCAACCACGTGCCGGAGCTTGCCAAGATGGGAGCCAGCATTTCAATAAGCTCCCGCACGGCCACGGTGGAGGGAGTGGAAAAGCTCTACGGCGCGCCCCTTTGCGCAAGCGACCTCAGGGCGGGCGCCGCCCTGGTCATAGCCGCCCTTGCCGCCGAGGGCGAGAGCACCATAAGCCAGATACACTTTATCGACCGGGGCTACGAGTTCCTGGAGCAGAAGCTCCGCGCGCTGGGCGCGCAGCCGTTCCCGCGCGCCGGATGAAACGAACATCCCAAC
>ERZ773225.3080-NODE-3080-length-15617-cov-4.048901_pt1 | contig 15617 bp, 16 predicted proteins | sample MGYA00580993_ERZ773225 | MGnify/ENA primary metagenome ERZ773225 (study PRJEB29015, sample SAMEA2737748) | human gut metagenome | biome: human gut; feature: human-associated habitat; material: faeces | place: China | collected 2012 ... | reverse complement strand
AATCATGTCAGAACTGTGAACGAATCCGAAAGGATTTGTGAACATTTTCTGCGGTTCATTCCCAATTACTGCACATTCTTTGTCGCAATGATATCAACGCCCGTTCCGGCGGCGTTTGAAAGCAATACATCGCCGATCTTTACAGGCGCGTGCGCCGTGACCTGACGGAGCGCCACGACGATCTCAAAGATCTTACCTTTCGGGATATCTTGTGCCGTCTTGCAGCTGACGACGGCTGCGCCGGTCGCGCTGCCAGTCAGACGGACAGTGCTTGTGACGATGCGCGTCGGATTTGTGACTTCTTTTCTCGCGTAATCATGCCCGCGTTTGCAGGTGTATCCGGTAACGTCTTTGATCTCACCGTTTTCCAGCGTGACAGTGATCGAACAGCCAAGAGGGCAGCCGATGCAGGTCAGTTCTCGTTTTTCCATCGTTATGCCTCCTCTACTGTGATATGAATGCGCGTCAAGCCGGGGTGCGCGTTCAGCATGTCCTTTGTGAGTTTCAGTTCTTCCATCTCACCCGGGGCCATGACGGGCCGCTTGCGCGAAAGGACTGTATCATCATCCAGAAACAGCTTTACCACGCGCTTTTTCATCACACTGCCTACGCGGAACCGAAGCACCAGATCGTCCGCGACCAGTTCCGGATCAATGCTCGCTGGAACGGTGTAGCGGATGCCGCCTTCAAACGTAACGGGGATTTCGTGGCGCTTTGCTGTTTCGCCCTGCGCAAGATACCGAACGGCGGCGCGGCCAGCTGCAGCGGCTTCCTCGGAGACGTAGTCAACCAGGTCGTGTACATGCAGCACATTGCCGGCCGCAAAGACACCGGGAATGCTCGTCTGCAGGCTTTCGTCAACGACAGGGCCGTTTGTGATCGGGGAAATGTCCACGCCCATGCCGCGCGAAAGTTCGTTTTCCGGGATCAGGCCGCAGGACAGCAGCAATGTGTCGCAGTCGTAGTGAACCTCCGTGCCGGGGATGGGCTTGCGATCGGGGCCGACCTCCGCGATCGTGATGCCGGAAACACGCTCCTTGCCCTCAATGTTCACAACGGTGTGGCTAAGCTTGAGCGGAATGTCAAAGTCGTTCAGGCACTGGACGATATTGCGCTTCAGACCGCCGGAGTAGGGCAGCAGCTCCGCCACGACCAGCACCTTCGCGCCCTCGAGCGTCATGCGCCGTGCCATGATGAGGCCGATATCACCGCTGCCGAGAATGACGACTCTACGGCCGGGCATGAGGCCTTCCATGTTGACGAGACGCTGTGCTGTACCAGCTGAGTAAATGCCTGCCGGACGGTAGCCGGGAATATTCAACGCGCCGCGGCTGCGCTCACGGCAGCCCATGGTCAGGATGATGGCGCGCGCGTCAATCTCAATTAGTCCTTCTTCACGGTTGACCGCCGTGATATGTTTATCCTTGCTGATGGAAAGCACCATCGTATTGAGTTTGTATTCGATTTTGCGTTCAAGCGCCTGTGTGATGTACCGCGCGGCGTATTCCGGGCCGGTCAATTCTTCGCCGAAGGTATGCAGGCCAAAGCCGTTGTGGATGCACTGGTTCAGAATGCCGCCCAACTGCACATCGCGTTCGAGGATCAGGATGCTCCGGCAGCCAGCGTCATACGCTGCGATAGCCGCAGACAGACCGGCGGGGCCGCCGCCGATGATGACAATGTCATAGTTCATTTGTCCTGCGCCTCCTCAAGCTTGTCTTTATTTGTTCCGACAATCAGCCGGGACGCGCCGCCGCATTTGGTGATCTCGCTTTGATCGATGTGAAGTTCTCGCGCCAAAATCTCCATCACGCGCGGGCTGCAGAATCCTGCTTGGCAGCGGCCCATGCCTGCGCGGGTACGGCGCTTGACGCCGTCGAGGCTCTTCGCGCCCAGCGGCCGGCGGATCGCGTCGAGAATTTCCCCCTCCGTGACCTGCTCGCAGCGGCAGATGATCTGGCCGTAGGCGGGCTTTTCGCGGATGAGGTTCTGATACTCCTCTTTGGAAAGCGTCTTCGGGTCAAGTACGCCTTTGCGTGTGGCGATAAAGTGCTCCTTTTCCCGCAGGTCCATCAGATCGCGCATCAACTCCGACACATGCAGGCCGATGGCGGGGGAGGAGGTCAGGCCGGGCGATTCGATGCCCGCGCAGTCGATGAACTGCTGTGCGCCTTCGGCCTCGCCGATAACAAATTCGTGATGATCCTCATGCGCGCGCAGACCTGCAAAGCTTGTGATGGTCTGACGGATGGGAAGGTTTTCGACCGTCGCGCCCGCCTTTTCAATCAGATCGTTCAGACCCTCTGCAGTGGTGTTTGTGCCTTCACGGTCTTCAATGTCGATGGCTGTCGGACCGACGATGGTGTTTCCATGGACGGTCGGGCTGACCAGAACTCCCTTGCCGAGTTTACCGGGCAGCTGAAAGATGGTATGCGAGACAAAACCGCCGGTGCTCTTGTCCAAAAGACAGTAATCACCGCGCCGCGGCGTGATGTGCAGCTTGCGAGTCGAAACCATGTTGTGCAGCACGTCCGAATAGACGCCTGCGGCATTGATGACATAGCGCGTTTCAAAATCGCCGTGGTTGGTATGAATGATCCAATAGCCGTCATTCCAAGCAAAGCCGGTGACTTCAGTATTGAACTGGAATTCCACGCCGTTGTCAAAGGCGTTTTCTGCCAGTGCTATGGTTAGATTGAACGGGCAGACAATGCCGCCGGTTGGTGCCCAGAGTGCGGCGATGGCGTTTTTCGATACGTTTGGTTCCAGTTCGTGCAGGCGCTTTGCGTCTACGATCTCCAGTCCTTTGACGCCGTTTTTTACGCCGTTTTCATACAGCGCATGCAGCTTTGGCAGATCTTCCTCAGACATACATACAACGAGCGAGCCGTTCATTTTGAATGCAAAATCAAGATCCTTCGCAAGCTGCGGCATCATGAGATTGCCTTCAAGATTCATTTTTGCCATTAGACTTCCGTGCGCGGCGTCGAACCCGGCGTGGACAATGGCGCTGTTGGCTTTGGAGGTGCCGCAGCACACGTCCTCCGCCTTTTCCAACACCAGCATCTTGCCCTCATAACGGGACAGATACCGCGCGACCGCGCAGCCGGTAACGCCTGCGCCGATGATAATAATATCGTACAAAAAGATTCCTCCTTCATCTGCCAAAGAAAGCCGGGCAGCCCAAATAAGCCTTCCGGTGGGAGGGTTGGACTGCCCGACACATTCACTTAGAGCAGAGTGTATTCAGATGTGCTTACCAGGGGATGACGTTGTAGAGCAGGACAGCGACAATACCGCCGATGATGGGCCCAAAGATGGGGACGATCAGACCGTATTTGAAGTTGCTGGAGCCCTTACCCTTGATGGGGAGAATGGCGTGCGCAATACGCGGACCGAGGTCACGCGCCGGGTTCAGCGCATAGCCGGTCAGGCCGCCGAGAGACATGCCGATTGCCACGATGATGCCGAAGACCAGAAGCTTGCCAACGCCAGCATTGAGTTCCGGAACCTGATTCAGACCGCAGATGGCGAAGACCAGAACGAAGGTCGCAATGGCTTCCTGTACGACGTTTCGACCGGTGTTGGGAATAGAGGGGCCGGTGGAGAAAACGCCAAGCTTGGTGCCGGGGTCTTCCGTCGCATCAAAGTGATCTTTGAAGAGGATGTAGACCAGAACGCCGCCGACGACACCGCCGAGGATCTGCGCGATGACATAGCCGGGAACCAGCGCCCAGTCGAACATGCCGCCGACTGCCAGCGCGATGGTCAGCGCAGGGTTGAAGCTTGCACCAGAGGCTTCGCCGAAGATGAACGCGGGAACCATAACCGCAAGGCCCCATGCAATGGTAATCTGAATGGAGCCAGCGCCCTTCATGCCGGACTTGTTGAGGGTTACGTTTGCAACGACGCCGTCACCGAGCAGAATCAGCATCATCGTGCCAAGGAACTCACATAAGTACTTTAAGAACATGAATACTCCTCCCTGTCATACATCAATATTTGGTTGTTTTCCGTTTCTTCTCCTAAATAATCGATTTTTATTCGTCCTTCGCCCAGCCGTAGGAGCATTTGACAGCCTTGTTCCAGCCCTTAACCTTGGCTGCACGCTCTTCTGCTGTGATCTCCGGATGGAATACACGGTCAATGGCGCGGTTGCGGACGACGTCTTCCTTGCTGGCCCAGTAGCCGACGGCAAGACCTGCCAGATATGCAGCGCCCATCGCGGTCGTCTCAACACAGGTCGGACGCTGAACCGGAGCACCGGAAATATCGGACTGCATCTGCATCAGCAGATTGTTGGCAGAAGCACCGCCGTCAACGTTCAGCGCGGCCAGCTTGATGCCAGAATCGGCCTGCATGGCGACGAGAATGTCGTTGACCTGATAGGCGAGCGACTCCATTGTCGCGCGGATGATGTGGTTCTTATTGACGCCGCGGGTGATGCCGACGATGGTGCCGCGCGCGTATTGATCCCAGTGCGGTGCGCCGAGGCCGGTGAACGCCGGGACGACATAGCAGCCGTTGGTGTCCTTGACCTTGCCGGCATAGTATTCGGAGTCAGGCGCGGATTCGATGATCTTCAGCTCGTCGCGCAGCCACTGGATGGCGGCGCCTGCAACGAAGACGGAGCCTTCGAGTGCATATTCGACCTTGCCGTTCAGACCCCACGCGATGGTGGTGACGAGGCCGTTCTTGGAAAAGACAGGCTTTTCGCCGGTGTTCATCAGCAGGAATGCGCCGGTACCGTAGGTGTTCTTGGCTTCGCCGGGATGGTAGCAAGCCTGACCGAACAGAGCCGACTGCTGGTCGCCCGCAGCACCCGCAATCTTGATCGGGCCGCCGAGCAGCGCCGGATCCGTCTCGCCATAGATGCAGCTGGATGGCATAGGAGTCGGGAGCATACATCTGGGGATGTTCAGTTCTTTCAGGATTTCATCATCCCACTGCAACGTGTTGATGTTGAAGAGCATTGTGCGGGAGGCGTTGGAATAGTCGGTGACATGTACCTTGCCGCCCGTCAGCTTCCAGATGAGCCACGTTTCGACCGTGCCGAACAGCAACTCGCCGCGCTCCGCACGCTCGCGTGCGCCGGGGACGTTTTCAAGCAGCCAGTGTACCTTCGTGCCGGAGAAATAGGCATCGATGACAAGGCCGGTCTTGGCCCGGAAGCTGTCCGTCAGGCCCTTGGCCTTGAGGCTGTCGCAGTATTCACTTGTGCGGCGGCACTGCCAGACAATGGCGTGGTGGATGGGTTCGCCTGTGACCTTATCCCAGACAATGGCGGTTTCGCGCTGGTTGGTGATGCCGATGGCAGCGATGTCGGCGGCAGTTGCACCGATCTTCTGCATGGCCTCAACGGCTACGCCAAGCTGTGTCGCCCAGATCTCATTTGCATCGTGTTCGACCCAGCCGGGCTTCGGAAAGTATTGGGGGAATTCGCGCTGCGAGACGCTGCACATTTCGCCGCTCTCATTGAAGAGAATGCAGCGGTTGGAAGTCGTGCCGGCGTCCAGGGCCATGATGTATTTTGCCATGAATACGTCCTCCTTATCTTTCTTGCAAATTTTTATGATCACTCCATGGTGGTATCTTCAAAAAACAGTATAGCGAAAAAACCGCCCGGTGTCTTTAGACAAGCTTGGGGAAATGTCAAAATCACCAAAAAATAAAATTCCATCGATTGATTTATAGCGGATATGCACATAACATCGTATGCGTAAAACCGGAAAATAGAAGCGCTTCCGTAAAATTCATGACGCCTGCCGCATCGTCACGAACAGCGCGCGCATGTTCCGCGCGCACGTCTCGACATTGAGCGGCGTCCGGCTGACGACAAGACTGTCGAGCGTGCAGAACGCGGCGTAGCAGAGCATATCCAGCGCGAGCCGGTACGTCCCGGCGTCCTGCGTGTCGGGTGCGGGGAGAAAGCGCGCCAGCTGCGGCCGGAGGATCCCGGCGGTGAGCTGGTAGAGCTTTTCGCGGCCGAGGGCAGGGGAGATCCTGCGCAGCAGCGGCTGTCTGGCCCGCAGCAGCGTCAGCGCCTGCATGCACCAGTCCTCCGCGCTGACGCTCTCGTCATACCGCAGCGGCGTGCAGATCTCGCGCACCACGATCCATTCCAGTACGCTGTAAATGTCCTGATAGTGATAGTAAAAGGTCTGGCGCTTCATCTGCGCCTGTTCCATGACGCTCTGGACGGTGATCTTGCTGACCGGCTTCGTCAGCATCATCTGTTCGACGGCTTCTGCGATCTTTTCCTTGGTATCGCTGCACATCGCGCATCCTCCTTACATCTGCCAGACGTCCGGCGCGGTGCTGGAAATGGCGAGCGCACCGGCCTCGAGCGCCTGCATGACCTCCCGTTTTTCTGTAATGAGCCCGCCCGTCAAAACCGGGATGCCCGTCATCTGCCGGACCTTCCGGATCATCGACGGCATCAGCCCGGGCAGGATATCGATGGCGTCCGGCTTGAGATTCCGCGCGCCCAGCGCCGCGTCGAACGCCATGGAGTCGATCAGAAACACCCGCAGGATGGCGATCATCTGCAGCTCCTTCGCCCGCTGGATCATGTTGGTGCGGGTCGAGATGATCCCGTCGGCCAGCGTGGTGCTGTGCAGAAAATCGACGGAGATCTCCTTCGCGGCAAGGCCCGTGATCAGATCCGCGTGGACGATGGCGATCTTTCCCGCGTCCTTGATCCGCCGGACGATCCCGGCGATGCCGCAGATATCGCCGTAGAGCACGAAGACGGTCTGCACGTCTGCCTGCAGACAGGCCTCCAGCCCCTCGTCGTCGCGGACCGCGGCAATGATGGGGTTCGACTGCAGGGCTTCATAGAGTCGTTGTTCCAATCTGATCCGCCTTTCTTCCGGGAATCCTGTTTCCTATCCAATATCTGACTTCTGAAAAAATGAAAAAGAACATGCAAAACAGACGGCACGATTAGTCCGCTTGTCCCCATGCTCAACACTCTGGGCAGGTATCCTCTTGTGATTTTCTGATGTTAGCATAGCATAATCATCAAAAGAATGCAAGAAAAATTGCACTCGTTTGTTAAAATTGTAAGTTTTCACAAAAATTACGCGGTCTGCCTATTCAATCTGTAAATGGAAAGAAGAATTTATTCGCACCGTATAATTTTTTATATATCCCTCTTGACAAATAAAAAACTGTGCATATAATTTTTTATACAAGAAGAAAAAATTACAGATCACCGGGAGGGAACCATCATGAAGCTCGATCAGCTCGATACGCCGTCCCTGCTCATCGACCGGGAGCGGCTGCTGAAAAATCTCGCGGACATGCAGCGCTATGCCGACAGCTATGGCGTGCAGCTCCGCCCGCACACCAAAACGCATAAAATGCCCGCCATCGCCAAGCTGCAGCTGCAGCAGGGCGCCTGCGGCGTCGCTGCTGCAAAGACCGGCGAGGCGGAGGTCCTGGCGGAAAACGGCCTGCAGGATGTCTTTATCGCCAATGAGATCGTCGGCGAGCAGAAGCTGCGGCGCATCGCCGCGCTGGCCGCGCGCGGCGTAACGATCTCCTTCGGCGTCGATACGCCCTGCCAGGTGACGCAGGCCGAGCAGGTCTTTGCCGCGCAGAACGTAAGCGTCCCCGTCCTGATCGAGATCGAGGTCGGGGAGAACCGCTCCGGTGTCATCGAAGAGGCGGATTTCCTGACCCTTCTCGATACGCTCCGCACCTGCCCGCACGTTATCTTCGGCGGCATCTTCTCCCACGACGGCAACAGCTACGGCGCGGCGGATCTTCCCGCGCTCCTCGCTCTGTCCGAGGGCGCGCAGCGCCGCACGCTGCGCTTTGCCGCTCTGGCTGCCGCGCACGGTATGCCCTGCCGGACCGTCAGCTACGGCGCGACGCCGACCTTTATGAACCACGTCCCCATCCTCCCCGGCATCACCGAGCTGCGCCCCGGCACCTACGCCCTGATGGACGCCTCGCAGGGCCACGCCATCGGCACGCTGGACCGCTGCGCGGCGACCGTGCTGGCGACGGTCATCAGCAAGCCCACTGACACGCGCACCATTCTGGACGTCGGCGCGAAGGGCCTGACCATGCAGTCCCGCACCGAGGGCATCTGCGCCGTGCCGGGGAAGGGCACGCTCTACGACTGCCCGGAGGTCCACATCGAAAAGGTTTTCGACGAGCACGCGATCATTCTCGACCGTGCTTTCCACGACCGCGTTCAGATCGGCCAGAAGGTCCGCGTCATTCCCGTCCATATCTGCCCCGTCTGCAATCTCTACGATCAGGCATACCTGATCTCCGGCGACGACGTGGTGCAGACGCTCCCGATCGCCGGGCGCGGAAAGCTGCAGTAAGGAGGAAAAACCTATGGAGATCAGACCGGCGCTTGCGCCCTATGTCCCGCTGGCGCGGATGCTGGCGCAGACCTTCGGGCAGGACTGCGAGGTCGTGCTGCACGATCTGGACTGCCCGGAGCATTCCGTCGTCCATGTGGAAAATCCGTCCGTCACCGGCCGTCAGGTCGGCCAGAGCTTCGACCAGCTCGTCCGCCAGGTCATCCTCTCGAATGAGCTGAAAGAGGATTTCGTCGCCAATTACTATTTTACTGCCCCAAACGGCAAGCGCATCCGCTCCTCGACCCTCCTGATCCGCGACGGTGATGGACGCCTGACCGGCGCGCTCTGCCTCAATCTTGATACGACCCGCCTCACGCAGCAGATCGCCTATCTGCAGTCGCTGCTCCCGCAGCCGCGCGAGCCGGAACCGGAGCCGCCCGAGCCGCAGACCGGCGCGGAGCATGTCGCGGTGATGATCGAAAACCTCATGGACCGCATCATCGGCGACGAGCCGCCGCTCACGCGTGAGGCCCGGCTTGAGAAGATCCGCTTCATGGACAGCAAGGGCATTTTCCTCATGAAGGGCAGCATCGAAAAGGCGGCGGAAAAGCTCGGCGTCAATAAAGTCACCATCTATAGCTATCTGGACGAAGTCAGGGGGAAACGCGGATGAAAGCCATCACATTAGAATCAAAGCTGCCCAACGCCGGGCATTACGTCCCTGGCATGATCTCGGGCCAAACGCTCTATATCTCCGGCCAGCTCCCGGTCCACCATGAGACCGGCGCACCCATGGCCCCGGATCTTGCGCAGCAGACGCAGGACGCCCTGCACAACGTCGAGCGTATCCTGCTTGCCGCCGGCTGCGACAGGGAAGACGTGGTCCTCTGCCGCGTGTACATTTCCGATATCGCCCTCTGGGACGAGGTCAATGCGGTCTACGCTGCCTTCTTCGGCAGCCATAAGCCCGCCCGCGTCGTCGTCCCCACCCGGGCGCTGCACCACGGCGCACTGGTCGAGATCGAAGCTGTCGCTGAACTGAAAAACTGAAAGGGAGGAACCGATATGAACTTTGTCTGCACCAGATGCGGCCGCAAAGAGGCCGTCACCACCCGCGCCGCCCACTGCACCTGCGGCGGACTCTGGAAACTGGAAGCTGAACTGCCGGCGTTTGACCTCTCCGGCGTCGACACGCATGAATGGAGCCTGTTCCGCTACCGGAAGTTCATGGCGCTGGAGGACGAGAGCTGGCGCGCCGTCACCATGGGCGAGGGTATGACGCCCGTCGTCCGTCTGGACGAGGACGTGCTGCTCAAAATGGACTACTTCATGCCCACCCTTTCCTTCAAAGACCGCGGCGCGGCCGTGCTGATCGCGCACTGCAAGTCGATCGGTGTCAATCAGGTCGTGCAGGATTCCAGCGGCAACGCGGGCAACGCCGTCGCGGCCTACTGCGCCAAGGCGGGCATCGCCTGCGAGATCTTCGTGCCCGAGGGCACGAGCCCCAAGAAGATCGACATGATCCGCGCCCACGGCGCAGTCTGTACCGTCGTCCCCGGCTCGCGCGACCACTGCGCCGACGTCTGCCGCGCAAAGGTCGAGCAGGAGGGCGTCTATTACGCAAACCACGTCTATAACCCCTTCTTCTACGAGGGCACGAAGACCTACATCTACGAAGCCTTCGAGCAGCTGGGCCGCATCCCGGAGCACATCGTCGTCCCGATCGGGAATGGCACGCTCTTCCTCGGGGCGATCTACGCGCTCGAGCATCTCGAGCGCAGCGGCGTGATCGATCATTTCCCGCAGCTCATCGCCCTCCAGAGTCAGAATTGCGATCCGCTCCTCCGCGCGGCGGAAAAGGGCGAGGCGGAGCCGGAGGACGTCACGCCCACGCCGACCATCGCCGAGGGCATCGCCATCGGCAAGCCCATGCGCGGCGAAGAGATCCTCGCCCTCGCAAAGCAGCATCACGTCCGCTTCGTCCATGCCCCGGAAGACAAAATTCTGGACGCCCGCGCCGCCCTGGCCCGCCGCGGTATCTACTGTGAGCACACCACCGCAGCCAATTATGCCGCCTATCTCGAATATTGCCGCCTCTACGGCAGGACGCCCGATACGCTCATCACGATGTGCGGCGCCGGTCTGAAATCGGATCATTAAAATACAGGGGCCGATGCCTAAATCGGCCCGGCGGGCGGACAGGGTCGTCCGCCCCTACAATACATCTGAAATGTACAGCAAAACCCCGGCCGGGTGGGTCCCGGGCGGGGCTGCTGTTTTCAGATACACGTTAGAGCACGAAGGCCAGCGCGACGGCGAAGATCAGCGTGGGCAGCATATTGGCGACCTTGAGGCGCTGCTGATCCCAGATGAGGTTGACGCCGACGCAGAAGACCAGGATCGAGCCGGTGAGCGCGAGGTTGCTCGTGGCCTGCGCAGTCATGACCGGCTGCAAGAACCGGGCGAAGAGCGTCACCAGCCCCTGAAAGATCGCGACCGGGATGGCCGAGAAGATGCACCCTTTGCCCATCGTCGCGGACATGATCATGATGATGATCGCATCGAGGATGGATTTTGTGACGAGCAGCGAGATGTCGCCGAACAGCCCGTCGTTGATCGCGCCGACAACGGCCATCGCCCCGATGCAGACCGTGAGCGAGGCGGTGAGGAACGCATTCAGGAAACCAGAGTCGCCATCCGCGCCTGCACGCTTTCGGAGCCAGACGCCGAAGCGCTCGAGCCGGCCTTCGAGGTCGAGCGCGCCGCCGAGGATGGAGCCGCCGATGAAGCTGAAAATGGTCATCATCGTGCCGCCGACGGAGAGCGCGCCGTCTTCGATCGTAAACATGTTCTGCAGTGCGCCGGACAGGCCGATGAACAGCACGCAGATGCCGATGGACTTTGTCAGCGTGTCGGAGATGCGCTGGGGCAGCGCGTTTTTCAGCAGTAAGCCGAGCAGGCCGCCCACAACGATGGCCCCGGCGTTGATGATCGTTCCCAGTCCGATCAAAATGATCCCTTCTTCCGGCGGATAATACGGACGTATTGTAGCGCCGAAAGAAGGGATTTTCAAGATGGCGATTCGAATTTTTTCGACAATTCCAGAAGAATGTCACGCCGGTTATCCGCCGGGCATTGCAGCACGTGCCCCAGCAGCGCGTGCAGCATCTGTCCGAGCGCCGGGCCGCGCAGCAGCGGGAAATCGCGCCCGGAGACCGCGAGCGTCTTCAGGCTGACGCAGTCGCCGGAGGCGAGAATTTTGTCTACGGCGTCCGTCTGCGCCAGCGCGGCGAGCAGCCGCGCGGCCTCTTCGCCCTCGGCGGCGAGCAGCCGCTTCCAGCCGAGAGGATCCTCCGGTGCGGGCCAGTGCGCGCGTGCCGTCTGGCAGAGCCGGACGAGCTTCGCAGGCAGGCGGAACGCGGAAAGATCCAGCTCCGGCACGAGGATGGCAAATCCGGCCCAGCGGGCCTCCGCCGTGGGCGGGAGCGCGGCGAGTCCTGTGAGGTTCTGCGGGCCGGTCAGGCCGCAGGAGGTGAGAAGACCCGCATCGGTCATTGTGCCCACCCACTGCGGGGCAGGGGAGCAGAGCGTTTTTGTGACCTCCTCGGTGATGCGCTCGCGCGAGAGCTGTTCGCAGCGCGGCGCGCAGCGCAAAAGCGCCGCCCAGCTGGCCTGCTCGATGGTAAAGGCACGCGCGGAGCATGCGGAGGGCATCTTCGCGGAAGCGCCGGTTCGGTGCGCCGACGCAGCGTAAAATACCCGCTGCGAGATCGGTACGGCCTCCGTGGAAATCGCAGATCGTCCCGCGTTGATCCATCGCCATTGCGTTGACCGTGAAATCGCGCCGGGCGGTATCCTCGCGCAGCGAGCGGACAAAGCGGACGCCGTCCGGGTGGCGGCCATCATGGTAGTCCCCATCGGCGCGGTAGGTTGTGACCTCGACAGGGCCGCTGTCCGACAGGACGGTGACGGTGCCGTGGGGCAAACCGGTCGGGACCGTGCGCGGGAAGAGGGCAAGCACCTGCTCCGGCAGGGCGGAGGTGGTGACGTCCCAGTCGTGGATGGGGTGGCCGAGCAGCGTGTCGCGCACGCAGCCGCCGACATACCACGCCTCATAGCCCGCGCTTTGCAGCGTCTCAAGCACTTTGTCCGGCCGCATGATGTCACTTCCTTTCCGCTTTGGTTCTGTTTGTACCTGTTATACCACAAAACCGGGAGCGAACGCAAGCAAAAACAGAAAATCCGAAAATCTTGAACAAAAATTTACAATTTACACCTTGAACAGCCGGATTCTCTCTGATAAACTGAATAAAACCATCAAAGAAGGAGACGAAGCCCATGCCGAGACGCAGACTGCTGTTACACCATCACCAGACCGCCTATGAGCCGGAGACGCTGGAGCTGCCGGAAGAAGTGGTCATCCCGAAGAAAAACGCACCGAGCGTGAACGGCACGCTCCGCCAGACGGCGCTGCGCGTGCCGGAGGTGACGTGGCAGTGCAGCGGGATCATGGTGTTCGGGAAGAAGATCCGTTCGCTGGTCTTCTCGACCGATCTTGCCATCATCAAGAATATCAACGCCGACGCAGTCATCGCGGTCTATCCGTTCACGCCGCAGCCGATCATCAACGAGGCGCTGCTGATGGCGTCGGACATTCCGGTGTTCACGGGCGTGGGCGGCGGACTGACAAAGGGGCACCGCGTGGTGAATCTCGCGATGTATGCCGAGATGCAGGGCGCGATGGGCGTTGTGGTCAATGTGCCGACGTCCGGCCTCGTCATCTCGCGGATGCGCCGGACGATCGACATCCCCATCGTCGTGACCGTGGCGAACCACGGGACGGACTACGCACGCCGCATCGATGACGGCGCGGCCATCTTCAACGTCGCCGCCGGGAGCGCCACGGCGGAGATCGTCGCGGACATCCGTGCGCAGTTCCCGGACATGCCCATCATGGCGACCGGCGGCCCTACCGACGAGAGCATCCTGCGCACGATCGCCGCCGGGGCCAACGCCATCACCTATACGCCGCCCTCGACGGCGGACCTCTTCAAGCACACGATGGAGCGCTATCGGATGGGCCTGCCTTATGAGCACGAATAAGTGCTGCAGCAGCAAATTTCACAGTCTGGGACGCACAAAGGAGCGGCTTTTTTCCATTTGGGCGATTGTAACGAACTGCATTGTGTGATAAACTAGGAAATAGTGTGAACCGGTGCGGTTCAGGCGATTTTATGCGGTTTGGGACGATTTGAGAGATGAAAATTGCAGATGTGCATGCCCATGTGTTCCCGGAAAAGCTGGCCGTGAAGGCCGCGGGGTCGATCGGGCAGTTTTATGGAACAGAGATGTACTGCGAGGCAAGCATGGAGCGGCTCGTCGCGGAGGAAGAGAAGGCCGGCGTGAGCCGGTATGTCATCAGCAGCTCGGCGGTCGTGCCGAAGCAGGTGCGCTCCATTGTGGAATTTCTGGCCGAGGCGCGCAAGGGCTATCCCGAGTGCATTTCCTTCGGCTCCATCTATCCCGGCATGGACGGATATGAAGAGGTGCTCGACGAGCTGCAGGCGCTGGGTTCGCGGGGCTTGAAGATCCATCCGGATTTTCAGAAGCTCCCGATCGACGATCCCTCCGGCATCGAGACCTATCGGGCCATCGCGCGGCGCGGCCTCCCGGTGCTGATGCACATGGGCGACAACCGCTACGATTTTTCCAGCCCTGAGCGGCTGACGAACCTGATCCGCCAGGTGCCGGATCTGATCGTAATCGCGGCGCATTTCGGCGGCTGGAACGCCTGGGACCGGTCGCTGGCGCATCCGCAGCCGGAAAACGTCTTCTACGACACGTCGTCGACCACGCCGATGGTCCCGCACGACATGGTCATGCGGATGTTCGACAAGCTCGGGCCGGAGCGGTTTTTGTTCGGGACGGATTTCCCGATGTGGTCGCCGTCGGAGATGGTGCGGCAGTTTATGCAGTATGACCTTGGAGACAGTCTGCGTGAGCAGATTTTATATGGGAATTTTATGCGCCTGTTCGGCCTTGCGGACGAGCAGGACAAATAAGAAGGAGGAGACGGTATCATGTTTGAGATCGGCGTCGACATCGGCGGCACGAACATCAAGTATGGCCTGGTGAACGAAGCGCTGGAGATCGTGGCGCACGGCAGCATTCCCTTCCCCAAGACAACGGCAGAGGACATGGCGGACAAGCTCGCGGCAGCGCTGCGCGCCATGCTGGCGGAGCAGGGCGTGACGGAGATCGGCTCCATCGGCATCGTCGTGCCCGGCAGCATCGACAAAAGCGGCGAGATCGTGATCGCGGCGTACAACCTCGGCTTCCACGACGTGCCGCTTCGGGCGATCATGCAGGCGCGCTTCCCCGGCGTGCCGGTCTACATCGCGAACGACGCGAACGGCGCGGCGCTGGCGGAGCTCTACAAGGGTGCGTTCCGGGGATGCAGAACGGCGGTGCTTTTGACGCTGGGCACGGGACTGGGCGGCGGCATGATTCTGGACGGCCGGATGTTTAACGGCGGGCGGAATCAGGGCTGCGAGCTCGGACACATGTATCTCGTGGAGGGCGGCGAGCACTGCACCTGCGGCAATGACGGCTGCATGGAGGCCTACTGCGCAGCCAGCGCACTGGCGCGCGAGGGACGCAGAGCCATGGAGGCCCATCCCGAGAGCTTGCTGGCAAAGCGCTCCGGTGGGGATGCGGAAAAGGTGGACGCGCGGCTGGTGACGGACTGCGCGAAGGCAGGCGACGCGGTGGCGGAGACGGTATTTGACCGCTATTTGGAGCATCTGAGCGCAGCGTGTGCATCGATCTTCAACCTGCTCGACCCCGAGGTCATCGCCATCGGCGGCGGACTTTGCGGCGCGGGCGAGTTCCTGTTCGGGCCGCTTCAGGATAAGGTCACAGAAAAGTGCTTCTATTCCGAGCGCGGCGCGGTCGTGCCCGCAGTCATGGGCAACGATGCCGGTGTCGTCGGCGCAGCGATGCTCCGGCGTGACGCGGAAAAGCACTAAATGACGGCAGTACCGCGTAATTGTGTCCGCGCGCTTCGCCGGATCGTGCGGTATTGCCTTTGAAATTGATAAAAACGAAATCTATCATAGATCAGAGGTTTTCAAAGTATGGTCAGAATCGATTTGAACGGAACGAAGGGCTTCGCGCCCGCAGAAGACAAGGCCCGCGCCAAGGCGGCCATGGACACGCTGCTGCACGGCACCGGCGCGGGGAACGATTTCCTCGGCTGGATCGACCTGCCGGTGAACTACGACAAGGACGAAT
>ERZ773225.3079-NODE-3079-length-15626-cov-5.867831_pt1 | contig 15626 bp, 13 predicted proteins | sample MGYA00580993_ERZ773225 | MGnify/ENA primary metagenome ERZ773225 (study PRJEB29015, sample SAMEA2737748) | human gut metagenome | biome: human gut; feature: human-associated habitat; material: faeces | place: China | collected 2012 ... | reverse complement strand
CCTCTATTGCCAATGAGATGGAAATGCACGGCATACCTACGACGATTTTGCCAAGGTATCTTCCTGATGGGTTTGTGGAACGTGATTTCCAATACAGCGCCGTAACTCAACCTGAGTCTCTATACTGTCTCTTGAAGAATGGCGATTCTTCGATCACGTTATTGTATACAGTGTTTTCAGAGAATCAGGATCATTTACTATATGAAAAGGACACGGTTGATCCTGAGCAGTACGAATACAATGGCACCGTATACTATATCATGACCAACGAGGGAGTTTATTTTGCAGCATGGACTGCGGACAATATCGAGTGCAGCATCGCGGGCGTTGAAACTTATGATGAAATCATTAAAATCATACAATCGATAGGAGAGTAATATGCGCAAACGAGTATTAACTTCAGCAATTTCCTTCATTTTGATCTGCTCTTTATTTACATCGTTCGCTTTGGCCGCAACACTTCGCGCCAGTGAGTATATTTCCGCATACAATGCAGTGATTTATTCTTCTGACAACGAAGTAACCGTGGACTGTACAATCGTTGGAACCGACGAAATGAAAACAATCGGCATTAAAACGGTTAAAATCTATAGCTCCAGTGGAACAAACGTTGCTACATATTCCTATACGACAAAAGGGTATGAGTATCTTATGGGAAGCAACACTGGCCGCAAAACAGCATCCGTCTCATATACGGGCGTTTCTGGCAGATCCTATTATGCGGTCGTTACGTTCTATGCCTCTGATGGAAGCGGCAGCGATTCAAGAACACATACAACCAAAACTATCACCTTATAAATCCCCCTTTGGGACATTAGGCTTAAATCAAGAAACGGACAATTGCTAAGCAACAGCAATTGTCCGTTTTTTATGCCGGAAACGTCATCAGACCGCCTGTAAAAAATTTTTTCAAATTGTGTGTCCCCATTTCGCGATATTGAGACATAAGTATAGTAAAAGGGTTAATTTCTGGCCCAACTAAAAAATAGTACGTCAATATTTGCACTAACGATGGCATCAAGTAATCAGTTAAGCTTCCTATATTCTCGAAGAAACCGTCGCAGTGCATACTTATTGAAAATGAAACACGGGGGGAGGAATATCAACAGCATATTACATCGGTCAATCCACAGAAATAGGAAGCGGCTATTTCAAAGTTTAGGAAACGAGATGTCCTACGCCTATGGTTGGCTGCCATAAACCAAGCGGCAAATATATAGTAACAGGGGATGAAAACAGGACGCTGCCCGTTCACTTACCAAAATGTATATTTGAAAAGGAGAGTTTTATGAAAAAGGTTTTTTCAACTATTCTGGTCGTAGCAATCTTACTTTCTATGACCATATCTGCTTATGCCACAGAAGTATCAGACCATTCGCTAGAAGAGATGTCTGTTCCCGAGGCAATGTCCAATGCTGAAATTGTAAACTTTTTAATCTCAACAGGCGAGATTGATGAGTTCTATCAGGCTCAAGAAGAAATTCGTAATTGCCAGTACGAAACGACTGCAACATATGCACGAGAAGCGTTCGGATTTGACAGTATTTCCTCTATGGAAGTTAATACACTTACTGAAAAGTACAACTTACAGCTACCTTTAGAAAGCGGGAACGGATTTATTGATAACGGTACAATTAACGTTCAGCGAAATCTGCTTGGCGATATCGTTGATATATGGTATATTTTCGGTGTGGTTTCTCCGAGTGCATTTTCTGTTAAAGTAGCGATGGTTGATTCTGATAATCCTTTGGATTCGATTACGGGTACAATTACTCGATATTACCTTGGTACTACCCGATGGGTAAGAAAAGACTCCGAATCTTTCAGCAAAACTGCAGTAACCAACGGGACGGTATATACTTGGCACGTTGCAAAATGGGGTGTCAAAGAAAAGTTCGAATACAATATTAAGATTGTTGATAATGGCATCACGCACAATAAAGATAATAAGGATGAAAATAACTACACTCGATACAACTTTGAAGCAAAACCATACGAAAGCTTTTCTGCAAATGGTGGGCATCGACATCATTTTGTCCCAGCTAGTGCATTAAATGATAATGGCTTCAATTCAGATACGGCTTATTGCATCAGAATGATGGTGGCTGACCACAGGAAAACGGGCAGTTATGGCAGTGCTACATATGTCAAAGAGTCGAGCGAATTGCTCAGTAGAGGTCAATACCAGGCCGCGCTGCAAAAGGAGGTCGATGATCTGCAATCCGAAAATGATTGTGAAGGCATTGCAGGAAATCTCCAGCAAAAGTACTACGATGAAGTGATTATTTGTCTGTTTCAGTACGAATCATTATTCGGAATTAACTAAAGGAGCATCAAAATGAATAGCTACATCGTCACGCCGCATGAGGGAATTGGCTCTTTGAAGCTCGGCATGTCCCCCGAGGAAATTCTTGCCGCAGTCCAGCGCGATTTGACAGATTTGAAGATCGTTTCCAAACGCGGCATTCAGATCTCGGAGGATCGGGAACGTGACCCAAGTTTTCAGACACTTCGATACATGGAAGATATCTACTTCTCCATGGTTCGTTATCAAAACGGGAAGGCAATCGAAATTTCGGTGAATTGGGGACTGCGCGACGATGTGAAGGTTTCCCTCTATGGTTTGGATGTGTTCAACACGCCGGCAGAGGACGTTATCCGGTTTATGAAGCAGATCGGTCCCTGCATCCATCACGAGCCGGACGAGCAGCTCAGCACCGAGTATGAATTCCCCGCGCTCGGTATCCGCTTCTGGCGCGAGCGGGCGTTTCACGAAAAGCTGCTCCAGGACCGCGCGTATGTGGAGGCAATGCAGCTGGTCCTCGAAGAGGAGAAACGATATTTGTATTTCGATATTGTCACTGTAAAGATATAGCTTTCTCCGTTCATAAGCGCACAACAACAGAGTGCTTTTTCACCACTTTTATAGTTTAGACCTTTGAGAAGGAAGATATCACCATTATTTCACTTCACATAGGGACCATTTGCTTTATACAAATGGTCCCTATTGAATGGGATTCTGGGGGCTGAAGCGGCGGATATGCCACATTTGTTTTTAACAAATACGGTAAAGAGCTGGCGCAGAAATATACCAGCCGATTAAGAAACAAAGACGATATTCTCTGCGCAAAAGCCATCTGTGGAACGCAAAGCGCCAGGTGGGAAGGACAAACATTCTACCTGATCTTCGACGTACAATACGCAGATGCCAAGCAAGGCGTTGTAACCGAAACCGTCAGGTTTATCAGGCGAAGAGTTTGGATTGACACTTATAAATGGGGAAACGGAATCGAAGTGAACACGAAGTAGTTTTGGATGCAACAAAAGCGTTTTTATGCTGTGAGTCGCCAGAAAAGCGCCCCCAATAATTCAATTTCTTTTACAGATGACGTGTCCCCATTTCGCGCGATTGAGACATAATTATAGTAAAGGGAACATTCCTAAACAGATTCAAATGTTTGTACGCAAATATTTGCACTGGCACAGGCAATCGTGCATATGCACACATATCCGAACGATATTCGCGCAATGCGCGATACAGAACATTATAAGGGGAGTTTTTAAGAAAATGAAGCTTTCACAATTTGCAAATGTCGTCAAAGCAGACGGATTCTATTTGCTCCACAACACATTATATCAAACAGCAATAAGCGTTTCAGGCGAAGAAGCAGCCTTTATTGACAGTATTTCTGATTATCATTCATTTGAACCGGATATGAATTCTAATTTCCACAAGGCATTAATAGAGCAAGGTATGCTAGTTGAGGAAAATGTGCGAGAGCATCAGTTAGTGGGGTATTATGAAAAAAATAGTCGGCCGATATATCTAAAACTGATTTTGATTGTAACACGGCAATGCAATTTTAGATGTCCGTATTGCTATGAGGAACACGAATGTAAAACAATGCGAGATGAAATATATGATGCTATTATTGTCTTCATCAAAAAACAACTCGAAATGAAGAAATACGATGGCTTGCATATTTCTTTTTTTGGTGGAGAACCGACGCTAGAACATGACGCTATAGTAAAGTTCTCAAAAAAATTATTAACGACCTTGCCAGAAAAAGTCCCGTACTCTGCATCAATGACGACGAATGGATATTTATTGACACCCGACCGTTTTCGCGAACTGGTAGACTGTAAAATTACTTCTTATCAAATTACTGTAGACGGAACAGAAGACAATCATAATAAGACCAGAGTTGTTGCTAATGGTAGAGGCAGTTGGTCTCGGATTATAGAAAATTTGAAGGCAGCACGAGACTCTGAATTGGACTTTGCAGTTTCGATAAGAACAAATTTCACTCCAGAAAGCGTATCGCTGGCAGATGACTTCTATTCATATATTTCAGAAGAATTTGGAGGAGACAATCGCTTCTCTGTACATTACGAATGCGCTAAAAACTTAGGTGGAGAGCGAGTTCATAAGATGGGACTATGTGAAGATCAAGGTGAGCAGATTGTTCTGCTCGCTAAAATTGCGAGAAAGTACAGTCTTCAGGACAAAGCAACTATTGATATGATTTCTTCCTTTGGTGGATTGTCTTGCTATGCAGGAACAGACAATTCTCTGGTAATTGATTTTGACGGCACGCTTAGAAAATGTACCGTCAGTATTGATAGTGATCGAAACATTGTCGGAAAACTATATGAAAGCGGAAATTATCAGCTTTATCCGAGCAATTTTTCAAATTGGACATGTTATAGATTGCAGGACGAGTGCTTACATTGTGAGATATTGCCTTTATGTTTAGGAAAAAAGTGCCCACAGAGTTACTACAATTTACATTCATGTAACGAAATTAAAAAAATATATCAAGCGCATATTGTCCGTAAATTTGAATAATGCGCAGCAGCATTCATACATCGCTATTGAAAGGAGTACTTCAAATGTCATTTAGTGTACTAGCAAAACGTAATGGTGCAGAACCAAACGTTCTTAATGGAGCATGCGCTAATGTAGCCTGCCCGAACGTTTTTTGCCCGGATGGATTTTGTGGAGATGGGTTCTGCATTGAGAATGCCATATGCCCAGTTGACTCTTCGTGCGATTCCCCGGATACTCTTTGTGACGTTCCCCCGGTGGATCCCAACTTTGATACATGCCATCCGCTGAGAACTGATTGCGGTGATGTTGTCGGAGTAATATGCCATACATCAACGGACACACTCTGTCCTATTATTGGATGATATTATGAATTAAATGGATGCTGTTGCTGTTACAATATACAGGAGCCCTTACGGTCTCCTGTATATTGTATATATAGTTATTTGGAGGCGAGTGCCATGACGAAAAAGAAGAAAGTCATCATCACTGTTCTTGCGGTGCTGCTTTTGCTCGCGGGCGTCCGGTATGCACGAAAGAGTTACCAAAAGCATCAGGTATTTTCAAACAGCGATTTTTTGTCCGCCGAAGAAAAGGTATACGGCTTGTCCGTCATCTGGAACACGGCGAAAACCTATTATGGCTTGTGGAGTCTGATACCCGATCTGGATTGGGACGCGGAATATCAGGCTGCCATCGGGCGCGTATTGGAAACCGACAATTTGTATGCGTATTATAACGAACTGAGCGCATTTGCCGCTCTGCTGCGCGATGGGCACACGCAGCTGGGCTGCACCGACGAGGCGTTCCAGACCGCGATGCAGAGCACAAACGGGTTCTGGATTTCTCCCGTTTCTCTTCGGTATATGGAAGACGCCTTTGTTCTGGGAGGCGCGCCGCGCAGCACTCTTGCGCAAATCCCGCTGGGCTCGACGATCACGGAAATCAACGATCTTCCAACGAAAGAATATCTGGAGCAGGAATACGGTCGCTATGTGGGCTGTTTTACATACGGAAGACGAGAAGAACGGCTTGCCGAGAGGATGCTGCTGCTCGATGAAGCAAAAGCGCTGACGCTCTCCGGCTTCACGCCGGACGGAACGGAGTTCCATGTCAATTTGCCCTATCTGGGCCAATCCGGCAGAGTCCGAGAATGGCTTGAGGGCAAGGGGCTCAGCACGGAACTGAAACGCGATGTGACCGCCCATGATTCCTTCCGCAGCTATGTCGTCGCAGATTCGATCTGTGTGGCAGAGATCTCTTCCTTTGCAAATTCTGCCTTGCCGGAGGAATTTGCCGCCTGGATAGACGAGACGCGCAATGCAGCCACGGCATACATTCTGGACGTTCGCGGAAACAGCGGCGGGAGCGACGGCAACGCCATCGAAGTTCTGCGGCACTTTATTGCGCCGGCAGACATGGGAACCATGTCCGTCTACAAGCAGTATGTCGACCCGACGCAGGTCACAGCGGCGCTTGGGCTCAAAGACTATTTTGAAGAACTCGAACTCGGCGCCGAGCAGGAACAGTATTATCAGGACGGACTGGATATGTATGCGCACCGATACGTTCTTCCCTACGAGGAGAGCCTAACCGCGCCTTCCCTCACGGAAGGGTCTGAAGCGGCAGAAACGGCAGAACCCGCGGTACCTCTCTGCGAGCAGCCTGTCGCGATTCTGACGGATTGGAATTGCAGATCCGCCGGAGACGACTTTGCCGTTTTCGCAAAGGGCGCGCCCCATGTGACCCTGATCGGCACAAACACCGCGGGCGGCACCGGACAACTCCTACTGACGCAGCTCCCCGGGAATTTCCTCTTTGCCGTGTCGACCTACAACTGCATCATGGAGGACGGGACACCGATCTGCAACAACGGCGTTCAGCCGGATATCTGGTGCGAGCAGACCGTCTCCGACGCGCTTGCCGGGCAGGATACGGTTCTGCTGAAGGCCATAGAACACTTTGAAGAAAAAGCTGTTGAACGTGAGTAAAATATGTTTATATATGTAAATATGCAATAAAGGATAGGGCGTATTATGATTGGGGAGTTAAGCGTATGATACAGAGATATTTAAAAATACTAAGTTATGGTATAAAGCTGAGCAAGCTTTATCTTGTGCTTCGCATTTTTCAGCTGATTTTGTCCTCTGCCTCATCAGCGTTTTCACTTTTGTTACCTAAAATGCTGCTTAACGCAATCGCTACTAAGAATTTGAAAACGGTATTGATTATATTGAGCCTTTCGTTCTTTGTGTCGACAATTAATTCACTAATTGACAGATTTTTAAGCCCAAAGCTGTCTTGGCTCCGGGAGAAAATCAATGCAAAGATCGTTGATAATTTTCTGCAAAAAAGCATTAACCTGGATTTGGAATATTTTGACCAGCCGGACGCTTATGATAAGTATACGATTGCCTTTGAACGTTGCTGCGCAATTGTTCAGGGAGCCTTCGATATTCTTCTATCGTTTATTTCGTCACTCCTTCAGATTGGACTGGTTGTCTATGTGTTGTCTTGGATTTCGCCTGTCGTTCTGTTGGTATTCCTGACTGTCTGTGCGTTGCAAACTTATATTAACAACTTGATTCAGTTAGATAATTACAAGTATCAGAAATTTATGAATCAGCATAACCGGAAGCTAAACTATTTGTACAGACTATTTTACATTCCAGAATTCATGCGCGATATTCGGGCAAATGATATTATGCGGTTTATCTTTACAAAAAAGCAGAAGGTTACAGAAAAGGTGTTGAGCGATACATATTCCACGAATCAAAAAGTTTCTACAAAGAACCTTATTATCGCAATTCTGTCTGCCATTGAAAGTTTTGCCACTATGCTCTATTTTTCACTTGAAGTTGTCTGGCAGCGGATCTGGTATGATGACTTTGTTGTTTCATTGAGCGCATATAATCGGCTAAAAAGCGCCTTTTCTCAGATAATTTCCAATTTTGTCTCTCTATCCACGAACGATCTCTACATCAAGGACTATCTATCATTTATGGAAACAGCCTCCAACGTCGTATGTGGGAGAAGGCAACTAATTTCTATTGATTTGGTTGAGTTTAGAAACGTATCTTTCAGATACCCAAATGTCGATGGGAATGCCTTGGATAACGTCAGTTTCATGATATACAAGGGAGAACAGGTGGCCATTGTTGGAAAGAATGGTGCAGGAAAAACAACAATTATTAAGTTGCTTCTTCGGCTATATGATCCATCTGACGGGATGATTTTGATAAACGGGGTTGATATTCGTGAGTATGATCTTAGTTCTTTAAGAAAAACTGTCTCTGTCCTCTTTCAGGATTACCCAGTCTACGCCTTTTCTATTAGGGAAAATCTTACACTTGGTGAAGAAATCTCAGATGAGAAGATAATGGCTGCATTGGAAAGAGTTGGACTTCTTGGAAAGATAATGTCCTTTCCTCAAGGCCTTGATACACCCATTACTAATCAGCTCTATGAAGGAGGGATAGAGTTTTCGGGAGGAGAGACTCAACGATTAGCTCTTGCAAGAGCGTATCTCAAGGAACAGATATTTCTTGTGTTTGATGAACCGACAAGCAGTCTTGACCCATTTGTGGAGAATAGGTTTTATGAAGACCTTCTTTCGCAAACAACGAATACAATGATCGTTATTTCTCATCGTATAACTTTTACTTATAGAATGTCAAAAATTATTTGCCTAAACAAAGGGCATGTGGTAGAATCCGGAACTCCGAATGAGCTTTTAAATAATCCAAGCAGTCTATACAAGGAGATGTACGATCTGAATACATCCAAATACATTAAATTGTAAACATTATCGCATTTAAGCGCAGGAGGTATCCTCCCTGCGCTAAAATACTATGCATACATGATCCGGAAATGCAATCACTGCAAGTTGGGGCTTGCTTATAATTGCATTTGAGTAGCGAGTTCATCAGCCTCAGAACCCTTTCATATTTTACTATTTTTCACGAAAGCCCTGCTGTAGATAAGCCTTCAAAATACGCATACGTTTTCGGCGTCAGTTCCTTGAGCTGCGCCAGTGTCCGTGTATTGCCGGAACACCAGTACGCGAAGAACTCCGCGAAGTATTCGAGGCTACTCTGGTGACTTTTGTCCCCTTTCCTACTATAAAGATCATAACACAGACTTTGCAGTCAAACTCTATACTGCAGCTGTTGGTCAAGATGTAATTGAAATAGTAAGTTGGAGTTAATCTGGGATAATGAGAAAATGGCTTCTTTATGTTCAATTGTTAGTTGCGACTGGGATTTTGATCTGTTTGGTTTTATCTGATGCTGGAGTGATTCCACCAAGAGGTTCGGCAACCTCTCGCATACTTCTCCATATTTCTTTCATTCTTGTTGTGATCTCAACAATCGACGCATTACGAAGCAAATAACCCCAAAAATGAACTATGGAGTCTGGGCCTCATGCCGTAAACGCTCCTTTTGGCACATATCAGGTATTCGCTAGGCAATATATAAATCTGGCTATGACAGATACGGAATTCAGTGTTCACTAAGCAATGACTCTCATGGCAGTCCCCATGTGACACGCATTTGGGGACTGCCATAGCGCTTTATAATCTGGAGGAAAATACGAAATATGTTCAAAGGTGAAGCATTCAACAAACGAGCTGCGATATGCGTTGCAGCTGCGATGATGTGCGGCGTCATTCTCGCCGGTATTACTTACATACGAATGCTTCCCGTTGAATGGGACGCTGGGGTCTGCGGCGGCGGATATGCCACATTTGTTTTTAACAAATACGGTAAAGAGCTGGCGCAGAAATATACCAGCCGATTAAGAAACAAAGACGATATTCTCTGCGCAAAAGCCATCTGTGGAACGCAAAGCGCCAGGTGGGAAGGACAAACATTCTACCTGATCTTCGACGTACAATACGCAGATGCCAAGCAAGGCGTTGTAACCGAAACCGTCAGGTTTATCGGGCGAAGAGTTTGGTTTGACACATATAAATGGGGCGCTGGGATAGCAGTGCATGCAAAATAGTTCTGGCGAGAGCAAAAGCGTTTTGTGTTCAGGTCATCAGAAAAGCTATCTGCAAAAGATTAAGAATTTTTTGCGAATCACTTGTCCCCATTATGAGTAATTGAGACATAAATATAATAAAGGGCTCATCCTTAGTCTGATTTGAATATTTGTACGTCAATATTGGCACTAGCACAGGCAATCACGCAGTTGCATACATCCCCGAATGATATGCGTTCAATGCGTGATACGGCATAAAGCAAACAATATATTTTCTGGAATTGCCTTTGCAGTGCATCCTTATTGAAACTCAAGTGGGCAGGAGGAAAATGGTAATGTGATTTGTCTATCCGCAGCGGTCCTAAGTATTGTTTGTTAACCGACAAGTAAAAAGGAGCGTCAGCAAAAATGAAGCATATGCCGCCAAGCAATCCCTCGAACAGGGATACAAAAAAGCGTGCCGCAGGCTTACTGTGGATAGGTTTCATTTGCATTTGCGTAGTGATCGGCGTGTTCGGCACTTTGAAACCGTCTAAAGGAAAGCTAGATGAAGCGGAAAATCAGGAAAATGCCGTTGCCGCAAACGAATGCTTGAATCAAGCGTTCGGACAAACGGCAAATGGCACAATCATTTTTCCGGAGGATTATGCAGGAGCCTATATTAACGGTGGACACCTGGTGCTGCTTCTTACAAACACAAGCGAAGAAGCAACTGAAAAGTATCGAAACTGGGCAGGCAAGTATTCTTCGTGTCTAACTTTCAAAAAAGTCAAGTATTCGTACAATGAACTGAGTGAAAAACTAGATCCAATTGTGGAAAAATTGAAAGAAGATGGGTATGAAGTAACATCATCCGCTGTATCCGAAACAGAAAATGCGGTATCGATCGGGCTTTTCAAATGCGAGAGCGCAGAAGCTTCTAAACTTGCAAAGAACTTGAGCGAGACCTTTGGTGTCCGCGTGCTAGTCTCTGAAGTAATATATACTACAGAGTGTGTGGAGACGGAATAGACAGTTCAACACAATTACGGCAAGGAGGAGTTTAATAATGAGCCGAAGAAAACATACAACTCTTCGCTTTCTAACCCTTGTAATGGCAACAATTACATCGTTTTCATTGTTTGCCACTGCGCAGGGCGTAATTATCGACAATACATATGAACAACTAATGCTGCTGCAGGAAGACGCGGTTGCAGCTAATGAACTTTTAAACGAATCATTCGGACATGATGCCGTAGGGAACATCACCTTCCCAAATGATTTCGCCGGTGCACGGATAGAAGAAAATAAGCTTGTACTATCTCTCACAAACACCGGCATTGATAACACAACAAAATATCTCAATTGGGTCGGCGATTATGCAGACTGCCTTGCGTTCGAAAAGGTAGATTATTCTTATAATCATTTAATGGACGCGGCCGCCGGAGCTGCACACGAACTTGAAGAACTCGGATATCCAATTACGCAATACTATGTATCTGAAACAAATAACGATGTCGTTATAGGTATGAATTTCGATGATATTTCATACCAAGACAGTGTTTTAAGCTCGACGCGTTCTGAAACATTGGCAACAGCTTTGTCCGACGAGCACAATGTTCCAATTCGGTTTGAGAATATTGCACCGACTACTGCCACTGTAACGAATGCCATAGCAACGCTCCGTGGTGGTGCAAAAATTACCAATATAACTGCAAACTGCTCCATGACGTTAAGTTGCTGCGGTTCCTATGGAGGCGTTCCTGTAATCCTTACTTGTGGGCATGGTGGTCAGTCGCCTAATGATATCATAAAATACGCATCGAGTTCAGGTAGTACGATTGGGAATGTCTACATCCATAGATATTATGATGGCGACATTGGCGATTTTGAAATTATTAAGATCACAAATACGGATACGTTTAGTACCAGTAACAGCATTAACAACATGTATTCTATTACCGGCACATTGTCTTCACCTGCAGTTGGTACAATTATAAAGTATTATAGCCGCACAACTTCCAGTTTTGGCTATGGCTCTGTTGAACGAAGAAATGTTACCGTTTTAGCCGATGACCGTGATAATATTAGCGGTCTAACAGAAGTTAAGGTTACTAGCGGCTCTTGTGAAAGCGGCGATAGCGGCGGCCCGTTCTTCCAAGATGCATCCTCTGGCGCAAAGTACTGCGGAGTCCTGCACGGGAAACGTACTGATTCGTCTGGAAATCTGTATGTTTTTTCACACCATATACATATATCTCTAGCGCTGGTTTTTCAGTCAGGAAAAACTAATTAACACCAACAAAGGACATATAACTTTTTAGCGCAGGGGCATCCCCCAGCGCTAAAGTATTATTATACGCAAACCCGAAATGGATCACAGCGGGTTAACTTTTGCGTATGATTGTCATCTACTCTAATGCATCAGAAAGACTTGATGTCATTTTGCATTTACTGTTTTTCAGAAAGCCACGCTGCCGACAGCCCTTCAAAATACGCATACGTTTCTGGCGTCAGCTCTTTGAGCAGCGTCAGGGTTCGAGGATTTCCGGAACACCAGTATGCGAAGAACTCCGCGAAATACTCCAGGCTGCTGCTCTTTGCGTGTTCGCTCATCGGCGCATTTGCTGCTTCCAGCTCGTACAGGCGATCATGTTCCTCCGGGAAACCGAGCAGGGAATCGTAAAAATGTCCAAACTCATGCAGCGTCGCGCCGGACTCGGAAACATAGATGCGGTTCTCGCCAAAGACGGTCGCGCCGATGCAGTTCACGCCCAGCTGCCGGCCGAGGTTCGCTGTATAATTGCCGTCGATAACAAACGTCCAGCCGTTTTCGTTGAAGGCATCGAGGATCGGCTGCGGCACTTTCCGGATTTCCAGCAGGAACTTGTTCGCGTTGCAATGCATCCGGTTTTCCACCGCGACCGGCGTATCGGGCGGCGTGACGGCCAGGTTCTGCGTCAGGACGGCATGAAGAAGCTGCGCAGCTTCGGCGCGTGTGACGAGTTCTGCTGCCGTCTTATTTTCAGCACAAAGCCCAAACGCTTTTCCGACGCGCAGAGCATTTTCACTGTCGGACAACCAGTCCAATCCGTAAAGCGTCGCGTCGTAGAGCGGTATCTTCATCGCCGCAAAGGCGCTTAAGAATAGTTCACCGCGGCAGATGAATCCGGTTTCATCACCAATCGCGGTCGGCTGCAACCACGCTTTTCGGACGGCAGTTTGAACGGCATTTGTGCTTACTTCCTGCCACGAAGCACCTTCCGGTTCTTCGTTCAGCGCACGGCAGAGCATTGTCGCCCATTGGCTGACCGTGATCCTCTCGTCCGGCGCGAATCTGCCGGATGCCGTACCTCTCAGGATGCCAGCATTGGCAAGGTACGAAACGGATTCCGCATAGACCGCTTTCTCCGGCACATCCGTAAAGTCCAAGGAAAAAGCAAAAGCCGGTACCGTCAGCACCATCGACAGCACCAGCAGGATGGATATGAACTTGATTTTTCGCATAGAGATGTCCTTTCTAAAATCAGATTTCTTCTTTCTGTATTGGTTCTCAGCTAGAGTTTGCCCTTCAAGCTGCGCCGTGGTGTCGCGGCGCTGGTGACAGCAAATGCGCGGACGTTCCCCTTGGCGGGGAGCGTCCGCGTTTGCTATTTGACCTCATTTATAATGTATAAATTTGACGTGCAGCTTCCGTTTTCGCGGTGCCGGCGCTGGCGCTGGATGTATCCGGCACGTTCCAGATCGTTCAACGCCCTTTGCACTGTGCGCGGTGAGAGGTGCAGGCCGCGGGCAATGGTTTTCACACCCGGCCAGCAGCTCCCGCCGCCTGCACGGTCACGGAGATACATATAGACGGTTCGCGCCCGGTGCGGCAGGTCAGGATTGGCATAAATCTCACCGAAGAAGCTCATTTCTCGCCGTAGCTGCTCATATAGTCATCCACTTTCGGCGTTGAGACTGGCTTCGGTTGCGAATACAGACTTTTCTTGATATTCATCAGCAATTCCTCCTTTCCGGCGTAGTAGACCTCGCGCTGGGCGCGCTCCGGCACCTGATACGGTTCTTCAAACGAAATGCCCCACTTGAAGTATAATTGCAGCTTCGTGCGCATCGGGTGTGTGCCGGTTTTCATGACGATGAAGTTGCCCTTTGGCAGATTTTTCAGTTCGTCGGGCGATAAAAGCGCACGCTCCGCCATCTGCAAGCTCTGGCTTGTATTGTCCTTTCCCTTACTGATTGAACCGGTCAGGACTGTCCGGCTGCCGAGGGCTTTGGAGAGCGTTTCCGCCGTCTGGCTGTTCGGCGCGAAGCCGCCGAAGATGGTGTCCTGGCAGTTGTCACCGATAATCTCCGCACCCTCTTTTCCGTAGTTCTTTTCAAGCTGCGCGAGACTTTGAATGATCGGCACAAGCGTCAGCTTGCGGCTTCGGCCGGCAGAAAACAGCGGCAGAATATCAAAAGGCGGCATCGTGCCAAGCTCGTCGCAATAGAAAACAACACGGTTTTGCAGCTTGCCGCCGTGTTCGTCGGCAACGGAAAACAGCTCCCGTGAGAGGTTCTGGATCATCAAGCCTGCCATGAAGTTTTTGGTTGAATCTTCCTCCGGAAGCACAACGAAAATCGCAGATTTTTCGGCGGCGAAGTGTTCCGCGTCGATGGTGCTGTCGAAACATAGGATTTGTTCAAGCTCGGAATCCAGAAATGCGTTCAGCCGGGACAGCACCGTGGACATGACAGATGCCATGCCTTGTTCCGACGTGTTAAGCGCCGCGCCCGCGAACCATCTGGCTTTGTGCGTCGAGGGGAGGTTGTCCATCAGCACCTGAAAGCCCGTTTTCTTGCCCTGTCCGCTCGGTGCTAGAAGCTCCTGCACCAGCTTGAACACGGACACGATGTGACGCTTTTCATGCCCTGCGCTGTCCGGTGGAACGTACTCGGCAAGCAGCAGAATGACCGACGTGAGAAGTCCCTCGGCTGCATCGTAGAAGAACGCATTCTGACCGCGATCCTGATCGTCGCCGCCCGGATTGACGATGGTTTTGGCAAGAATCTTCGCGTATTTTTCCGCTTTCGCCCGTGCCGCAAGGTTGTCCGGATGTTCCCGCGCAATGTCCATGTAGCGATTGATGAGCGTTAAAAGATTGCTCCCATCCGAGCGCGTTGGGTTGCGAAGATCGATCACGGAAACGTGATAGCCGTAGTATTTTTTCGCAATCGTGCCGTAATTTCTTGACAAATCCCCCTTCGTATCAAGCGCGACATAGCTCATGCCGCTGGCGCAGGCAAACTCTAAATTGGGATACAGAAAAAAGGCGGTTTTGCCGACGCCGGACGCGCCGATCATGAGACAATGCACATCGTCGCGGTCGACCAGCGCGTCGAGCTGCTTGCCGCGCTGCGTGCTGCCGAGAATCAGCCCCTGCACCTCCGGCAGATTCTTTCCTTCTCTCCATGAAGCAACATCAAACGGCACGCTGGCATACGATTTTTTGATCTCCTGCGTGGTAGCCCATCGCGCAGTTCCATGTTGTCCGTCGCCGACGGTTTTGGACTTGATGCCGTTGAGCGAGTAATTACTAGTAAGAACCGAAAGCAGGACAATGAACAGAACGATCACCACACCGACCGCAATCAGCGGCGTTACAGACTCAGGCATGGTGCAAGTTCCTCCTTCTGAGCATGAAGAAGATCGTCGTTCCAGTCCTTGAGTTCCGGCACAAGCCGCTCTGTCATAACGCCGCGTTCGCGTAATTGTTCTGCCATCCGTTCGCTGGCTTTGTGCCCAGCATCGTCGTTATCAAGGCAGAGATAGACGATCTGCGTCTCCGGT
>ERZ773225.3067-NODE-3067-length-15664-cov-6.685566_pt1 | contig 15664 bp, 11 predicted proteins | sample MGYA00580993_ERZ773225 | MGnify/ENA primary metagenome ERZ773225 (study PRJEB29015, sample SAMEA2737748) | human gut metagenome | biome: human gut; feature: human-associated habitat; material: faeces | place: China | collected 2012 ... | reverse complement strand
AATACCAGAACAGCTATGCCAAGGCCATGAAACCGTTCGGGTTGCAGCGTGGAATTGTCGGTTCTACCGCCAAGCATCAGGTTAACTCGGAATATTACAGGCAGCAGGTAATCCAGTATGAAGAGGATATAGCCAAGTTGCAGGCCGATGTGGAGAAGGCGCAAGAAGGCAGGAGCACCATCCTCGCATGGTTCGGCAAGGGAGACCTTTCCAAGGCAAAGAAGGAACTGGCTGACAAGAACAGGCTGATAGCCGAACTCAATAAACAGATTGAGGAACTTCAGGCAGAAAAGGCTCGGTTGCAGGAACAACATAAATCAGAAATCGGAAAACTGCGAAACGGCTATCAAAAAGAAATAGACAAGGCCATTCATCAGGCGGAAGCAGCAGAACGGCAATTCAAGGAGAAGGATGCACTCATAGACAGGCAGCGAAAGCAGATAAGTTTGCTTGACCGCAAGGCCAATCCCCAACGTTACAGCCTCTCGTCCGGTGCCGAACTTGTACGTATCAATGTCTCAAACTATCGGAATCCGTCGCTCCACATCTGGACACGGGTCGGTGATGAACTTTTTGAGAACATCAAATTCCAGATAGACTATGATGTGGCTCAAAGACATTTCAACGGCCAGATCACGGACGAGGAGTTTGTCAATGCTGTATTCGATCCGCAGGAACAGGTGAACGAGATACAGGCACAGTTGCTTGGGGCGGCATTCACGCTTGCTTTCGGTGGGCCGGCAGAGGTTCATGTCGGGACAGGAACTGGTGGCTCATCGTCTGACCTTCCGTGGAATGATAACGTAGCAAAGAAGCATACTTCGATTAAACGAAGATAGTCGATTTATAGTAAATACATTTATTGCAAATTCATATCTATACATACAAGTGTTTGCTATATTTTATGTACCTTTGTAGTCAAAAACTGACAATTCTTAACCGAAAAAGTCAGCACAGAAACAAAGATCATTTAGTTTACAAAAATAGTATTGATGTTTTGTAATGGGAGGACTTTTAACATTCAGAGTCGGAAACTTTGACACAACAGCAGAACGTGAGCAGTTTCGGTTTCTCTGTGAGCAACTCAAAGCTCACTATGAGGATTCGAATGAATTCTGTGTGTTCGCAGGCAACTATAATATTGGATGTGAGTTAGATGCCCTCTTTATAAAGAAGGACGCTATTATTTCTATAGAATTCAAAAATTATGGAGGTAATGTTGTTGCCAATGAAAATGGAGAATGGACATACAATGGTAAAATTATTAAGGGAGGTTCGAGAAAGACTGTTCTTCAACAAGCTAGGATAAATCATTCCACGGTAAAGAAAGAACTTAAAGTCTTAGGTGTTGAAAAGAACCAAATCAAGGATGTGCCACACCTTATTATTTTCCATCAACCAATAGAGTTGGAGAACAATTTAAGTGCCACCAACAGGTCTTGGCTTCACATTACTGATAGCGAACATTTCATTGAAAAGTTGGATGACATCACTTGTCCTCACACCGACCTTGACCCACTCGGAATCGTTAAACTTGCGGAAACTCTCAACCTAAATCCCTTCTACCTGACGGAATTCAGCAATGCTACTTATGATAAACCAGCAGAGCCAATTGAGAAAATAGAGTTGTTCAAAGATATAAAGAAGTACGAGCCCCACACTGAAGAGAAAAAACAAAAGAAAAAAGAGATAATGTTAAACTTTGATTCTTTTGTTGTCGAGGACGAAAATAGTATTGCACTTTCGAATTTTGTGAAAAGGATAGTAAAATTATCGCTCAAGCTCGACAATTTTACAGTCAAGGTGCTTGACAGCACAAGGGCATCTTCATCTTTTGCAGCACACGGAATAAGGTTAACTCAAGAATATGTTGTGACAATAAATGCAGATGGCATCGGTGAACATTGTGCAAAACTCGCAAAGTTCACTAATCATGCTGTTAAAGCCATTTCACCTTCTACAATCTTTTGGGAAGAAGGCGAGAGAATTGCAACCGAAGGAGACAATTCATCTGGTGTTGTCGAAGAACATCAATCAAAAGAACTGTCAAATACTAATTCGAACGTTTGTTTCCGAAAATCAAAAACGATTCTACCACATTGGCTTGACAAAAAGATTTTCAATGAACATCAAGCTATTTATGCTCCAGAGCATGAGCGTTATGAGTATAATCTTGATCTCAACGAAGAAGAACTTAAAGTTTATCTTGGTACTTACTTTCCTCGCAGTTATGCAGAGATGTTTTGTATTGCTGATAATCTTTTGCAGAATAAATGCCTGAAGAAAACGTTGGAACAAGATGAGATTAGTGTATTGGATTACGGTTGCGGTACAGGTGGGGAAATTCTTGGCTTGATTACAGCAATTGGAAGACATTTACCTCATACAAAGATAAACATCACAGCAATAGATGGCAATGATGGTGCTTTAGCCATACTCAAGGATTTAGTAGAGTGTAACCCTAATAAAAATATACAAGTCGAACTAAGTATATTTAGCCAGACGTTAGGCACAATTGAAGACGTGGAAAAACTTGCATTCGGAAAGAACGATTATCATTTTATCCTCTGTGACAAGATGGTTTGTGAGTTAATTTCTAAAAAAGTCCTACCAACAAATGCATATGCAATAATGGCAAAGAAACTTACGGCTTTTCTTCATGAAAACGGTTTGCTTATAATGCTTGATGTAACAACTAAAGACGAGCATTCAGGATACTTCTATCCTCAATTGATGAATAATGCAATAAATGACTATGTCCGTAAAAGCAGAACCATTGAGACGCTTTTACCATTGTCGTGTGCTTGTCATGATGGATGTAGAAACTTTTGCTTTATGCAGCAAACATTCAACGTAAGTCATTCTCACAAATCAAATGACGAAAGCAGGGTGTGTTATCGAGTGCTGTGTAAGAAACCTCTTAAGACAGCTATCATGCAAGGGATGGAAACAGCAAACCTTATCCACGTCATACACTCCACCAAATACAAGCAAAATGATGATTGGGCAATTTGCTGCCATTCAAAAAACAATGAAATAATAATTGATAGTTTTAACATAAATCTATAAATCTAATCATGGCTAAGAGAAGTTTTTACGTTAAAGATTCCGAACTTGATGATTACCAGGTAAAGGTGATTAACAAGAAAACAGATAACTCCTACATTGTTAAGGGTTGTGCAGGTAGTGGAAAGTCCATTCTTGCCTTGTGGAAGGCAAAACAGATACAAGATGAGCATAAGGGTACCTATCTTTACATTGTGTTCACTAAAGCACTAATGCAATATATGGCTGATGGCATTTCACAGGTAGGTATTCCACAACGAAATGTTGATTATCATTGGCATTGGCAGAATAGAGCTGGATGTCCAAGTGCTGATTATATTATTGTGGATGAAGCACAAGATTTTTCCAAAGAGGATATAGAACTATTCCGTTCTAAGGCAAAAAAAGCATTATTGTTGTATGGTGATTCGGCTCAACAACTTTATACTTTTATTAAAGATAAGCAAACTGTTTCAATGGAGGATATACAGTATTTTACTAAGTTCCCTGTCGAACAGCTTGTGTTCAATCATCGATTACCCAAAAAGATAGCCCGTCTTGCACAGTATCTAAATTCCGAAAGTGACGAACTTGAAGAGCGTTGTACTGAAGAGGGTGTTGAAAAACCAAAGATTATCAAGTACAATAACATTACTGAACAGTATGATGCCATCATTTCGCTTATTCAAAACAAAAACATGGAGGATGTCGGCATCCTATTTAGACACAATGATGAAGTAGAGCGTGCATATGAATATTTCAAGAATCATGGTGTAAACGTTGAAGCTAAGTATGGACAGTTTATGGATCTAGATTTTTCTTCAGACAATCCAAAGATGATGACCTACCATAGTTCTAAAGGACTTCAATTTGAACATGTTTTCATTCCTGAATGTACTGTTGAAGACGATGCAAACCGAAATCCACTATATGTGGCCGTGACAAGAACCTATCGAGCTTTGTATATAATGCACTCAGGCAATCTTTCCAGTCTTTTTGATGATGTACCTACTTCGCTTTATGATACGAGTCTTACGAGTGGTCCCAAATTAACACTATGAGGTTTGTCAACTCCTAAAAAACGAGGATAATTATGAAATTATACATACCAACCTGTACTCTGAATTTCAATAACATATTGTCTTCAGAGTCAATTTCGCCCTTAGGATTTTACGCAAGACGCGGCTTTGGTAACAAACGCTTCTATCCTGTCTGCGCGAACGACAAAGAGCAAGTAATAATATTGTACAGTAAATATCCAAGGTTCGAGATTGAAGAAAATGACCTTGAGAACTATCCTATGGTTATTGAGATAGAAACTGATGACTATAAAGATGGATTCTTTGAGAAGGCTAAGGAACATGACGGAGTAGAGACCTATCTCTGCTATCATACCATCAACCTTAACCCTTTTCATTGTCGTATCTATTTTAATAGTTATCAGGAGCGTCAGGGTGTATTGTCAAAGGCAGAACAAAGCCTAGAGAATAAGTTCTATAAGCTTTATGCTCCTAATATAGATGTTAAACCCAAAGAGAAAAAAACATTTTTTGGCGTTGCCAAAGATTTATTTACTCAATCTGAAAAAGATGATTTCTTATGGAATCCTTCATATGTAAATTTCAAGATCAAGAATGAACCTATAAATGTTAGTAGAGACGTTCTGCTAGACAGAATTAAAGGTTTCATTTATTGTTATCTAATAGGTGCTAATAGCTCGGTCAGCAACGAGGTTGGCAAATTGAAAGCTTTGTCAAGAAAACTTCGTAACACGCTTTCTGCTGTTGTAAATTCTCCTGATAAAAGACCCACTCAGGCACAAGACGATGCTATCTTGAATGGAATCAGAGAGTTTAATGAAATCTATTCTTCAATAGATGAAGATACCATTTGGAACAAAAATTTATTAGAGTTAAAATTGTCTGACAATCCGCAAGGTCTTTCTACAAAAGATGCCAAGAATCTTTTGTACTACTGGGGTGTTTATGACGCATTCTGTAACAAACTTCCTCTTCGTAGAGTCTATGATGCAAACGAATTGTGGAGTTGTTTAGAGTATGTTTCCCCAGAGACGTTTTCTCGTGTCATAGACAATATGAATAGCACCATTCGTAAATTGGAAGCAAAAGATAATGCTCAACGTGAAAAGTATGCCATTGAGGAATTGCTGAATGTTGATGATAATCTGTCTTTGCATATTTTGGACACATCTTACCAAAGTTCTTTCTATAAGAACCTTATTTGCTCCCAGTTTATGGCAGAGTACAAATCTGTAATGGAAGAAAATGGCGTAGAAGAACCTTTGGCACAGGCATATAATGGAGGTATGATTCTAAGGAACATGCTTGGAGATAAATGGGACTCAAATCCTGCATCTGCTTATGTTGGAGCATTACTTAATCATTTCCAGGAGAACTCCGCCTTTGACTTATTCGCTATTGAAAATGATGTACTTTCATCGTTTGCTGCATTCTGTCAGAAAGGCGATAACATTGATCGCTTGGTAGAGTACCTTGTACAAGTAGGATTCTGTAATTATAAGTTAGCTTATGGCATCTATGGTGCCACAAGAGGTTTTACGTCTCTGCCAAAGACATTTACGTCTGTATTGATAAATGGCAATAAGGATTATTATCAATCATTTGCAAGTAATGTTTGGCGAATGCTTAATGGAATAGAAATAAAGGATGCTGTCTTACCCAAAGCGAGCAATAGTACTTCAGTTATTGTAGAAAGTCAGTTGGGATCTAAGATTATTGAGAATCAAAATAATGTAGAGTCAAAAGTTGTAAAACAGCAGAAAGTTGTTGAGGCGGTAAATAAGGCTGTTAAACTTGAAAATATAGTTCAAAGTCCTAAAGCTTTTATGTATATTTTTAGTAGTTTCTCACGTATTACTACAACTAAAGCGTACAAAGCTCTTGATGCTGTTAATTTTGCAGGAGATGAGGGTTCTTATACACCAGAACAATTCCGTAGTAAAATTTATTCGATTGTAGGTAAAGAAGGTTTAAAGACCCAAAAAGAAAATATTGATAAAGCTATAGAACTTGAGAGTAAAAGGCAAGATCCAGAAGCGTTCTTGAGCATCCTTGACAACTTCTTGAAACCAACTGATGCTGCGTATAAGAAGATTGAGAAACTGATTTCAAGTATTAAAAGTTTAAATACGACTTCGTATCCACAACCACAAGGAAATAATGTTATTTCGCAGGATGGTGTTGAAAAGCGAAACCTGAAACCAATACATCCAACATCATCTAAATTTGTAGAGGATGCAAATGTTAACTATTTTATCCTTTCAAGAAACTACCTACCTATAAAAATGCGAGAAACGCTTTCCAGAAAGGTAATAACATTTCAAAAAGGTTATGCTCCTGGTGGTAAATACTATTCTAATCCATTGGGCAACCCTATAGATAATAGATCAACCATTGATCATTTTAAGCATTGGTGTTTTTATGATAAAGGTGGTTATCCTCCTATCGTAGAGGGAACTTATGAGAATAAACAGTACTTTGAGCAGTTAATGCAAGATTTATTTAATCGTTATGCCAACAGGTAAAATTATTATCACGAACGATACAGGTGAACAAGTAGAAGCTACAGCTCCTGTCATTGTCTCTGCAAGTCGTTCAACCGATATTCCTGCTTTTTATGCCAAGTGGTTCTTCAACCGCTTGGCTAAAGGGTATTGTGCTTGGTATAACCCGTTCAACCAGCAAAAAATGTATATTTCGTTCAAAAACTGCAAGGTGGTGATTTTCTGGACAAAGAACCCAAAGCCGATCCTCCCATACCTTCATGAGCTTGACGAAAGAGAAATACACTACTATTTTCAGGTTACACTCAACGATTATGTAAAAGAAGGTTTTGAGCCTAATGTTTCGTCTGTCGAAAACAGAGTTGAGACATTCAAGAAACTTTCTGATATGATTGGTAAGGAGAAAGTAATCTGGCGTTTTGATCCTTTAATAATTACGCCAAACATTGCTCCTCGTGACCTCTTGACGCGCATTTGGCACATTGGAAATAAACTGAAAGGTTACACAAATAAGCTTGTATTCAGTTTCGTTGATGTAAAAGCATATCGCAAGGTTCAAAACAATCTTGTTAAGGAAAGTATGCTCTTTACAAAGGAGAATGTGGAGAATGCCGAAGCCAACCTTGCTCAACGAATAGAAATTGTAGAAGGTCTTCAAAAGATTCGTGAAGCTTGGCACAAAGATGGTTGGGATGTTGAAATCGCCACTTGTGCTGAAGATATTGACCTTGAAAAATACGGGATAGAACACAATCGTTGCATTGATGGCGAATTGATGAAACGCATTTTTGCTGACGATAAGGAACTTGTCTATTATCTACATACATTGAAATTACCAGAAAAAGACTTGTTTGGTAATTTGCCACCAATACCAGAAAAGGTGCGTAATGTAAAGGATACAGGGCAACGTAAGGTATGTGGATGTATGATCAGCAAAGACATCGGCATGTATAATACTTGCCGTCATTTCTGTGTCTACTGCTATGCCAATACAAGTAAAGAATGCGTCATCAGAAATGCTGAGAAACATAATGATGAAAGTGAAAGTATAATTGGGTAATTATGCAAGAGTCAGAACTACAACAATATCTCCTTCGCAACTATCCACAAGAGAATGCTCGTTGCGAATGGAAGGAATTCAAGAATTTGAAGAACTCATTCTGTGGGGATGAGAAAAACGATATCATCTCATATGTGTCGGCTATTGCCAATATGGGAGGAGGACATTTAGTGATAGGGGTACATGACAGTTCTTTGGAAATTGTCGGGACTGATACCTATAACTATGACCGGCAAAAGGCAATTCTTCGTTTAACGGAACGCTGTATCAATCTTTCGACAGAAGGTCTTGATATTGAAGAGTTTGTTACCGATGACACTAACAAGAAGGTTTGGGTAGTCCATATTCCCAAGCATCGTCCCAAATTGCCTGTTTACGCTCATAACAAAGCATGGCAGCGAATTGAAGATTCTCTTGTAGAGTTGACCACAGAACGCATGAATGTCATTCTTGATGAGCCAATATTTGGCGAAACAGATTGGTCTGCACAGATTGTTCCTGATGCAACGATAGATGACCTTGACGAAGTTGCTATAGCTAAAGCCCGCAAAATGTTTAAAAAGGTACATAGTCGTATTCCCGAATCAGAGGTAAATGCTTGGGATATTCAGACATTTCTTGGCAAATGCGGACTGACAAGAAATGGAAGCATCACTCGTGCCGCTATCATATTGTTGGGCAAATACGAATCAGCCTTTAAACTGCGTCCTGTTGTCGCTCAGGTAACTTGGACACGCAGGGATGCAAATCAAGATGTGGTGGACTACGAACATTTCACTGTTCCATTCATACTGACAGTAGATGAAATTCTCTCAAAGATTGAAAATCTGACTTTGCGTGAAATGCCTGGTGGTACGCTTTTCCCAGATACAATGAAACAGTATGATGACTACACTATACGCGAAGCACTTCATAACTGCATTGCTCATCAAGATTACACGATGCAACAGCGTGTCAATTTCGTTGAGAATCCCGGCTACCTATATTATTCCAACGCCGGTACTTTCATCCCCGGAACTTTGGAAAATGCTTTGAGAAATGAGGAATCTCAGACCTATTTCCGCAATGAATGCCTATGCAAGGCAATGGTGGACTTCAATATGATTGATACCGTAAGTCGTGGCATCAAGAAAATGTTTAATGAACAATGGCGCAGACACTTTCCGATGCCGGACTACGAGATTGATGCGGCAAAAAAGAAAGTTGTAGTACGCATATATGGTAACGAGATCAATAAACGATATACGGATTTATTGAAGACTGACAACACTCTATCATTATGGGATTGCATATCTCTCGATGCTGTGCAGAAAGGCAGATTCATACATGAAGATGTTGCAAAAGACTTGCTGAACAGGGGACTTATTGAGGGCGATGCTCCCAATTATACAATTTCTTTAGGAGTTGCTAAAGCCACTCGTCAATTGCAAGGTTACACCAAGCAAAAAGGACTTGATAAGGACAAAATTAAACAGATGGTTTTGCAATATCTTAAGAATGCTGGATCAGATGGAGCCAAACGTGATGGCATCTACGAATACATCAAAGATGTAATGCCTAGCAATAAGACTGAAGAGCAAAAACTACGCAGCCTTGGTGATCTATTGAAAGTTATGAAAGCCGAGGAATTGATTAGAACAGATGGACGAAATTGGTTTATATTATAGCCAATCCGTCGAATTTCGACGAAAAGATACAGCCTATTCCGTCGAAAATGTTTAAATCCGTCGAAATTCGACGAAACACATACTGAACTCAAAAGAATAAAGACCATGTTATTAGGAGACAAAATAAAAGAGTTGAGAGAAGAACACGGTGTGCTACAAAGGCAATTGGCAGCTTTGCTTGAAATAGACACTCCAATGTTTAGCAAAATAGAACGTGGCGATAGATATGCCAAACGGAGACAAGTAATACAATTAGCTGAGTATTTCAAGATTGATAAAAATGAACTTCTTACACTATGGCTGGCAGACAAAGTATTGGATGCTATAGAAGGTGAAGACGAATTAAAGCGAAAAGCCATTGAGGTTGCACAAGAAAGAATAGGCTAATCCTCACAAATATTGGGAACTATATGGTATCATTACCACACAATTCCCAATATTAATATTTGATAATCAGATTGATGTTTTACAATATTCGGTTCAAGCGTGGAACTGCAATGCCACGTCTTAGATGAAGGTCGTAGGAAAAATACCTTGAGTACAGATATGGATATAGCAGCCCACGCTATAGCGTGAGAACCACTATGCTATCCCTTGTACTCTTTGAAAATTTCCTACGTTTTCATCTACAAGATAAGCATAACGCTTCTTTCTTTACTAATATGTCTGGAGAGAGTGTGTGCTCAATCCGGTGCAAAAGTATGAAAAATAATCAAATAAACTCTGTAAAAGCCATTCTTATTTTCTCATTTCTTGTGTTTTATAACCTTAATCCCCTCTTCGGTCTGTTTTCTTCTTTTTGGGTGTGGCTTACACCCAGCTTTTCTTTGAGCTCTTTGAATTTCATCCTGAACCATTCAAGTATCGGCATACCGTCAATACACAGCTGGAATTTACCTTTCTCTTGTGGGTTTCTCTCTACGGTAGCCGTTGAGTGCTCCGTCCTGAACTTCTCCTTGTGTTCTTTCGAATAGAGCCTGCCTTTGAACCCTACGGGCTGCAGGCTGACGATTCGCCTTGTCAGTTCCTCGGTAAACCCCACTTCCCGGCATTGTTCGGCTATGGGCAGCAGTTCCGTTACGATAGGGAAATAGGTGTCTATCTGTTTCAGCCTATTGTCGTACCCTGCAATTTTCTGTTGGTAACTCCGGTCTATTCTGATTATCTCGCTGTTGTGGCGGTTCTCCATGTTCTTCTGCTCCCTCTGTTCGGCTTGCACCTGCTTTTGCAGATTCACAACGTCCTGCTTCAAGCCCTCATTCTCCGCTTCCAGCCTCCTGACCTTGCTGCCGCCCAAAAGAGAACTCACCCCGTCCGCTATGGCTGTGGTGGCGTTTACCGCCGCACCCTTCATCTTCTGCACGTTGATTTCTCCCTTGACCTGCTTCAACCTCTTCTGCGCTTCCTCTTCCAGTCCCAGCAGGGTTTCTATGTTCTCCTGCAGGCTGTCTTGTTGTTCTACCAGCTCCTTGTAGTATTGCATGGTGGAGATGTGTTTTGCCAGTGAACCGTCTATTCCTCTTTGCAAGCCATATTTGCCCATGGCTTGTGCGTAGGTGTCCTGATAGTGTTTCAGCTTGTGCCTTGCCATGACATCATCAGCACACAGCCGCACGTCCTGCGTGCTCTTCTTGCGGTATTTCTTTTTCCCGTTCTGTTCTTCTTTTTTGGCTTTCCTGCGCTCTCCGGTCACTATCGGTACGATAGTGGCGTGTATGTGCGGTGTCTTTTCGTCCATGTGCAGAACTGCCGACACGAGGTTCCGCTCCCCGTATGTTTCACGGAGCCATTGCAGGCTGTCGTTGCACCATTCGTCAAGCTGTCCGTCCGCTTCCATTTGCTTCATGTCCTTGTTGCTTCCGGTGAGCAGTACCCGGATTGCCTTCACCTGGTTGGTGCCCACCTTGCGTCTGATACCTGCCGTCTCTATCCGGTGCGCTATTGCCTGTGTGCGGTTCCTCACTCCTTCGGGGAATTGCACCAATTCCCGGTTCAGGTGCGTGCGCGTTCTGTCCGCGTTCTTGGGGTGGACGGTGCGCTCTATGTGTGCGGACATCCTGCTGTCCGTACCCTTTGCTTTCTCCAAATGCAAAACTACATATCCCATAACTGTAATACATTTTTCGGTTAATACTTCCCCTGCCTTGTTCCCCTGCCGCATGGCTCCGGGGTTTCAAAAGGGGCGGCGTCCCTTTTGCTCATTGGGGCTTTTTTAGCAATGCGTGCATTGCGTGAAGAAAAAGCCCTAATGAGCTATGGCTTTTTTAAAGCCATCTGCCGGCTGTGCGGTTACATCCTGAAACCTCTGCCTTTCCTCTCCGGCTGCCTTGCCTGCCGTTGTTCTCTTTCCGGTTCCGGTTTCTCCTGCCGCCGTTCCGCTTGTCCTGACCGTTTACCACAAAGGAAGTCGTTCAGGTCGTTGTAGTCTCCGTATATGTGTGATGCGTCCCGGACACGCAGCCCGTATTCCTCCCGCAGTTTCTGAACGGCTTCCATTCCCGCCTTGTCGTTGTCAAGGAAGCAATGGATGTGCCCGTAACCACCCAAAGGTCGGATTGCTTTGGATAGGTTGGAAGTCGAGTTCAGCACGATGTAGTCCTGCCCGTCAAGGTCGGGGCAGTTGGGACACCTTTCCAGCCGCAGGGTGAGGAAGGAGAGGTAGTCCATGAAGCCCTCGAAGAGGCAGCAGGTCTCCCTCGGCTGTTCCTGCCGTATGTGGGTGATGTCCTTCGGTGCGATGCACCCCTTGAAGAACTTGTTGCGTATCTCGTAGCCTCCCGAACGGTTGGGGAAGCCGACGGCAAAGTATGGTTTGCCGTCGGTCAGATAGCGCACTTCCCTGCATTCTCTTTTCGCCAGCTCCGTATTTATCCCCCTCTGCCGCAGATAGGAATACAAGGCGGGGGAAGAGAGCGGCACCACCTCCAACTGTTGGAAGCTCGGTTTTGAGAGTGCCTGCTTGCCAAAAGAAAAGGAGACCGGATGCACGCCGGGCGCCTGCTCCGCTATCCGTTCCAAAAGGTAGGGCAGGCTGTCGGATGCGTAGAGTTCCTGCGCCAGTGCGATGATGTTCCCGCCCCTGCCTGCGCTAAAATCGTACCATAGATTGCGTTCCGTGTTGACCTTGAAGGACGGTTCCCGTTCATTCCTGAATGGTGACTTGTACCATAGGCTGTCGCCCTGTTTCCTTACCGGGTCGTAGCCGAGACTGTGCAGATATTCCTCTATGCGTATCTGTTTCGCTTCATTCGTATTCATGTAGGTTTCTGTTTAAGTGGATATTGTTTTTTTTCTTTTCGCCCGTACCTTTCCGTATATTACGGGCTGTATCCACTTTACTTTACTTCCGTATATATATGGTACGGGAATAAAGTAAAGTGCTTTTATCAGCAACCGGAACACTTCACTTTACTCTGACATATATATACCCTGACTAAAGTAAAGTGGTTTCCGGTCTGTGCCGCTAATAGTGGAAGTCGGGGTTGAAAGTGTATTTCCTGCCGTTCTCCTGCACTATCATCCGCTTGCTTTTGAGTACGGTGATGAGTTTTACCACCTTGTTGTCTCCAAGCGTGACACCGACAGAGGCGTATGCTTCCTGCAAGGCTTCCGCAAGTTCCTGATAGCCGTATTCGTCTTTCAGGGTGAACGCCGCTTCCAGTGCGATGCGGTGCTGCCGCTCGGTGATGTCCTTGTACGGGTCGAACTTCTCCCTATTTCCTTTTGTCTCATCCTTGTCCTTGAACTGGTAGTCCTCCAGCAGTTCGGGCAATGCTTCCTCATTGATGCGGAATGCGAACGGTTCGAAGTCCACCGCTCTGATATGTGCGGTTTTGACCGTACTTATGTCGGGGTTCTTGCTGTCCTTCTCCACTTGCAGCACCGTTTCCGCCTTGTTGCTTAGCTCGGTTCCGATGTGCCCCCTTGCGTTCTCGTCCCCCTTGTTCTGATGCAGTATGGTATGGATGTGGATGTTCCTTTCCCCCGTCCATGTCATCAGCAGGGAGATTACCTTCGTGGATTCGCCGGGGCTGTTGATGTCGTACACCATGTCCCGTATTCCGTCGATGATTTCCAGCCCGACGTTTTCATTCCGGTAGATTGCCTCCTTCACGATTGCTATGCGCTCTTCGGGCGTGTATTTCCGCAGGACGAGGAACTCGAGGTTCTCATGGTTGCTGCCTGTCGGCAGTCCCGCCATGCGCAGGCTGCGCCTTGCCACTTTCGCACAGTGGTAGGAGCTCTGTTCGGTGTCCACATAGAGTATTTTCCGCTTGTTTTCGGGCAGTTCCGCCGTATAGTTCAGTACCGTCCCGTTTTTCAGCGCAGCCGCCACGATTGCGGAGACGTTGAATGTTTTCTTGCTTTTGGCTTTTCCGATTGACGCGCTGAAGTTTCCCAGTGTGCCGATGACGGAGCCCTGCACTTTCAGGATTTCAGGTGCCTGCTCATAGTCTTCCGAAAGGTCAAGTCGCGAGGCATGCCATAGGATTATCGCCTCTTCGGGCGTGATGTTTCTTTCCTTGTTTTCCATATGGCACCTCCCTATCTGCGTCCCCCGCTTTTACGTCCTGCCAGTTCCAGTGCCATGTCCGCATCGACGATGATTTTGCGCCCTATCTGCGTAATGGCTCTGTCTATCCTCCCGCTTTTCTTGATGCGGTTTGCAGTGGGTATGCTGCACCCGAACAGCCGGGCTATGCCGCCTATCCCGTACACGTATTTCTTGTCCTTGTCGGCTGCTGGCTGGGCTGGCTTCGTTTCGCTTTCCTGCAAGGCATGTCGGTTCAGGAATATGAACTCTTCGCCCGTCATCTGCCATACGGGCTTTGATAAAAGGTCTCTAATTTCCATATCAGAATGAAATTAACGTTTGTACTGTAAGCCCTGCGCATGGGCTTTTTATTTCGTTCGAACAGTGCAAAGTTAGTTCCGGGTACGGGTGGTAAGGATGTGGATAGCGTGATTGGGGTATCACGCTATCTTATTAAGTATCAGTAAGTAATAAAAGGTGGTAGAAATTATTTTGAGTGGTAAAAGTGGTCGTGTCGTGGAATGTCGGGACATATCACCGGCTATCGGAATATTAACCGCATTTCCTTGGCAAATTCCTGATTGCTGTCACTGGCTAAATCTGTACGGGGAACGGGTGCCTTGTATTTGGATTTGTAATATTTTATGTCTATATCCAGCAATCTCATGATTTCATCCTTCCACTTCTCTCTGTCCTGATTGGAGAGGGTCTCACCCATGAGGAATATCAGGTAGCATACACGCGCCTTTTCTCCCGGTCTTATCTTCAGCCTGTTCCTGCATGGCTGCAAGTTCATTCCGGCGTAGAAATCGGCTTCGGGAACGGCTTCAAACTGTTTGTCGTTGCATTTCTCATAAATGGCTGACAGCAGTCGCATGGGGAAATAGGCGGGTGGGCTTGCCGGGGTGGTACCGGATGAGGGAATTTCCTTTTCTTCCCCCTCCTTTTTCTTTTGGTCGGTCAGGTATTTATCAAGGATTGCCAATAGTGAGCCTCCCAGCCTGCAAATGTCCCCGCAACGGTTTTGCAGGCATTGCAGGGCTTCCCGCCTTGCCTGCTCCTTCTGCCTGTACAGTTCATCCAGTTTGGCTTTCTCCTTGTCGTATTCCCGTTTGCACCGGTCGTACCTTCTTTCCAGCAGTTCCTCTTCCTGACGGTCGTGTTCCCTGAAACCTACTGCTTCCAAAGAGCCGTTAGCTGCCATGAGTTCCCGGTAATATCCGTTTGTGACTTTCATCTGTCTGTCGATGCTCCAGTCGAAGCGCTCTTCATGCTGTCGGCAGACATATCCGGTATCGAGACAGTCAAAAAACTCCTTGCAGGCGCTGTAAGTCGAGATGTTGCCCTCAATCTCCCGTTTCAGGCTGTTCAGCAATATGGAGAAGTGCGCGGCGTCGCTTCAAGCATGAGGCTGATAAGTGCGGTTTCAAAGGTCTGCGTGTCCCCGTACTCTCTGTAAAAATCAGAAATGAACTGTTGCTTCTCAAAAGAGAAACTGCCGCCGGATATTATTTCGGCGTATATTTTGTTGAGCTTCCCGTAGCGGGGTATCATTGACGTTATTCTTTCTTCCATGATATAATTGTGGTTACAGTTGGTTGAATTTGTTCATCGCATTAGCTTTGATGTTGTCGGCTATGTCTATGTACGGTTTCATCGCCTTGTAGTCGCTGTGTCCCGTCCATTTCATCACCACTTGTGCGGGAATGCCCAATGCCAAAGCGTTACAGATGAATGTCCGCCTTCCGGCATGGGTTCCCAGCAAGGCGTATTTGGGTGTGACGGTGTCTATACGTTCATTTCCCTTGTAGTAA
>ERZ773225.3056-NODE-3056-length-15707-cov-20.426846_pt1 | contig 15707 bp, 10 predicted proteins | sample MGYA00580993_ERZ773225 | MGnify/ENA primary metagenome ERZ773225 (study PRJEB29015, sample SAMEA2737748) | human gut metagenome | biome: human gut; feature: human-associated habitat; material: faeces | place: China | collected 2012 ... | reverse complement strand
AGCCTGCTTGCAGCGGACGGATTTTATGCGAACCTCTATAATAGCCAGTTTGCATGAATATAGCCAATGAGTAAGAGAAGGCGACCGGCGCACGGGGGTGAATTTCCCGTGCGCCGGTCGCCTTCCCATATTATTAAAAGATACAATGCAATCCATACTTACTGCGCTGCATCAGGAGCTACATACGAGTATGCATTTGACATCTTTGCGGCATTGTTTGTCAGAGTGACAGCCTCTCTATAGTAGGCAACAACAGGAGTGCCCTTATCCACAGCGTTGAACAGCTGCTCTGCAAAAGCAGGCGGCACATTGATACAGCCGTGTGAGCCGGAGGTTTTGTAAATTGTTCCTCCGAAGGTATCACGCCAGCTGGCATCATGGATACCTATATTGTAGGCAAACGGCATGAAATAGCTGACAGGAGAAGAGTAACCCTCACCGACAAGAGTAGCATTTCTCTGCTTGTAAACAATCTTGTATACACCATCTACGGAACCGTTCTGACGGGCGAGATTACCTGATACGAAATCAGACTCCATCTGGAGAGCACCATCCTTGTAATACCACATGTGCTGCTTTGTGTAGTCAATCTCTATGTATGTATTACCTATGTCGTCAGCGCCTCGGTAGAGAGCAGTCTGCTCGTAAACAGGCTCTCTTTCCACTGGCTTGCCTCCCTCTAAATCGGAAAGAAGTTTGGCCTTCTCATTTTTCTTGCTGACTACCCATCCGTAGTCTCCACCACCTATTTCAATAGTGTCACCGGACGATGTCTTGAATGAGCGTTTGCGGCCGAAGGTATTGTACTTGGAAGCAAGTTGCTGGACATATTTAGTGACCTTGGCATCATCTATGCTCACGCTGCCGTCATCTGAGATGCTTAGCATATCAAGGATTTTGGCTGAGTCAAGCTTCTCGTCGGCACCTTCAATTTTGTAAGTGACGGTTGAAGCAGTGTATTTGTCGAGGGCTTCTTTTTCATTTTTGATTGTATCACTGTTTTTTGTGATTTTTGGAGCTTCATAACAGTCATCACTTAAGCTAAGCTTTGGAAGCTCATTGTCCAGGGCGTCCTTTACCTCGGCAAGGATGCTGTCATATATCGGTTTGCAGCCATTTTTCTCTTCAATCACATCGTATTTGCCGTCTTTTATCTTGATGTGGGCATCCTCCGGATTCTCAATGTAGTCATCACTGAAAATATCAAGAGCCTTGAGCTTTTCCGCCAAAGAGGCATCGTCATATTTGGACGAACCCTTTAGAGTATAGTTTTGAGCTTTGAAAAGACTGACAGGCCATGTAAAAGCATTCTGGCTTTTTAGGATTTGCTCCTCGTCACCGTTTGAGACATATTCATAGGAAAAATCAGGTCCCTTAAGTGAAAAGCTGTTGCCTTTTCTATCAGTGATTGTGAGCAGGTAGTCGCGGCTTAGGGCTGTATTTTTTTCTATTGCCTCTTTTGCGGTTTTCCCTGCGTATTTTACAGAGTTAATCTTTGTGTTGAACAGATAGTGGCTGCTAAAATAAAAGGCAAAGCCAAGATAAACAGCCAAAATCACACCAAGCACAACGGCGCAGGTTATAAGTACTTTTTTCTTCATGTAAATCGACCTCCTTGGAGATATGTTGTTGCTGCCCACACCGGGGTGTAGGCGGCAGCTAAAATCAGTTACATTTGTGAAGATGTGACACATCCATATAGTCAGGCAGACCATTCTTGTAGGCTACAGCGGTTTCTCCCTGAATAAGTGGCTTTAAGTATTCGATAAGCTCAGGCTTCACATCATTGCCGGCATCATTGATCCACTCTCTTGGCACAGACTTGGCCTCGTTTGCGATATCCTTGATAGCAGAATATGTGTATTCTACCTGATAAGGATCATTTGAGATGCGCTTTAAGCATACCATTGATGCGGTCACACCCTCTGCTGCAATAGTGACACCCTTTTTACCCTGAGCAAAAGATTCCTCGATATCGGTTAATGATGCAAGATGTGAGGCACAGCGCTGGAGCACGTTTACCTCTACTGAGCGAACCTTGACACCGATGTTTTCTTTCACAATGAACTCAAGAGCCTTTCCGGCACCACTTAGCTGCTGGTGTCCGAACTGGTCGCATGAGGCATTTGATGATGTAATGTATGAGCCGTCTGCGTCATGTATTCCTTCGGATACGGCAACTATTACATTGTTAGTGTGCGCAAGGGCTTCTTTTATATCGGCAACAAATTTGTCCTTGTCGAAATCCACCTCAGGCAGATATATGAACTGAGGCGCTGTATTGTACTCATTACGTGCGAGAGCGGAAGCGGCAGTGAGCCATCCTGCGTCACGTCCCATGATTTCAACGATTGTCACACTTTTAACAGCATAGATAAAGGTATCATGGGCTATCTCGAGCATGCTTGATGCGATATATTTGGCGGCAGAGCCAAAGCCCGGAGTGTGGTCTGTCATGCACAGATCATTGTCGATGGTTTTTGGAATCCCTATAATTTTCACATCACTGTTGATTTTTTTTGCATAATCGGATAACTTTAATACGGTATCCATCGAATCATTTCCACCGATGTAAAAGAAAGCCTTTACGGAGAGCTTATCAAACTGGTGGAAGATGTATACATATGGTGAATCATCATCCTTGTAATCAGGGAGCTTGTGACGGCATGAGCCAAGATACATGGCAGGTGTGGTCTTGAGCTTTTCAAGATTAGCATCATCTGCAAAAATATCTGACAGATTGAGATAATTCTCATTTAATATGCCGAGTATTCCGTTTACGGCGCCATAGCAGATATCGTATTTATCAGAGCTTTTTACTCCTGCGATGACTCCTGCAAGGCTTGCGTTGATTGCAACAGTTGGGCCGCCTGACTGGGCGACGATACAGTTTGACTGATTCATTGTAATCTCCTTATTGTGTATTTTAACTATTCTCTTTTGTAAGAATAGTTATGATATAATTTTAAAATGACTACTGAAGGCGCATGGCATATGCACCGCATAATCATATAGATTGTAGTATCAAACATTATTTTTAGCAAGGGTTAAAATGAAAAATATGAATAAATACGAAAATTGCTTATTGTGTCCCAGAAAATGTGGCATAAACAGAAGAACCGGACAAACAGGCGTATGTGGCGTTTCATCTGAAATAAAGGTGGCGCGAGCAGCACTTCATTACTGGGAGGAGCCGTGCATATCAGGAAAAAGAGGAAGTGGGGCAGTTTTTTTCTCAGGCTGCAGCCTGCACTGCGTGTTCTGCCAGAACAGGGAGATTTCTGACGGAAAAGAGGGAAAGGTGATCAGTAAAGAGAGGCTGAGTGATATCTTTATGGAACTGGCGGGCAAAGGCGCAAATAATATCAATCTGGTCACACCGGGACAGTATATCCATGATATAGTGTGGGCGGTAAACGATGCAAAAAGCCGTGGCATGAAGCTTCCTATTATATACAATACGAGCGGATATGAAAATGTGACAGAGCTAAAGCTGCTTGAGGGCATAGTGGATGTGTATCTTCCGGATTTTAAATATATGGACAGTACGCTTTCGGCAAGGTATTCAAGGGCAAAAGATTATCCGTCTGTCGCAAAGCAGGCGCTTTCAGAGATGGTCAGGCAGCAACCGGATGTCGTGATTGACGATGCGACAGGACTCATACAAAAGGGAGTTATTGTGCGACAGCTTCTACTGCCGGGACATGTGAATGATGCAAAGGCTGTGCTTAAGTACCTGTATGATACATATCATGATCACGTATATATAAGCATGATGAGCCAGTTTACGCCGATTGCACTAAAGGATTATCCAGAGATAAACCGCACAGTGACAAAGAGAGAGTATGAAAGACTTGTTAACTATGCCCTCGAAATAGGAATCACGAATGCATTTATACAGGAGGGTGACGTGGCAAAGGACAGCTTCATTCCGGCATTTGACTGTGAGGGAGTATGATATTTACCGTTTTTCTTAATAAAATAGTAAGAATTGGCAGGCAAAAATGACTGGATTTTGTGACGCCGGTGTAGTACTATGGTTATGTGATATTTTTTAACTGTGAAGGTACTGAACAGTTACGATATTTTGTTATTACTCACATCCCGGTGTGACAGACGATAATGTTTTTGATCACATAGGATACATTATTCAATAGAGGATACAGTGATGAAAAATATAGAAGAACAGCAGATAATAATTGAATGTCCGAATACTATCTTTCATCTATACATTGACAGTGAGGATGAGCTTTCAAAGGTTAAGGTGTTTATGAACAATATGAAGAATGTTGATTCGATAAGTCTGCATGATATATACAACTGGTGCAACAGACAGCATGTGCAGTACACGACGACATTTAATTATGACAGTAAAATGACCTTGACAGAAATGATAAAATCCTACATATTTTACTTCAGACAGAAGCTTAGATATGTAAATAATAGTGATAGGATGATAGAAACATGAGATACCCTGAATTTCTAAAGGATAGAGGAACAATAGGCTTTGTGGCGCCTTCGATGGGCTGTACAACAGAGCCGTACAGGAGTGCCTTTGACAATGCCATTAAAAGGTTTCACAGCATGGGTTATAAGACGATAGAGGGACCTAACTGCAGGTGCGACAGTGGCATAGGTATCAGCAATACACCTATGAAGTGCGCAGAAGAGCTGAACGAGAGCTATGCTTCTGCTGACAGTGATGTGCTTATATCCTGTGGTGGCGGCGAGCTGATGTGCGAGGTAGTGCCTTATATTGATTTTGAGCGCGTGAAGCAGTCAAAGCCGAAATGGTACATGGGCTATTCCGACAACACGAATTTCACATTTTTGGAGGCTACTATTGCAGATACAGCAGGTATTTACGGACCGTGTGCGGGCAGCTTTGGCATGGAGGTGTGGCATGAGTCACTTACCGATGCATTTGATCTGCTTTGTGGCAGGAAGCTTTCATTTACCAATTACCCTATGTGGGAGAAGGAATCGATAAAGGATGAGAATGCTCCGTTTGTGGGCTACAACCTGACTGAAAAGTCGTGCATCAGCTCTATTCCTGCGGTGGCAAAGGAAAGCAGGCTTACCATGAGAGGCAGGCTGCTTGGTGGCTGCATGGATTGTCTTATCAATCTGCTTGGTACATCGTTTGACCATGTAAGGGAATTTAATGAGCGCTACAGTGATGATGGTATCATATGGTTCCTTGAGGCTTGTGACCTTAATGTGATGGGCATGAGAAGGGCTATGTGGCAGATGAAAAATGCAGGATGGTTTTCAAATGTAAAGGGCTTTCTTATCGGACGCCCGGCGCACTTCGGAGAGGAAATGTTTGGCATAGACCACAGACAGGCGCTTTCATCACTGCTTAGAGAGTTTAATGTGCCAATCATCATGGATCTGGATATAGGTCATATGTCGCCGATGATGCCTGTGGTATGCGGAAGCATGGCAGATGTCAGCTTCGACGGAAGCAGCTTTACAATTTCGTATGATATAGAGCAGTAGATTGGAGGAAAAATGATTAGATTAATAAAGAAAAAAGCAAAGAGTATTGTATGTAGCATGCTTGCTGCGGTGACACTGTTTACAATGAATCCGGCTGTATTTGCAACAGAGACAGCTACGCAGACTGATACAGTTTCAAGCGTTGATGTATCAGGCAGTGACAGCAGTGACGCAGCTGATAAGAGTAACACAGACAGTACTGCAGACAGCACAACGACAGCCGGCAGTGAGACAAACGACAAGGTGACCATCAGCAAAAATGATAAGCCATACTTAAGTCTTGGAGCAGACCTTACACCGGATCAGAGAGCGACAGTGCTTGGATTTATGGGAATCGAGCTCACTGATCTGGACAAATACGATGTGGTCTATGTAAATAATGATGAGGAGCACAAGTACCTCGATTCATACATCAGCAAGAGCGAGATTGGCACAAGGTCACTTTCCTCAGTACTCATTACAGAGGATAAAAAGGGTGCGGGTCTTAGTGTTTCCACACACAATATCAATTACTGTACGGTAGGAATGTACAAGAATGCGCTTGCCACAGCAGGCATAGCTGATGCTAAAATCATAGTCGCAGGACCGTTCCCTATTTCCGGAACGGCAGCACTTGTAGGCACACTAAAGGCATACGAGGAGATGACAGGCAAGAAGCTTGACGACAAGGTGACAGACGCAGCGATGGATGAGCTTGTCACAACAGGAGAGCTTAACAAGAGCATTGACGGCGATTCGCAGGATATCGAGGCAATGATTGCAGACCTAAAGAAGCAGCTTGCCGATGGAAGGCTCAAGGATGAGAGCCAGATAAAGGATGCGATAAAGGAGGCTGCAAAGGATTACGACCTGAAGCTTTCTGATGATGATATTGCAAAGCTGACATCGCTTCTTATGAAGCTTAAGGATGCCAATATCGACTGGGATTCAGTCATCAACCAGGCACAGGACTGGGCATCAAAGCTTGGCGATAAGATAAATGACCCGGGCTTCTGGGAAAAGATTGGTAACTTTTTCATGGATTTATGGGATAAGATAAAATCCCTGTTCAGCTAGAAAAGATACAGGAGACAGTAAGAAAAAGCAGAATATGAATCAGACAACTCCCTGAAACGTAAGCATGAGCTGCACGTTGAAGGGAGTTTTTATATCATTAATAAAAAAATAATAAATTTCTGCCGAATACATTGATACAAAGGTCATATTCTATTATAATTAAATGGATAATGGATTAATGTAAACAATGCACATAAGAAAGAGGGGATTTGATGATAAAGATAAATAAATTTCTGGCAGCCTCTGTCGTAACATTGTCATTAGCTGCATGTGACCTGGCACCATACAGCAGCATAGCAGTCTATGCGGATCAGGCGGCTAAGGTTGTGTGTGATGAGAGATACTGGGTAGCGGCGAGAAGCGGACCGGGAACAGAGTATGAGCTGGAGCACAAGCTTTCAAACGGCAAGGATATTACTATTCTTGAGCAGACCACAGGTGCAGACGGCAAGGTGTGGTACAAGGCAAAGTACAATCTGGCAGCAAATAACGAGGAGTGTGTCAGCTATATCAGGTCTGATTTTGTATCAGCAGGTACCGGCACAGCTGCATCAGACAATGCGCAGACAGGGGATGCTTCGGCAGACACCGGCAATGCGGATGCCATACAGCAGAATAATGAGGAGCAGCTTGCCCTTGCAACCGCATCGGGAGCATATGCTACAGGTACGATTACAGGTGGTAATGTGTATGTCCGCAATGCAGCAGGCACATCCGGCACTACCAAGGTTGTCTCACTCAACTGGAACCATCAGGTTGACATAATAGGAGAGACCAAGGTAAACGGTGTGGTCTGGTACAATGTCAAGGGTACTTTAAACGGCAAGGCATTTACGGGCTGGACTATCAGTACATACATAAAGGTGACATACAATAATAGCGGAGACAATACCGATTTTGTCACGGCTATGAAGAATGCAGGCTTTCCTGACAGCTATATTCCAAACCTTACAGCTCTTCACAATAAGTATCCAAGCTGGACATTTGAGGCTGTAAATACAGGTTTGAATTGGGATACGGTGATTGAAAATGAAAGTGTAAACGGACTTAATCTGGTATCCAAATCAGCAGACAATTCCAAGAAATCCACAGCTGCCGGAGCATATAACTGGTCAACAAATACGTGGGTTGAGTACGAACCGGGATGGGTGTCAGCAAGCAGTGCCTATATTGCTTATCTCATGGATCCAAGGAATTTTCTTGATGAGACCAATATTTTTCAGTTTCAGAGTCTGGCATACAGTCCGAATGAGGCACTTGAAGGTGTTCAGTCCATAGTAAAAGGCACATTTATGGAGGGAACAAAGACCTATTCCAACAATGGTGAGAAAATCAATTATGCAAGCACATTCATGGATGTGGCAAAGAGCAGTGGAGTAAGTGCATACCATATAGCATCGCGTTTAAAGCAGGAGCAGGGACAAAAGGGAACGAGTCCTCTTATTTCGGGTACATATTCCGGATACGAAGGATATTATAATTATTTTAATTTTAATGCAACCGGAAACACGAAGGATAAGATTTATAAAAATGGTCTGTCTTTTGCCAAGAAGCAGGGCTGGAATACAAGAGTAAAGTCCATAAGCGGCGGAGCTGTAAAGGTGGGCAGCAATTATATAAATAAGGGTCAAAATACACTGTATTTTGAGAAGTTTAATGTAGTAAATACAAGCTCGCTGTATTTCCATCAGTACATGGGCAATGCCACAGCGGCTCTTACTGAGGGACAGAGTCTGGCTAAAGGATATTCAGACAAGAATCAGGCTTTTGTATTTAAAATACCTGTATACAACAATATGCCATCGTCAGCAGTGGGCTTCGATAAAGCTGGCGATACCAATAACTATCTGCAGTCGCTTGCGATAAGCGGTGTAACACTCACACCGGCCTTCAATGGAGCGACAACAAGCTATTCAGCAGTTGTTTCAAATGCTATAAGCTCAGTGACTGTTTCGGCAGATGCAGTTTCAGAAAATAGTGGTGTTTCAGGCACAGGAAGCTATTCGCTTGCTGTCGGAAATAATACAATTAAGGTAAATTGCAAGTCGCAAAGCGGTGACACAAGAACATACACTATCAATATAAACAGGCAGGCGGCATCTGCAAATAATGCAGGTGGCAATAATAATCAGAACAATAATAACCAAAATAATACAGATGTAAACATAACATCAGGTAAATACAGTATAGGTACTTATATTACAGGCATTGAGCCTGGAACCGGTGCAGCTGATTTTGTGAAGAATATAGCAGTATCAGCATCAGGTACTGTAAAGCTTCTGACAAGCTCAGGCTCAGAAAACAGCGGAAAGGTTGCAACAGGCAATAAAGTGGCTGTTTATGATGCTTCGGGTAACCTGAAAAAGACATATGATATTGTTGTATATGGAGATATCAATGGTGATGGTGCTGTAAATGCCCTTGATATGATTAAGCTCAACAGACATATTTTAGGAAAGGGAACACTCACAGGTGCTTATCTGGAGGCAGCTGATGCCAACAGAAAGGGCGATGGTGGAAATGCCCTTGATATGATAATCATGAACAGACACATACTGGGCAAATCAAAGATATCGCAGAATTAGAAATGTGAGGAAAAATATGAAGAAATTATTTGGATGTATATTATCACTTGTTATGGCGGTGATGCTTGTTTTCACACCTGCCGAGCATGTATATGCGCAGGGACTTGGATTAAGTGTCAGCTCAAGCTCTGTAGCTGTTGGAAAAACAGTTAAGGTGACTGTTTCCATGCCGTCTGGATATTTTGGTACTGTAGTTATCTCAAGCTCTGACGAGGGAGTACTGAGTAACGGAGGAGATGGTGTGGCCAATATTGGTGACGCCGCAGGATATCCCACATCGCAGTCATTTTCATTTACGGCGAAGGCTGCAGGAAGCTGCACTATAAAGGCATATTGTACAGTTGTAGGAGATGCAGAGGGCAACGATGCCGGAGGTACAATTACCGGTGCCAGCACGAAGGTGACGGTAACAAGTGCTTCATCAAACAACGATTCAAACAGCAACAAGGATAACAAGGACAATACCGGCAATGACAGCAATGCAAATAAAGATAATGAAAACAAAGAGGAAAAGAAATCCTCAAACGCATCTCTTGGTTCGCTTGTTATCTCAGCAGGTACGCTTTCCCCTGAGTTTTCTGCTGCGACAAAGGATTACACAGCTACAGTAGATTACAGCTGTTCAAGCCTTGCGGTTACAGCAAATCCGGCTGATTCCAAGGCGAGTGTGACATCCGTCACAGGCAATGATTCACTTGAGGTTGGAGAGAATACGGTCAGCGTTGTTGTGACAGCAGAGGACGGCAGCACAAGCACATACAATATAGTTGTTACCAGAAGAGCCGAGGATGATCCGGAGAATGCAGATAAGCAGGATAACTGGAAGAAGTTCGATATAAATGGCACAGAGTGGACTATGGTAAATGACATTCCGGAGGATGTTGTTCCTGAAGGCTTTGAGCACTCAAAGACAGTGATTGACGGACTTGAATATAATACCCTTCATGGCACCTTTGGTGATATCACGCTTGTGTATTTACAGTCGGAAAGCGGCAATGGGCTTTTTGTATATGATGCAGCACAGAATACAGCATATGAGTTTGTCCGTATCAATTCAGAGTCACATTTTATAGTGGTTTTACTGCCTAAGGTGGATGATGTGCCTGAGGGATATAATGAGATATCGCTCTCTATAGAGGGCAAGGGTGTGGCAACAGCCTACCAGACCAAAGGAGAAAAAAGCGATGATCAGACAAAGGATTTTTACCTTGTATACGCTATGAATGACAATGGTGAGAGTGGCTGGTACACATATGATAGCGTAGATGGCACATATATGAGAACCGAGCTCAGTACACCTACAGTGGCACAGGAGGAAAACGATACAACAAAGAGTGAGCTTGTCCCGGGAATTGCCAATAAATATCTTGTTTTAGCTGCAATACTGGTTCTTGTTATCGTTATTCTGTTACTGTTGCTTATTGTATCAGCTGTGAAAAACAGAAAATATAAGGCAATGGACTATCATGATGACGATGATGATGTAGATGATGCAGCAGAAGATGTATCAAATGAAGCTTTGGAAGAAACAACTGATGAAACTGCGAACGAGATAGCAGATGAGCTGGAAGAAGAGGTTACAGAAGAGGTTACAGAAGAGCCGTTAGATGAAGTGGCAGAAGAGTCGGTGGATGAAGTGGCAGGAGAAGCTGCAGAAGAGTCGGCAGGTGAAGCCGCAGAAGAAACAGCAGATGAAGTCGCAGAAGAAACAGCGGAAGGTGCTGCGGATGAGCAAAAGATGGCTACGGATGAAAATATATCAAATGCATCCTATGTCGGAAGAACCGTAGAAATTACACCTGATTCTAAGAAAGCTGTTGAGAATGAAAAATCTGAGTTTGATTTTAAAGACGATTCAAGGCAGGAAAACGTTTCTGACACAGAAAACGATGCTGATGAGGATGCTTTAAAGAATCAGCTTCAAATGGCACTTGATGGCTTTGTCAATGAGGGAAATAAGCAGTCTGAGACTATAGACAGCAGTGCAAAGGATGACAATGAAGATGACAGCAAAGATGATGATTTGCAGTTCATCGACTTAAATTAGTGAATATGACTGGAGGATATGACTTGAAACCATATACAAGTAAGGCTAAAAAAGCAATAGATTTGGCTGCACGTATATCAAAGAAAATGAATTACAGCTATATTGGAACAGAGCACATACTGGCTGGTCTTATAAAAGAGGGCACCGGTGTGGCAGCTGAGGTTCTAACAGCCTGCAATGTGGAATATGATAAGCTTATTTCGATGATTGAAGACCTGATTTCACCGGGGGATGACATCGAAGTGATGGACAGGGATGGCTATTCACCAAGGACACAGAGAGTATTGGAGCGCGCATCGGAGGAAGCCGATAGATTTGAGTGCAATGAGATAGGTACAGAACACTTGCTGATGGCTATAGTACTGCAGGGAGACTGTGCAGCTGCAAGACTTTTAAACACCATGGGTGTTAACAGTCAGAAGATGTTTATAGATATTCTTGGTGCGATGGGTGAGGATCCGTCTGCATACAGGGATCTGATGAAAAGTTACGGTACATCATACAATTCTGCGACTCCTGTATTAGATCAGTATTCCAGAGATTTGACAGATATGGCAGAGGCAGGGCTTCTTGACCCTGTTATAGGCAGAAAAAAGGAGATGGAGCGCGTTATCCAGATACTTTGCCGCCGTGGCAAAAACAATCCATGTCTGATTGGAGAGCCGGGAGTGGGCAAGACCGCTATAGTAGAAGGACTTGCGCAGGATATAGTCAGTGGCAATGTTCCGGATATTCTTTTGGGAAAGAGACTGGTTTCCCTAGATATGTCCGGGCTTGTAGCCAAATCAAAGTATCGTGGTGAGTTTGAGGAGCGTATCAAGAAGGTGATAAGCGAGGTTTCAAATGCCAAAAATGTACTGCTTTTCATTGATGAGCTTCACACTATAATAGGTGCAGGAGGAGCAGAAGGCTCGTTAGATGCATCTAACATATTAAAGCCTGCGCTTGCCAGAGGCGAGGTACAGGTAATCGGCGCCACTACCATAGAAGAGTACCGCAAATACGTGGAAAAGGATGCTGCGCTTGAGCGCCGTTTCCAGCCGGTGATGGTTGAGGAGCCGGGTGTGGATGAGACAATAGAGATACTCACAGGATTAAAGGGACTCTATGAAAAGCATCATGGTGTCATCATAACAGATGAGGGTGTGAAAGCAGCAGTAAACCTTTCTGCACGATATATAAATGACAGATTTTTACCTGATAAGGCGATAGACCTGATGGATGAAGCGGCAGCCAGGATAAGGCTTAAGAATCTGACATCATCTGACGAGCTGCTTGCTCTGAAAAAAGAGATAACAGATAAGCAGAACCGGTTGGAAAATGCTTTGTCGAAAGGAGATCTCGCAGCTGCCGGCGCGCTTATGTCAGAAAAGGAAGTGCTTGAAAATAAACAGCAGAAGCTTATGAGAAAGAACCGTCGCACAGGAGCCAAAAATCAGCCTGTAGTCGGCGAAAATGAGATAGCGGACGTAGTATCGGGATGGACCAAAATACCTGTAAATAAGCTTACAGAGTCAGAGGCAGGACGACTTGCAAAGCTTGAACAGATACTTCACAAGCGTGTAATAGGACAACAGGAGGCTGTTTCTGCTGTCGCAAAGGCAGTCAGACGAGGCCGTGTTGGTTTAAAGGATCCTAAGAAGCCGATTGGCTCATTCCTGTTTTTGGGACCGACAGGAGTAGGTAAGACGGAGGTGTCAAAGGCGCTTGCTGAGGCTGTCTTTGGCAAAGAAGATGCCATGATACGTGTTGACATGTCAGAGTACATGGAAAAGCATAGTGTTTCAAAGATGATTGGTTCACCACCGGGATATGTGGGCCATGAGGAGGGCGGACAGCTCTCAGAGAAGGTCAGACGCAATCCTTTTTCTGTTATACTGTTTGATGAGATAGAAAAAGCACATCCTGATGTGTTCAATATACTTTTACAGGTGCTTGATGATGGTAGAATCACTGATTCACAGGGGCGCACGGTTGATTTCAAGAATACAATAATCATCATGACATCAAATGCAGGGGCTTCTTCTATTATAGAGCCAAAGCGCCTTGGCTTTGGCGCTGGTGAGGATGAAAAGCAGGATCACGAGCGTATGAAGAACAGTGTCATGGAGGAGGTCCGCCGTATATTTAAACCTGAGTTTTTGAACCGAATCGACGAGACTATTGTATTTAGAGCTCTCAACAAGGATGACATGAAGCATATAGTGACACTTCTTGTAAAGGAGCTTAAGAAACGCTGTAAAGAACAGTTTGATATAGAGCTCACAGTGCGCGACAGTGCAAAATCCTTTATCGTGGACAAAGCCTATGACAGAAAATATGGCGCAAGACCTCTTAAACGAAAACTTCAGGAGGAGATTGAAGACCGTATGTCAGAGGATATTATTACCGGCAAAATTAAGCGCGGCAATAAGGTAATAATTTCTACGAAAAACAAACAAATTTCATTGACTGTTGAGTAGAATTGGATTTATAATTAATATATCAATATAGCTACGGGAGGATAAAAATGGCTGTAATAAGTGAATTAATCCGTACTGAGGAAAACGGAAAGCTCAGCTTCGGAGATTATACATTGGCTGCAAAGGCAAAGCTTGACAATTTTGAGAAGGATGGAGATATCTACAAGGTAAAGACCTTTAAGGAGATTACAAAGCTCGAAAGAAACGGACTCTTTGTATACGAGTCTGTTCCGGGAACAGCGGTTATGGATTTCGAGGAGACTGCTGATACAGTGACATTTACTGTGGAGGGACCTGAGGATGCTCAGATTACTCTTGGCCTTGAAGAGGAGACGGAGTACGAAATTGATATAGCTGGAGCTGTTGCAGGTACTATGAAGACAAATCTCGGCGGCAAGCTCAGCTTAAGCGTAGAGCTTGAGGGTGTTGATTCAGTCGATATCAAAGTATCAAGAAAATAGAGCATATTTTTAGCCCGGTGAAAGCCGGGCTTTTTGTATTTTATAAAGGAGAACAATATGGCAAAAGGAAAGACCTCTGTATTTTTCTGCCAGGAATGTGGTTATGAATCAGCAAAATGGATGGGACAGTGCCCGGCCTGTAAGGAATGGAATACATTTGTAGAGGAAACCGTAGATAAAAAGTCGATAAGCTCGTCGGGAAAAGTAAAAAAAGAATCAAAGGCGGCACAGGTTCTGCCTCTTTCGGCAGTAAAAAGCGAGAAAGAGGAGCGTATAGTGACAGGTATAGCCGAGTTTGACAGAGTGCTTGGTGGAGGAATTGTGAGGGGGTCACTTGTGCTTGTGGGAGGAGATCCGGGTATAGGAAAATCCACGCTTCTACTTCAGGTATGCAGGGAACTTTCACAAAAAAAGGTGCCATTACTTTATGTGTCAGGTGAGGAATCTCTGCATCAGATAAAGATGCGTGCCGACAGACTTGGCGATTTTACGGATTCGCTGGAGCTTTTATGTGAGACAAGTCTTGATATAGCAAAGGACGTGATTCAACGAAAAAAACCGGAGGTTGTTGTAATAGATTCCATTCAGACTATGTACAATGAGGAGATAGCGTCGGCACCGGGCAGTGTCTCACAGGTCAGGGAGACAACCGGAGTGCTTATGCAGCTTGCAAAGACTCTGGGTATTTCTGTTTTTATAGTAGGACATGTGACAAAGGATGGTGCGGTTGCGGGGCCGAGGACGTTGGAGCATATGGTTGATACTGTGCTTTATTTTGAGGGTGACAGGTATGAGTCGTACAGGATACTTAGAGGCGTTAAGAACAGATTTGGTTCGACCAATGAGATAGGTGTATTTGAAATGAAGGCTGAGGGACTTGTTGAGGTGGAAAATCCGTCGGAGTATATGCTTAGCGGTAAGCCCGAGGGAGCATCAGGATCAATTGTCACATGTTCCATAGAGGGAAGCCGCCCGATACTTCTCGAGATACAGGCTCTTGTATGTCACAGTTTTTTTAATAATCCAAGGCGTACAGCAAATGGTACAGATTATAATAAAGTAAATCTACTCATGGCGGTCCTTGAAAAAAGAGCCAACCTGTCACTGTCAGACTGTGACGCTTATGTGAATATAGCAGGCGGTATAAGGATGAACGAACCCGCGATAGACCTTGGGATAGTGCTTGCAATCGCATCAAGCAAAAAGGATATTATAGTGCGTGAGGATACCATATGCTTTGGAGAGGTGGGCTTAAGCGGAGAGGTACGCGGAGTTACCATGTCCGAGCAGCGTGTGGCTGAGGCAAAGAAGCTTGGCTTTAAAAAGTGTATTGTTCCCAAAGTGTGTCTTGCAGGAGTGTCGCATATTAATGGAATTGAGATTGTCGGTGTGGCAAATATCAAGGAAGCGATAGAGGCTGTCAGATAGTAATTGTGAGAATTGTATATAATAAACAGACAATTTAGAAAATTTGTGTTTTTTAAGGTAGTTTTACTACTTTAATTAATTGCAGAAAATCCGTTGACATATGTGTGCCGGGATGATATTATATCAAAGCTGACTCGCGGGACACATTGAGTTGTAGAGCTTGTGA
>ERZ773225.3053-NODE-3053-length-15724-cov-2.840385_pt1 | contig 15724 bp, 15 predicted proteins | sample MGYA00580993_ERZ773225 | MGnify/ENA primary metagenome ERZ773225 (study PRJEB29015, sample SAMEA2737748) | human gut metagenome | biome: human gut; feature: human-associated habitat; material: faeces | place: China | collected 2012 ... | reverse complement strand
CTTGCTGATTTTCACAAGAACATAAGAGAGGAACAACAGCACAATGGTAATTAAAATGCAAAGCGCCGCCCGAAATTCAAAGTCAAAGATTTCCTGCGCGTTCGAAACAGCGCTGTCCGCACCGGATTGCAGGGACGACACAGTGGTAACAGGTGAAACATCGTAAAGCAGCATAAACGTTTTATAAAGAATTTCCGCTCCCTCTGCCCGCGTAACCGCGCCGGAGGGAGAAAAGGCCCCCACATTGTTCACCAGGCCGCACTGGGCTGCAACGGCAATGTCCGGCCGCGCCCACTGGGAAATTTGGTCTGCGTCGGTAAAATTTAAATATGCATCGTCGTTTTCAGGATATGCATATCCTTTTTTTTCTGTCAGCGTTCTGCCGCAAAAGGTAACCACCTGTTCTTTAGAGACCGGCTCGCTGCCGCGGAACGTTCCGTCCGCATAGCCCGCCGCAATGTTTTGTTCCTCAGCGGAGGCAACATAGCGGTAAAATTCGCTGTTTTCCGGCACATCGGAAAACGCCGACTTTGCATCCACGTTGGTGGCATAAAACATCTTTACCAAAGCGGCCGTAAAATCATAGCGGCTTAGGGTAGCCTCCGGTTTAAAATTGTTGTGCTTGTCCAGAGTAAAAATCCCTTTCGATACCATAAAGCGAATGGCCTCCTTTGTGCCGGAGGGCACGCCGCCAATGTCATTCATGGTGATGTCGTTTTCCACAATATCATAGTCGCCGGAATAGTTGGTTGAAAATTCAATGGTTTTGTTCTTGGGGTCGAACTGCCCGCCCCAGTTGTCCGTGCCGCCTTTAAAGCTGGCCATAACGGTGGAATATTCGCTTTGAGCAGGAACGATAAACCACACAGGCGCGTTAATATAGTCAATGGTCTGGTTGTTTTTGTCTGTAAATACAACAGAAAAAACATCGCCGTTTTTCTTAAATTCAATGCAGAACAAATCAAAAGAGGCTTCTAAATTTGCCAGGTCAGACGCGGTGATGTAAATGCCCAGGTTGTCGCTGAGCATCAGCCGAATTCCAGATACGCCGGCAAGCTTCTGGGCAACGCCCTTTTCATATTCAATTCTGACAGGCTGTGACAGGTCAATATCAGCGCAAACCAGCTCCGGAATGGTGCGTGCTTTCCTGATTTGGGAAAACCCCTGGGAATCGCACAGCTTTAACAGCCGCTCCATACAGTCCGCCGCGTTTTCCGCAATAAACGAAACCCCATAGTCGTTTACTGTCACTGTGTTGTTTTTTGCTCTGATTTCCGTCCGCGAGCTTCTGTTTACCGCATGCTCCATATATTCTGAAATGGCCTTTTTCCCGTTTTCGTTGGCGGTTTTTCCGGAGGAGGACAAAACTGCAGATAAATAGTTAACATAATCGTCAATTCCGCGGAACGACATGGTTTTCGTATAATCAATATAAACGTTTGAGGCCTCGTTTTCCTGGGTTTTCAGACCAGAAAGATACGAAATGTCAAGCTCGCTCTCGTGGCCGTAAATCACGGCGGCGTCCGGTCCACCGGAGGTGCTGTCAGCGTTCGTTACCACAGCATATTGTTTGGCATAGGGAAAGACAAAAGATGCCTGCGAGGCGTCGTTTACATAAAACTGAACAAACACGTCTGTGCCGCTCAGCCGCGAAATTTTGTCAAAGCTTGCAAACAGGCCGTCTCCAACTGCTTTTTTTATTGCTTCCCGCTGCTGTTTTGAAAAGTCCGACGTGTCGTCGGAAAGGGAACTTAAAAAACGATACCGCTTCAAAAAGCTTTCGATGGCTTCAATTTTAGACCCGGCGGCGTCAATTTCCTTGGCTGATAATACACAGAGCGTAAAAGGTTTTAATGTAAATCCAGCCAGATATTCGGCCACCAGGCTGGTGCAGTCCGGCACGCTTTGGGGAGTTTCACCGCTGCCTTTGAAGGTGCCGGTGCGGTCGCTGTGCTCAATCGCCACAACCTCCACGTGCGGCAGCCCATCTGAAAAACTCATTTTATAGGTTACAATGTCCGAACCGTCTGCAATCTGGCCCATAAACTCCGTCAGGTTTGTCAGGCTGTTCTGTGCGGTTTTCAGGTTTTCAAAATATTGAATCGGAATATCTTTGTTATCTGTGATTTTTATCACGGAATTGTTTTGAAACGTATAGGCCGAAACAATTGCTTTATCTCCGGCAATGAGCTCCGGTGTGCCGTCATGATCTAAGTCGGCCAGTATATATTTTGTTTGGCTTTTGGTTGGAATTTGGCTGATAATTCTTGTATATTCCGCTTCCCACGGCTGTTCATTTTCAGAAAAGACGCCCGCCGGGAAAGACAGCAAAATCAAAACAGACAGAAACATTGCAATGAGCTTTTTCAATTCCATTCCTCCATCAATTCATTCATTCTTCAATTATATATTTTTTTGTTGTAAAAATCAATGTTTTTCGCAAAAAAGAGGCCAAGCTTTTCAATTTTATTGACACCAAAATCTCCCTTTGATATAATAAACAGGAAAGGAAGTGGGTTACATGATAAAGCTTTTTAACGGAATCAATGAGGTCACCATGCAGAGGCTGACGTTCGGCCCGAACACATATGGCGACGAGGAGAATATGGATAAATATTTAATGTTTCTTGACATGTACACCGAGGCCGGCGGAACCAGTGTTGACACGGCAAGAGTTTACAGCGGCGGTCAGACCGAGGAGGCCATTGGCAGATGGTTTAAAACCCGGAAAAACCGCGATAAAATTGTTCTCACAACAAAGGGAGGGCATCCGCCGGCAGGGGATATGCATAAGCCCCGGCTGGACAGGGAAAATATCTTTTCTGACATAAAGGCCAGCCTGGCGGCGCTGGGCACAGATTACACCGATGTGTATCTGCTTCACCGGGACTGCCGCGAAATGCCCGTGGGCGAAATTGTAGACACCTTAGACGAACTTGTGAAAACAGGGTTGGCAAAGGTGTGCGGCGTGTCGAACTGGAGAACGGACAGAATAATAGAGGCAAATGAATATGCAAAACAGCACAGCAAGGCGCGCATCTGTGTGAGCCAGATAAACTATTCCCTGGCAGAAACCACGCCAGAGCGATTGGGAGACGATACCTTAGTGTGCATGACCGATGCAGAATTCAATGCCTATATGGAAATGAAGCTTCCGGTTATGGCGTTTTCTTCCCAGGCAAAGGGCTTTTTTGCAAAGCTTGCTGCTGGGGAGGATTTAAAAAGCAAAGCAACAGAACGGTTTTTAACAGAGGAAAACCTAAAGCGGTTTGAGCGGGTAAAAGAAGTGGCAGCGCAAACGGGGCTGTCGCCGTCTGCGGTGGCGCTAAGCTTTCTTACCTGCAATCCCCTGCCCGTATCGGCTGTGTTTTCCTGCAGAACACAGGAGCAAATGAAAGATACGTTAACGGCAATGAATGCAAAGCTGGATGAAAAAACAGTGGCATATTTAGAAAAGGGCTGAACATAAAAAAAAGCGGCATAGATTTTTCTATGCCGCTTTTTTTTATTGCACCTTAATTTTAAGTGTGACCTGCTGATTTTTAGGAATAGGAACACGTAAATGTGCGGACAAAAAGCCGCCGCAGGGGTGGAAAATCCGCTTGCCAATGGAGGTGTCGTGTGTGATAGGCTGAGAACATGTAATGGTAATAACGGCATTTTCGCGTTTTAACTGTGCTGCAGGGCCGCATACCGTTAAAGCTTCGGTATTTCTTGCAATCAGCGGAAGAATATAAACCGCGTCCTCTGCTGTGGTTGCCGCACAAATTTCAAATATACTGTCGCCAAGCTTATATGTAATCTGAAACCGTTCCGTTCCGCGCAGAAGAAAATTTTTTAAAACGCCTTGCGCGTTGTAAACCAGGGTAGTTTTATCCTCTGACGCTGTAATATTTGCAGTGGTGTCCAGGGTGTTTCTAAACACTTCTTTTCCGCGCTTCAGTTCTAATCTCGGAGTTTGACAAATATCGTTAAAATATGGCGGGACTTGCATATTCAAGTTCTCAACCAAATCATATTCGTTTATACTGGCCGCTAAAATTACGCCTGCCTTATCATTCCAAAGCATGGTCAGGGCGCCTCCTGTGGGTGTTGTTGATGCATTTAATGCATTAAAATCATAACAGGAAAAGGACGCTTTAAAATGGCCTTTCGCGGCCAGCGTTACATTCACAGAAGAAAACGTTTTCATCCCCTTGCTGGTTTCTCTGGGCAGCAGTAGGTCTTTATCCCGCTTCATTTTTGATTCAATCAGCGGAATCAGCGACTTGGCATGGCAGAAGGTGTGGTGAATGCACGTCGGAAGCCGCGCGTCTGCATAGTGTGGCCCGCCGGTCAGCAGGCCATTATGGGTACTTTTTTTATAAAGTAAAAAGTTTCTGTGTGCAGCTTCTGCATACAGCGCATTGCGGTCTGACAAATAAGCGTAGGCGCCCTGACAGCCATCAGAGGTTCTGCTGCCGTAATAGGTCCATTTGGCGCTGCGTGATCCCCAGCTGTTGTCCCATGCGCCGTCTGGCAGCATAAAGGACAGATGCGCGTCCATGGAGCGAAGTAAGGCTTGCTCCACAGTTCGGTCTTCACCAATATATTTTAAATATACCGCAAGGTTTGGCAGCGATTCCTCCACATTGTAGCCTAAGTCCACACCCCGGCAGCCCCGCGGAGTGATGCCGTAAGAATCAAGCCCTTGGGTTTCACCGAAAATTAAACCGTCCTCCCCAATATGGTTTATGGCATAAAGCGCCAGCTCGCGTGCCCTTTGTTTATATTTTTCCTCACCTTTCACTGCCCATGCAACAGCCATTGCGGCGGCAGCCGCAATCCGGTAATTGATGTTGCAGCTTAGATTTTCGTTAAAATTTTTATAAATAAAATCTAAGGTTTCACAATATGATGCATTCCATTCCTCCCATTCGATAGGGCAAATTACATCCTTACAATGATAAAGAAGCTCGCCCAGCTGTATGTTAAAAAAGACGGTGGTTGCAAACCAAAGGCAATTGGGGTCGTTTAAAAAGAAGCCTCCCGGTCTGTGGGTGTTGTGTTTTGTCCAGCAATACACGTCCTTTGCCGCTTCGTAATATTTTTTATCCCCTGTTTTTTTATATAGATAAATAAGAGGGTACATGCAATCGTTAATTCTTCCGTGAATTCTGCCGCAGGCAGGACAAAAAATACCGCCGTAAATGGCAGGGGATTGCGGCTCTTTCATTTGTAATTTTATAAGAGTGTCACACCAGGTTTTTAAAATCTTAAAATAGTCGTTTTTTTCATAATTCATGTAATATCACTCCTTAAGGTCAATTATACTTTAAAATACGAAAAAGTACAATTGACAGCAGTATCATAAAATTGTATAATAGTCCCATAGAAGGAGATGCAGTATGGAAAAAACAAAAAATGTAGATGTAATGCTTGAAAGAGAGCTGCCAACGCCTTTTCGGATGTTCCATTTATTTGAGCGCAAGCCGCACTATGAGATGGACTTTCACCAGCATGAAACATTTTACCATGTTAATTTGGTGCTGTCAGGGGAGGTTCGGGTAATCTGTAAAAATGAAACGGCAAACATACACCAAAACCAGGTTTTTGTAGTGCCTCCAGGGCTTATTCACAAGCTTCAGTCAAACGGCGGATACAGACAATTCGGAATTGATTTGACGCTGGAACATAAGCAAGAAGAACTTGCCGTTCTTGCCAGGGGAGCATTTGAAAATCAGTTTACCGTTACGCCGGTTCGGTCTGTAACGGAACGTTTTTCATCTCTTGAAGAGAAAATGCGGAATCCCATGCCGCTGAATTTGCTAAATTTATTAAATTTTGCAGAACGGATTGTAATTGATACCATGGAGGCAGTATTAAACCAAAAGAAAGAGTCATTTTCAGAAAAAGTTACAAAAATTTTGCAGGAGCGTGACCCATTTCGTTTAACGGTGACGGACATTTGCCGGCTTTTAAATTATTCCAAAAGCCAGATTGAGCGGATTTCGAATAGGGAATTGGGCTGTGGCATGATGGAATATATCAACAATATCAGGATGAATGAAATCTGTACATTGCTTCGGTGGTCTGACATGCCCCTTGCGCAAATTGCAGAAAAAACGGGACTTTATGATGCGAGTCATCTAATTACATTTTTTAAGCGGCACATGGGAACGACACCCGGCAGATACAGAAAAGACAGGCAAAAATAAACCGTGCGGCTTTTTGCTGCCGCACGGTTTTTAGATGTAATAAAATTATTTCAGTGTAACTTTTGCGCCAACTTCTTCAAGTTTTGCTTTGATTTCGTCAGCTGTTTCTTTGCTTGCAGCTTCCTTAATTACTTTCGGAGCGCCGTCAACCATTTCTTTTGCTTCTTTTAAGCCAAGGCCGGTAACTTCACGAACAACCTTAATAACCTTAACCTTTTCGCCGCCAACTTCTGTCAGTTCAACGTCGAACTCTGTTTTTTCTTCTGCAGCAGCAGCTCCGGGAGCAGCTGCACCGGCAACAGCTACAGGAGCTGCCGCGCTAACGCCAAATTCCTCTTCAATTGCTTTCACCAGTTCTGATAATTCCAGAACGGAAAGCGCTTTAATTTCTTCAATCATAGCAGTAATCTTTTCGCTCATTTTAATTTTCCTCCTAATTTAAATTCGTAAAAATACGTTAAATTGTTTTTTCGTTTAAGCTGTTTCTTTCTGTTCACGAACAGCGTCGATTGCCCTTGCAAGGCCTGCGATTGTTGCGTTCAAGCCACCTGCCAGCATAGCATAAAGCGTGTCTTTCGAGGGGATTTTGCTCAATGCGTCAATCTCTTCTAACGACATTGCCCTGCCTTCCATAAAGCCGGCTTTAATTTCAAACACTTCGTTATCTTTTGCAAATTCAGCTAAAACGCGCGCCGGAGCGACAACATCTTCAAAACTGAGGGCCAAAGCCGTGGGGCCGTTTAAAATTTCGTCGAATTCGTTAAAGCCCGCGTCGTTTGCCGCACGTTTTGTCAGGGTGTTTTTCACAACCGCATATTCAATGTTTGCTTCACGCAGCTTGTTTCTAAGCTGTGTGTCTTCCTCAACCGTTAAACCGCAGTAGTCGACAAAAACGCCGGCAGCCGCTGTTTTCAGCTTTTCAGAAAGGTCAGCAACCATTTGCTGTTTCTGCTGTAAAACTTTTTCACTTGGCATGATTTTTCACCTCACTGTGTAATAAAAAATAAAAGGCTTTTCTCCGCAAACGAAGAAAAGCCCTAAATCACCTTTAAAGCGTTTCCTCGGCGGGCAAATTTAAGCCGATAAAGGCGCCTGCTGTCTGCGGAAAATATTTTACTAAATCAAGTATACCAGAAATTTGTTTCTGTGTCAAGCAAAATTAGTCAGACAGTTTTGTCTGGTTAATTTTAACGCCGGGGCCCATGGTAGAAGCTACGACGCAGCTTTTAATATACTGGCCCTTTGCTGCCGCCGGCTTTGCCTTAATGATGGCAGAAAGAAGAGCGTTAAAGTTTTCGCAAAGCTTTTCTTTGCCAAACGAAACCTTACCCACCGGGCAGTGGATGATGTTGGTTTTGTCCAAACGGTATTCCACTTTACCGGATTTAATCTCGTTAACGGCCTTTGTAACGTCCATTGTAACCGTGCCGGCTTTCGGGCTGGGCATTAAGCCTTTCGGGCCCAAAACCTTACCTAAACGGCCTACAACGCCCATCATATCGGGTGTTGCAACAACAACGTCGTAATCAAACCAGTTCTCGTTCTGAATTCTGGGAATCAGTTCCTCAGCGCCTACAAAGTCTGCACCTGCGGCCTGTGCCTCGTCAGCTTTCTCACCTTTGGCAAACACCAAAACACGGGCAACCTTACCTGTGCCGTGGGGCAAAACGATGGCGCCGCGAACCTGCTGGTCTGCGTGTCTTGAGTCAACGCCCAAACGAACGTGAACCTCAACGGTTTCGTCAAATTTTGCTTTAGAAGCTTTTACAACCAGGTCCAAAGCTTCGTCAGAGTCATAGAGCTTTGATTTTTCGATGAGCTTCGCGCTCTCTTTATAATTTTTTCCTCTAAACATTCTGTTTCCTCCTTCTGTGGTCAAACAAGCGAATGTTCGCTCTCCCACTTAATTAAAAATCGAATTAGTCTTCGACAGTAATGCCCATGCTTCTTGCAGTTCCTGCAATCATGCTCATGGCAGCTTCAATGGATGCTGCGTTTAAGTCAGGCATTTTCTGTTCAGCAATCTGTTTTACAGCGTCTTTGCTGATCGTAGCAACCTTTGTTTTGTTGGGCGTACCCGAAGCCTTGTCGATTTTAGCGGCTTTCTTTAACAGTACAGCCGCCGGGGGAGTTTTTGTGATGAATGTGAAAGACCTGTCAGCATAAACTGTGATAACAACAGGGATAATTAATCCTGCGTCCTTTGCTGTTTTTTCATTAAACTCCTTCGTGAACTGAACGATGTTTACACCGTGCTGACCCAAAGCAGGACCAACCGGGGGAGCCGGAGTAGCTTTGCCTGCCGGAATCTGCAGCTTGATGTAACCTGTGATTTTCTGTGCCATTTTGTGCACCTCCTCTTTAACAAATGTGGTAATGGCGAACAGGATTTTTAAATTTCCCGTCCTCCCACACGCGGAAAACCCCGCGCAGGGCAGCAAATATACTGCCCGAAAAGGCGTTTGCCCGAAAGCAAGCCCGCCTTTATAAAAGCCGACGGAAGCCCGCCTGCATTTTTAACAACATTAGTTTAACACTTCAATTTGTGAAAAGTCAAGTTCAACTGGCGTTTCGCGGCCGAACATGGAAACGATAACGCGAACGGTTTGTTTTTCGGTGTTAATTTCGTCCACCACGCCAACAAAGTCGGCAAATGCGCCGTCGGTAACGCGGACAGACGAGCCTGCGCTGAAATTAACCTCAACAACCCTGCGTTCAATTCCCATGGAATGAACCTCTTCCTCGGTTAAAGGAACGGGTTTCGAGCCGGGGCCAACAAACCCCGTAACGCCGCGTGTGTTGCGGATTACATACCAGCTGTCGTCTGTCATAATCATTTTCACCATGACATAGCCGGGCAAGAGCTTTCTTTGCACAACCTTTTGTTCGTTGCCCTTCTGCTCCACAACCTCTTCCATCGGAACCTGCACCTCTAAAATCAAATCCTGCAGGCCGCGGTTTTCAATGGTTTTTTCCAAATCCGTCTGAACTTTTTTTTCATATCCTGAAAATGTATGAATAACATACCATTTTGCGTCTTCAGCCATATTTGTCCAAAAGAAGCAAAGCCTCTTTTTGCCTCCTTTTCCCATGCGCTTTTTTCTTCACAGCGTCATGTGTTATTAAAACAGCTGTCTACTTCATAAATGAGAGCAGATACGTGAACCCGAGGTCAATTAAAGAAATAAATACGCCCAGCAAAATAATGAATGTAATTACAACGCCGGTGTTATTTCTAACTTGTTTAAAGCTTGGCCAAACGATTTTTTTGAATTCAGACTTCATTTCACGAAAATAGGTTGCAACTTTGCCGGGGCCCTTTTTTGCTTTGTGTAGCTTCTGCCATATCGTTCACATCCTTACAATTAGTTTAAACGGAAACCTATTTTGTTTCCCTGTGCAGCGTGTGCTTTTTGCAGAATCTGCAGTATTTGTTAAGCTCCAGTCTGTCGGGTGTATTCTTTTTTTCCTTCATGGTGTCGTAATTTCTCTGTTTGCACTCTGAACATGCAAGAGTAATTCTTGTTCTCATATGGAACGCCTCCTAAGCATTTTTGTTATTCTGATCCGTTATAGGTGTTTTTTTTTGTGAGCAAAAAAAAAGAACCTATCCACTTCAAGCACCCTATACTATACCATAAACACAGGTTTAAGTCAAGTGTTTTTTTGCAAAAAACCAGATATTTTTGCGCTTTTCCAGGTGTTGTGGCAAGGTGCACGCCGCCTTCAAGATGTTGTGTGGAAGCCGTGCGGAATTAAATAAAATTCCGCACGGAATTCTCTATCTTCCAATCACTTTTACTTCCGGCTCCAGCGCCACACCAAACTTTGAAAATACAGTTTCCTGCACTTTTGCAATCAGCCGCACCACGTCTTCACAGGTTGCGCCGCCGTTGTTCACAATAAAGCCCGCATGCTTTTCTGAAACACCTGCGCCGCCTACGCCTGCTCCTTTCAGTCCCGCGTCTTCAATGAGCTTCGCGGCAAAAAAGCCCTCCGGCCGCTTGAAGGTGCTGCCGGCGCTGGGTTTTTCCAGCGGCTGTTTCTCTTTCCTTCGGGCGTTTAAATCCCGCATGGAAGCCAAAATCTCGTCCGGATTTTTAGGCGACAGGCTCATTTTGGCAGACAGAATGAATTTTCCGCCGGCGGAAAACACGCTGTGCCGGTAAGAAAAATCGTGCTCGCTGCCGGAAACGGTTTGCATATCGCCGTTTTCATCTAAAAACCTTGTCTGAGTCACAACATCTTTCATTTCCCCGCCATAGGCCCCGGCGTTCATAAAGACAGCGCCGCCTAAGCTGCCCGGAATTCCCGAGGCAAACTCCAGCCCGGAAAGAGCGGACCGCTGCGCGGTTTTTGCAAGCTTTGCCAAGGATGTGGCCGCACCGGCTTCCAGTTCGGTGCCGGAAACCTTGGCATAGTCAAACGCGCCGGACAGCCGGAACACCACGCCGTCAATCCCAGCGTCGCTGACCAAAAGGTTGGAGCCTGCGCCAATCAGCAGAAACGGCACGTTTTTGCTCCTGCACAGCTTTACAAGGCGGGAAAACGCTTCCTCCCCCGCCGGTTCCACAAATAGGTCCGCCGGGCCGCCGATTTGAAAGGTGGTATATTGGGACATAGGAACGTTTCGTTCCACATTTACCGGCTGAATTGCCAAAACTTCCTGAACAAACGATTCTGTGACCATAAAAAATTCCTTTCTATGTTATATAACTTATACGCCCATCTGGTCTAAAAGCCTGTCGTTTAATTCCTGTGCGGCGTTATAGCCCATTTTGCGCTGCCTCTGGTTCATGGCGGCAACCTCCACGATAATGGCCAGGTTCCGGCCGGGCTTAATGGGAATGGTAAGCGACGGCACTTTTATGCCTAAAATATCGGTGTGCTCTGTTTCAATTCCCAGCCTGTCATAGGCTTTGCCGTTCTGCCAGTTTTCCAGGTTAATGACCAAATCAATGTTTTCCGTATCTTTTACAGAACCCATACCAAAAATACGCTTTACATCCACAATTCCTATGCCGCGAAGCTCAATAAAATGCCTGATAATTTCCGGTGCGCTGCCCACCAGCGATTTGTTCGACACCCGTTTAATTTCCACCGCGTCGTCGGCAACCAGCCTGTGTCCCCTTTTCACCAGCTCCATGGCGGTTTCCGATTTTCCAACGCCGCTTTCTCCCAAAAGCAAAATCCCCTCGCCGTAAACCTCCACCAAAACGCCGTGGAGCTGTGTCATTGGAGCCAAGGCCACGTTTAAATAGAGGATGATAGCGCTCATAAACCGGGATGTGCTGGATTTTGTGCGCATTACCGGACGGCGGTATTTCTCCGCGCAGGCAATCAGCTCCGGAAACGGTTCTAAATTCCGGGTTAAAATTACCACGGGAATGGGCTCTTTCATTAAACTTTCCAGTGCGGAAAACCGTTCCTCAGAGGAAAGGGATTCCAAATATGTATATTCAACCTTGCCAATGAGCTGAATCCTGTTGGGGTCAAAATATTCATAAAATCCGGCCAGCTGCAGGCTGGGGCGGTTTACGTCGGCTACGGTAATCTCCACATTTTCATACCCTTCCGGCGTACAGATTAAATCTAAACCATATTCTTGAATAATTGCGGACAGCTTCACAGAATGTGCCATAAAAATCAAATCCTTTCTTTGCATTTTGCAAATGCTCACTTATCTATCATTATACACTAAATTAAAACATTTTAAAAGAGAAAATTTTATTTATGTATCAACATAAAAAACAGACATATGGCATTAGGTGCCTTAAATTTAGGCAAACAGCTCTAAATGACCAAAAAACAGACAAAAGCTGGTTCTTTGTCTGTTGCCGCAAAGAGAAATGACTGTTATAATTTAAGAAAGAAAAAGATGGTAAAAAGTGCATAAAAAACAAAAAGATGGTTTTGATACTTTGTTAGAAATTTAACTGGACTTTTAATTTTAAAAGTAGTATTATAAAATGTATTAATTAACATAGGAAGAAAATAATAAAATTACGCATTTTAGCGAAGTTAGGAGTAAACAATGAAAGCAGTTATTACCGTAGTAGGAAAAGACCGCACAGGAATTATTGCCAAAGTGAGCGGTTATTTGGCAGACCGCAGTATCAATATCCTTGATATTTCACAGACAATTATGCAGGATTTGTTCACTATGATAATGCTCGTGGACACGCAGGAGTCGGGTATTCAGGCAAAGGAGCTGAGCGCTGATTTAAAGAAAATCGGCGAGGAGCTTTCCCTTACCATCAACATTCAGCATGAAGGTTTGTTTACCTCCATGCACAGGGTGTAAGGAGGAGACCAATGCTTGACAGAAACGATATTATGGAAACCATCAAGATGATTTCGGAAGAACATCTTGATATTAGAACCGTCACAATGGGAATTTCCCTTTTAAGCTGCGCCGGAAGCGACGCCGACGCTGTGTGCGAAAAAGTATATGAAAAAATTACAAATGCAGCAAAAGATTTGGTGGCGGTTACAGAGGACATTTCCGTCCGCTACGGAATTCCGATTATTAATAAACGGATTTCCGTTACGCCGGTGTCTTTGGTGCTGCAGTCTGAAAACCCGGCGGATTATGTAAAGCTGGCCAAAGCGTTAGACCGGGCGGCAAAGACCACCGGTGTTAACTTCATCGGCGGGTTTTCCGCCCTTGTGCACAAGGGAATGACGAAAAGCGAGCAGGCCTTAATTTCCGCAATTCCTGAGGCGCTTTCCCAAACAGAGCTGGTTTGCTCCAGCGTAAACGTGGGCACCACCAAGGCGGGCATTAACATGGACGCGGTGGCGCTGATGGGCAAAATTATAAAACAAACCGCTGCGTTCACAACTGACACCGACGGGTTCGGCTGCGCAAAACTGGTTGTGTTCTGCAACAGCGTAGAGGACAATCCGTTTATGGCTGGCGCATATCACGGTGTAGGAGAAGCAGAATATATTATAAATGTTGGCGTAAGCGGCCCCGGCGTGGTAAAGTGTGCGTTAGAAAAGGTGAAGGGCGCAGACTTTGAGATTGTGGCGGAAACCATTAAACGCACGGCGTTTAAAATTACCAGAATGGGCCAGCTGGTAGCCCGGGAGGCCTCACGCATGTTAGGCGTTCCCTTTGGCATTGTGGATTTGTCCTTAGCGCCCACGCCAGCCGTTGGCGACAGCGTAGCATATATTTTAGAGGAAATGGGTTTGGAACAGTGCGGCACCCATGGCACAACTGCGGCTTTGGCACTTTTAAACGACGCAGTGAAAAAGGGCGGCATTATGGCTTCTTCCTTTGTTGGGGGCCTTTCCGGCGCGTTTATTCCCGTCAGTGAAGACGCAGGCATGATTGAGGCGGCCAAAGCAGGAACCCTGTCTTTAGAAAAGTTAGAGGCCATGACCTGCGTTTGCAGCGTGGGGCTTGACATGATTTGTATTCCCGGCGAAACAAGCGCCGAAACAATTTCCGCAATCATTGCAGACGAGGCGGCAATTGGAATGGTGAACAGCAAAACAACCGCAGTGCGGATTATTCCGGCTCCCGGCAAAAAGGTGGGAGACGTTGTGGAGTTCGGCGGTCTTTTGGGCACCGGGCCCGTGATGGCTGTGAATGATAAAAAAAGCGCAGACTTTATTAAACGGGGCGGAAGAATTCCGGCTCCGCTGCACAGCTTTAGAAATTAAGGCAATGATCCATAGGAGGTGGACGGTTTGCAAAAGGTTTTAAACAGCATCTTTTTCATTGAGAAAAAAGCACAGGAGATGGTGGAAGACGCCCAAAGAGAGTGTGAATCCATTTTTGAAGACGCACAAAAAGAAAGGGAAACCATCAAACAGGACATTGTAAAGCGGCAAAACGCCAGACTGGAAAAGATTAAAGCATATGAAGAAGACCATGCCAGCGCCAAACGAGATAAAATTACCGCGCAGAGCCGCAGGGAGCTTGAAAAGATTAATGCAATTTACGAAAAAAATAAAGATTTCTGGATCGAAAGCATTTTTGAAAAAGTAACTGGGCGGTGAGGAATTTGCTGAAAATGAAAAACCTGACGAAATATGGCCCAATGCTGGCGAAGGTGAGCGTGCTGAACCGCGGTTTGCTTAAAAGTGCCGACTATGAGGAACTGATGAACAAAACCAGCGTTTCCGAGGTTGCGTCATTTTTAAAAAACCAAACGGTTTATTCCGTGGTTTTAGCTGGCAGCAACGAGTCGCTCATGCACCGGGAAGAGCTGGAGGAACGCTTAAACGATGCGTTTGCGGTGGATTTTGAAAAGATTTACAGCTTAGAGAACGCGGGCAACAAAAGGTTTTTGTCGTATGTGTTTATCCGGTCTGAAGTGGAAGTTTTAAAAAATATTTTAAGACGAATTGAAAACGGGCGGCCGGATATTACCATCTCTGTTCCTTCGTTTTACCGCCGGCACTATTCCATTGATGTGGAAAAATTAGCAAAGTCAAAAAGTGTTCGGGAGTTTTTGGAGAATTTAAGCGGCTCGCGCTATGAAATGCAAATCCGGCCGCACCTCACTATGGAGGAGCATCAAAACATTTTCAGCGTGGAGTCGGCCTTGGATATGTATTACTACACGCAAATCAGAAAACTGACCGACGAGCTTACAAACAAGGCGGACAAAAACGTGATTGCACAAGCCGTCGGCGCAGAGATTGACGCGCTGAACCTGATGTGGATTTACAGACTGAAAAAATATTTCGGCACAAACAAGGATTTGACCTATGCCTTTTTAATTCCAAACAAGTTCCGGCTGAAAAAAAGTGAAATTATTGAATTCGTTCAGACGGAAACTGTGGCAGATTTTCTTGCGCTTGCAGCAAAAACTCCTTATGGAGGGCTTTTCAGCGGCGGCGCAGAGGACGTTTTTTTAGGACACAGGTATAAAAATTTTGTATATAATCTTCACAGAAAGCTGCAGGTGGAACATCCATTTACGCTGACGACAGAGGTTTCCTATCTGCACTTTAAAGAACAGGAGATAAAAAATATTACGTCAATTGCCGAAGGGATCCGATACGGACTTCCCCCGGACCGAATGAAACGTTATGTGGTCGGCTATTTAGGCGTGGAATAGATAAGGGAGGGAAGACTTTTGTCGGTTGAGAAAATGAAGCTCATCAGCGTGGTCGGTCCGATTCAGGAGTTTGACCGCGTCGTGTCGGAGCACATATTAAGCTTCGACATTCATTTGGAAAACGCCGTCACCCTTTTGAACAAAACGAAGGGGATTTATCCATTTTCAGAGGAGAACGAATGGAACAACTATATTGCGAAAACGGAAGAGATATTTTCCAGCGCGGGGGTTGACATTCCAAACGGCAATGATGATGGGGCAACGCTTTCCGAACAGGCCATCAGCGATACGATTGACACGGTTTTGTCGGAGCTTTCTGATAAACAGAGTGCAATCGCCGAAATGGACAAAAGAATTGCAGACTGCGAAACAAACATTCAGCAGCTGGAGCATCTGCTCAATTTGGACGTAAACTTAGAAGATGTGTTCGATTTCCGGTTCGTAAAG
>ERZ773225.3043-NODE-3043-length-15755-cov-3.201338_pt1 | contig 15755 bp, 11 predicted proteins | sample MGYA00580993_ERZ773225 | MGnify/ENA primary metagenome ERZ773225 (study PRJEB29015, sample SAMEA2737748) | human gut metagenome | biome: human gut; feature: human-associated habitat; material: faeces | place: China | collected 2012 ... | reverse complement strand
GGGTGGACGAAACCCATTTTGAGCCGGATAAGCCGGTAACGCGGGCGCAGGCGGCGATTATTGCGCGGAACGTTGTGCGGTATATCACAGGAAAGTAGGGGTGTGGGCTATGGAATGGACGGTTGTAACCGTTATTGTTTCTTTGGTTGGTTTGCTGGCGGCGGTAGCCACCCCGATTGCAAGGTTAAATTCCACCATAGCAAAGCTTTCAACGCAAATGGAAGCGTTTATGAACGGTTTGGACGAATTTAAAAAACGATATACAAATCAGCTTCAGGAGTTTCACAAGACCCATGAGGATATTTATGGGAAAGTGAATAATCACGAAAAGCGGATTACGGTTTTAGAAACTGTGAACAAGAAATGAAAGGGGAAAACACCATGTTTGATGTTTTGAACGAACTGATATGTCCGGAATTGCTTGTGCTGGTTCCGGTTTTGTACTTAATTGGTTTTGCGCTGAAAAAGAGCGCGTTTAAGGACAAGCATATTCCTTGGCTGCTGGGCGTAGTTGGCATACTGTTGAGCACGGTATATTTAATCGCCAATTTGGAGGTTGCCGGGTGGCGAGATGTGTTGGCTGTGTTATTCGCGGGAATTACCCAGGGGGTATTGGTGGCTGGGGCCAGTGTGTATGTGAATCAGCTGGTAAAGCAAAAAGGGGAAAAGGAATAAATAATGGAGGTCCCGCATGTGGCGGGAATGGGTGCAAAGCCCCGGAGGAGTTAGGACGCTGTGGGGGAAAGGAGAAAGAACGGAATGAACGATGGTTTTTTTAGCGGGAAAACGGAGGAAATGGAGTTTATTCCGACGCAGAACAACGAAAAGATGAGGAAAAGCATAAAATGAGGTGGTTGCGTGAGCCAGTTAAGCGGTTTATTTCGTTTAGAAGGTGACGAAAGGCAAGAGGCTTCGTTGAATTCAATTGATAAACGGAACATTTTTCAAACTCCTGCATTTGGAGCAGAACCTGTAGATTTAAGCCAAAGAGCCGCGGATACATATAACAAAAGCATTGGAAATGTATCATCAAGCAACAGAGCGTATGAATTTAATCCATTTACAAAACGGAACGGCGAGCTTGTTAATCCGTATATCAATTATCAAAAGGTGCTGGACAATCCAGGGGTTTCCGAAAGGGCAAAGGAATATATCACGAAGGCAACCGGCCTCGTTCAGAGCCCGGTACAAGTATCCGAAACGCAGGGATATGCAGATTATACTGCATCTGACAAGAACAGTGTATCATTTGATGGTAACCTTGACAGCGCCTCGCTTGCAATGCTGGATGTAACAAAAGAGCTTCCGAAGCTGAGTTCAGGGCAAATTAAATCTATTATTGAAAAACATTTTGCAAACAGCAAGGTAGTGAAACCGTCTGATGCGGAGGGAATTTTTAAGGCACAGCAGGACACGGGTATGAGTGCCCTTGCAATTTTAAGCATTGGCGCGCTGGAAAGTGGGTATGGCACGTCGAATATTGCGAACAAAACCAACAATATTTGGGGATATGGCGCGACAAACAGCAATCCTATGGGAAATGCCCACCGGTATGACCAGATGTCCCTGGGGGCGTCGCAGTTTGCCAATGAATATTTGAATACGTATTATGGAAAATATGGCGCAAAATCGATTTATGCTGCAGGAACGGGAAACAATCCTGCGAAAAAAGGATATGCCTATTATGACGACGGCACCATTAACACGAAATGGGCAAAAGATGTCGGTGCGATTATGGGTAATTTTTATAATACGGCAAAAAGCGCAGTGAAAAGTACGGAACATACCGAAGGAAGCTCCTCCGGTTCGTTTCGGCCAGGGACGCGTATTGCCAACACTGCGGCATATAACAACAGCGCGGCGAAAGGACAGTGTGTGTGGTATGTTCGCGGCCGGGCTAAGGAGAAGCTGGGGGTGGATACCGCTTCTATGGGGAATGCAAACCAGATGTGGTATAACGCAGGGCCAGCGAAGGTTGCGGCAACGCAAGACAACATTCGGCCGGACATGATTGTATCTTACAAATATGGGACAAGCTCTGCCGGGCAAAAATACGGTCACGTGATTTATATTGAGGACGTGGTGGGCGACACGGTTTATTATACTGAGGGTGGCAGCGGTTATTTTAAAAACGGCACGGACGGCGTGGTGAAGACCGCCACGAAGGACGGCATTTTAAAAGGCGTGAACACTAGTGGAAAACGTATGGGAAGCAGTATTATTGGTTTGATTGATGTAAAAAAACTTTAGGAGGGCGACAAAATGGCTTATAGCTGGGAAGACACGGCAAATGAGATTTTAAAGCAAAAAAAGATATGGAACGACGCTACATATGAAAAGAATTCGTCCCTTGCAGACCAGGCGGCAAAAACGGCTGCCGGGTATTATGATACTCTGCGGCAAAACGGCGACGGCGCGTTGGCGGACGCATTGCAAAGCAGAGATATAGTCAGCGCTCAGAAATATTTTGACACCTACAAAAACAACAAAAACATGGTGCAGGGCGCATATAACCGGGGCGACGCAATTGATTCGATAGTCAATCAGAAAAAGGCATGGAATGATGCAACGTATGACAAAAACACCGCGTTTGCAGGGCAGGCCGCAAGCAATGCACAGAGCATTTATAACTGGATGCGGGACAATGGTGATGAGAAAACGGCACAGATGCTTTCTAATATGGATTATACCGCTGCGGAGAAGTTTCGCAAGGACGAAGCAGAAAAACAGGGTGTTGTGGACAATTATGACTCAAAAAATGCGCTGAATTTGGTGATGCGTTTGCAAACGGAAGCGGACGCGGCAAACAAGCGCGGCGACAGCCAGACGGCGAACGATTTGCAGTGGGAAGTGAACCGGTTTTTAAAACTGATGGGCGAAAATGGCGACGGGGTTTTGGCAAGCAATTTTAACGACAGAGAAACAAATTCACAAAAGCAGCAGTATGTTGAAAAATATATGAATACGACCGGGAAAACGGCGCTTCGGAACTATCTTTATCAGGCAGGGGCAAAATTTGGTCTTTCTAATGCAGACATTGACAAGATGATTTCTTATGACAACAACACGGGAGAAATTACCTTAGCCGGCGTAAACATTGGAAAACCCGATGCAGTAGTGGACGGCGTTTCCTATGTGAGCGCTGAAAAAGCCGAGCAGCTTGCAAAGGACGCTTTTAACCGGGCCGGCGTTACTATGTCGGACGATGACCGGTATCAGTCGCAGATTGGCGCGATTGATAGGGCCAATAATGCGGAGCTTGATGTTCGATCCCGTCAAAGAGAGGAAATGGAGAAAAAGGGAAACGAGCTTTGGGACGAAGGGAAAAAGAACGTTACAGACAGCACGGATTATAAGCGGATTTACGACCGCACAATGTCGCAGTATAACTTGGCGGCGCTTTCCGGCAGAGACAATGAGGCGGCTTTAAGAGCAGCATCAAACAGCGGCAACATTGACAGCTATGCCGCGGCAAATGCAATGCGCCAGCAGGCGGCCATGACTGCTTATGGGCAGCAGGTTGCAAATGAACTGGGACTAAACGCATATCAGGCACGGCTGGACAATTTGGGAAACATATTTGACAAGCTTGGCATTGAATATTCCCGCGGGAACGCCGAAATAGGAGAGCAGCTTGACAGAATGTCGAAAAACGCGCAGCAGGTGTTTGATAATAATGAAACACGGAAAAACAATGAGGTGAGCCGCGACGTTACAATTGCTGACATGACAGGGTATGTGGACCCGAAATATACACTGAAAAATAATCCGTTTTTTCATTCAGATGGATCATTAATTGATCCCAATATGGATTACCAGCAATATATTAACGAGCAAAGGGAGAATCTTGAGAAAACAACAGACCCCACAGAGCGAAACCGTATTCAAAATAACATTAATAATGCTATGCAGGCCAAAGCAAAGAAAATTGCTTCTGACCCTGAAAGGTGGGGGCAATATGCAAATGAGCTTGAAGCTGTAATGCCGCAGAACACCTTTGCACGGGATAAATCAAACATGGATTACGATACCACGTTAAAGAGCATTAACAGCGCAGAGAGAATTTCACTGGGAGAAGCGGATGCAGCACAAAAAGCGGCGCAGGCAGCGGCGGACGCAGAATCAGACAAGGCGTGGCTGGATTATAATTCATCTATCTACAAAAGTGATAAGGATTATGATGCGACGGTTGATTCGGCTAAAATAAAAGCAAATTCAGACGTTGATGTAGCTGCGATAAATGCAAATTCGAAATCAGATAAAAACAATGCAGAAAGTAACAAGGTGTCTGATGCGGTGCTTAACACTTATGTAAATCAACTTAATAATTCAATGAAAGAAAAATATGGTGATAAACTTGGCGATAAGGCGGAGGCGGTGCATAAGTGGACTGAAAATAATAAAACATTTTACAGTGCAGATGAGAAATTTTTTGAATATATTACGCATCAATTGATAAATGATAAAGGCTTAACAGACGGACAAGTTGAATATATTATGAGCCAGCTTGGAATTCCGTCAAAATGGAAAGATATTGTTTTAGACGATGCTCATTATGAATAAGGAGTTAAGATAGCTATGAGTATAATACAGGAAAGGCGTAAGAGAAGAAATCAAAACATTGCATCTATTACGGATGATCCGAGAAGAAAAGCTCTTTTAAACGCTTCCGAGGAAAAGCTGCATAAGAGAACAAAAAGTTCGAGTTCCACGTATTTAACGGAAACGGCCAGCGAAGCAGACGCTCACTATGAAAATGCGCTTTCGAAACAGTATGGCAATTTATCACCGTCACAGTTAAGAGAAAAAATTGAAGACAATGAACGGGCGAGAAACAACACAAACCGACCGGATGTTGCCGCAGGGTATGAAAGGCAAAATAAATTTTTGGCGCGGATTTTAAATGACAAAGAAATAAAACCGGAAATAAACTTTCAGTATGACCAAAATCAGAATACTGTTCAAATTCAGCTTTCTGACAAAAAGAGCATTTCACTGAATTACAAAACCGCAAAAGCCATAGACGATTATATTGACAAAAATAAAAAAGAGGACAAGCGCAAGTTAGGGGATATGCTTGATCATTTTATCCGCAATCTGAATTTGAGCGACACGGAAAGGAAAAATGCTGAGTCTTATGTCGGTTTAAGAAAGCTGTCATTGGCCTCGGAAGCAACAGGGAAAAACAATGCGGCAAAAGAATTATCGCAGCCGATAGCAAAATTTTTAGCCGGCATGCATGATGCGGCCGATAGCTTTACACGAGTTGCTATTAAAAGTTCATTTGGACTGGATGGCGGAGAATATAACGATGCATGGAATGATACTGCAAAATTTTATAAAGAAAATCCGGATATTTTAGGTCATGATTTGCTCAAAGGGAAGTCTTCATATTCTACCGCGTCGGGAGCTTCAGACGACTATTTAAGTAAGATATGGAAAGAAAAGAAGCTTGAATGGGATGATGATACCACAGCTGCTACGAAACTTATCAGCGAAGGCTTTAGAAGCGCCGGAAATACATTGGGAAACACGGCGATTGCTGCGGGGACAGGGATGACTGGTGCGGTAAAAGCCGCAGGCACGGCAGTAAGAAATGCTGCTGCCGGCACAAAAATTGGAAGTGTGATATCAAAGGCTGCAAATGCAAGCCCAAATATTAAAAATATTTCCGATAACGGCATAAAAGGGAAGGCGGTAAATGCAGTTATCAATAAAGTGAATAAAGCCTCTGCCAGCTCAATTGCAAAGTTTCTAAACCCATTTGACAATCCTACTACTGCTTTAATGGGGATCAGTGTCGCGCAAGATAAGTATAACGAGCTTCGACAAAACGGTTATGACAAAAAATTGTCTGCTGCAAATGCTCTGTTTACAGGATATATTAATGCGATTACAGAAAAAATGGGGTATGACGGGACGCCGGAATCGTTATTTTTAATAAACGGAAAAACAGCGGCAGGAAGCGCTGCAGCTTCAAAAGCAAAAAATGCAAAAAACATTTTGCGCAACTATCTATCCTCTAATGTAAGTGAAGGAATGGAAGAAATTTATGCAACTGTGTTTGAACGAGCCGGAGATTTGTTTTCCAAAGTGGGCTATGAGGACGAAAACGGAAATCTTCAACAGAGAAAGGTATTTGGGAGCAACGGTATTTTTGATGCTCGTAATGCAGGAGAAAGTTTCTTGGGAGGATTTGTCGGCGGTGCTGTAATGGGCAGTGTTGGGCTTCTTAGCAATATTGCAGCTAATGACGTTGATGTCGTGCGTAAATATGCAAGAACAATAAAATCCAGAGTTGACGCAGGAAATCAGGTAGTATCTGAAATGGCAAAAAAGGCAGGTGTGGAAGATGTTCATCTGCCGGCGGCACCTGATTATAAAACGGCAACAGTAAAAGAAATCAATGATTTTTACGAAAGAACGGTAAAATCCTACGGGGAGATTCTTTCGGATAAAAAAGTTATTGAAAATGACAAAAAAATTGTTGAGCGCGCCGATAGTGAAAATGAGCAAAAAATTGCCAGAGCAGTAAAAAACAGCGTGTTGCATGGGATTGCAAAAAATGCGGCCAGTATTGTTGGAGATAAGGGGGACACAAAGCCCTTAATGAAAAGCAATGCTGAATTTATCTCAGATAAGGATAACTTAATTACGCCGGAATATATTCATGATTATGCGAAATTTTTTACAAAAAGCTTAGAGGCGATTTCTTCTCCAACGTATGAACGGCTGCAAGATAAAACAAAAGATTTAACAGGGGAGCTTGTGCGGTTTGCAACCGGCGCTTCCGTTTCGCCCGAATTAGCAGGTGACGCTGATTTTGTTGCTGTTTCTGAGCCGTTTCAGGGAAAGTTAAATGGCGCAATTCGGACAAGCCAGGCACTGCATAATTTGATTTATGGTGAGAATGCCGCATTGGACGCGCAGGTTACGCAATATACCAGCGGGAACAAAAGCGTGATTGAAAATCCTATATTGCCGGCCCAAAATTCTGATTACATTGCGCAGACAGCAAATTCAGATATAAAATTTTCGATTGACGAAGATTTTGAAGCAAACTATGACAAATGGGTAAAAAATGGGCGGAGAAACGATATTTCGCTGACCGTTGGAAGGACATCGGAAGCTTTAAAAAGCGTTGGTGTAGAAGATAAAAACATAACATTTGACAGCGGAAAAATTAATAAAATTTTAAAGAAACACTTAAATATGAGTGATGATGTTATCAAGCAAATTCCAACACTTTTAGAAAATCCGGTTCTTATTATGGATTCTTTGCAAAGCAAAAGCCGTATTACTATATTGGGAGAAGTGTATGATAGTAATGGTAAGCCGGTGTTAGCGGTGTTGGAGCTTAATCCGAAAAACAGAGGAAATATTGTATTAGATGAAATAAAAATCGCAAGCGCATATGGAAAAAATAATGTGCAGTCGCTGATTAATAGGAGCAATATACTTTACATAGAACCGGATAAAAATAGAACCGATTCTTGGTTGGCTCACAATAGGCTCCAATTGCCGTTAGGCCAACTCAATTACGGTTCTATAAAAAGCATAACATATCCCGAGGGAAATGTCAATAGTTATTCTATGCAAAGTGCGGAAAATGATGCAGAAAGCGGTGAAAAGTATGGCAGAAATGATATTTTACGCGGAGACGCAGGACGGGGAACTGATGAGAGTGCCGGAGAGCAAACTCACGGCGTTTCAAAAAATCAATTCCAGGCAAAGGGCAAGACAAAGGCAGAACGCACAAGCGCAGCAGAGGAAATTCGTGCAGGGGGCAAAACGAAAAGCAAGATAATTGTCGGCGATAAACAAAAGGTTCGTTTTGACGTTATAGAGGAAAGTGCATATAACGAAGATATGAAAAGCATGGTTTCGGAAGCAATGGAGAAAGGCTATCAGATAAAATTCTTTATCGGAGCAGGCGAAGTTGCTTTTGATTCCGGCAAAAACTTCCGGGTTGACGGCCTTGTAGTAAATGGGAAAGAGATATATTTAAGATATGACGGTGCGTATGCTCCGCAGTCTGTTAATCTTCATGAGTTTGCGCACAAGGATTTTAAAACACCGGAAATGAAAAACGTAACGAACCATATTTTAAATTCTCTATCCGATTATGAAAAACAGAAGATTCTTCAATCTGATAGATATCAAAGTTATATGGAGTTGTATGACGGAAACGAAGAAAAGGTGTGGGAAGAATTTCTTTGCGATACGCTTGCCGGTATGAACAATTACACCCAGGATTATGCGGCGATAGTGAATGACTATTGGAATAATCGTGATATTGTTGACTTTTACAGCGCCGCGGACTACAAGGGAATGAAAGATTCCGGTGGAGAAAATGAAAATATTATTGGTAATATTGGATTTGGCGATGAGATAACGCTATCGACGTCGTCAAATGGTATAGATGACATTGAAATTTATGATTATACGAAACCGTTTGCGGAGCAAGTGGAGGACTGGAAGCAGGGAAAGATTCCGCAAAACGACACGCTGCTTGTAGGCGGAACGCCAGAGGTTTTGAAAGAAATTGGTTTTAACGCGCTGCCGGTAACGATGAACCAAACGCATGTTGATTATGCATATAACGGGAAAAATGGCGATATTAAAAGCGACCATGTTATAAAAGATTTGATAAAAGATTTGCCGGAAAAGCTGGAACACCCGTTGGCGGTGATTGCTTCTGACAGCAAGCCGGGAAGAGTTGTTGCACTGTTAGGGCTTAACAACCCGAATACTGGATATAAAGTAGTTGTACCTGTGGAAGTAGACGGCTTTGGAACGCAAAATAATATCAGTATTGACAGTAATGCACTCACCAGCGTTTATGGAAGAAAAAATGCGCTTGTACAGCTGAAAGAAGCAATTGAGAATGATTCTGTAAATGATTGCAGATTGTTTTATTGGAATAAAAATGAAGCCGTGTCCCTACTACAAGCACAAGGGCTACAATTGCCCAACCACTTGCCTCAAGATGGCTTCGTTCATAGTATACGCGAAAACGGCTCAAAAGTCAACATGAAATTTGAAAATGAAACAGAATCGCAACAATTTAAGCGTTGGTTTGGGGATTGGAAAAAGAACCCGAACCGGGCAAGCAAGGTTGTGAATGCAGACGGCACACCGAAAGTGGTGTATCATGGAAGCGCGGAAGAATTTTTTGCATTTGATAAGCAAAGGCGCGGAATAGACACCGGAGCCCGGAGTGCGCGAAATGCATTTTTCTTTACCGATTCGGAAAGCGTTGCAACGGGTTATGCGGAATTAGCTTATCAAGGAAGTGGAAAAGTTTATCAAACGTATTTGGATATTAAAAATCCGTTGGTGTATGATTTTCAGGGGAATGAATTTCGAGAAACTACCTACAATGATTTGATTCATAAGGCAAAATCGCAGGGAAACGACGGAGTAATTTTCTTGAATACCTATGATGCATCAAACACGGCGCATGATGAAATGTGTACGGTATATGCCGTATTTGAACCAGAACAGATTAAGTCTGCAACGGAGAATATCGGGACGTTTGACAGGAATAACCCAGACATTAGATATTCGATTGACGAAGATTCTGACTATATTTTTCAAAATCTGGAAACACAAGAAGAATATGACAAGGCGCTCAAGCAGCTGCTTGAACGATATGGTTCTGTTCTGAAAGGTGAAAACTCTTCACGGGATATTTCTGTGCCGAAAAAAATTGCTAAGGACAGGCCGGTGAGCCAGTTTGCAAGGACCATGATGGAAGCGGGAGTTACGCCGGACGAGGCGGTAAGCGAGTTTGAAAGAATGATTTTAGACGGCACTATGACCCACGAAATTATCTCAAACAAGAGCGCCAAGCAACGCGCAAAGGAACGCCATTACGGACGATATTAACAGCAAACGAACCATTTATCAATCGAAAGCGTTTTCTTGGTTAGAAGTTTTAAGAAAGAAAAACTTTGATTTTCTCGAAAAAGAGGATTGGTGGTTTTTGAAGTCGCATTATGAAGATGCGCTTGCAAGCGTGATTACCGCCCGCAATATTCAACCGGAATTTTTGGAAAGCGGAACGAAGGAAGCAAACGAATTGCTTGCGCGTATTATTCGAAATTTGGCGGTAAAAGAAGCGCAGGCTGCGACTTACAGGGATGCAAACGCAGTTGCTGAGGCTTTTTCTCAAATTAAGCATAGAGTGAGAAATAGCAGTAGTGGCGCCGCAAGATTAGCCGGTGACTTATTGGAGGGCGTTATGCCATTTTCTAAAACGCCTGCAAACATTTTAAAACAGGGTGTTTTATATTTACCGGTTGGCTTGCTGCAAGGAATCTACAAGACCTGCAGTGATGTGAAGAATAACAAAATGGCAAGTATGGATGCGCTTGTATTTGGAGATAAAACATATACAATTGACTGGATGGCGCCGTTATCGCTTCCTTTGTTTATAGGCGTAGAAATTGCCGGTACTGCTGAAAAAAAAGAATGGGGTTTTAGGGATGTAGTAGATGCTGTTGTAAAGATTTCTGACCCTATGCTGGAACTTTCTGTTTTGCAGGGATTGTCAAGTACGGTAAACAGTGCGAAGTATAGTCAAAACGATGCGTTGACGGCGATAACTGCTAACATGGTGACAAGTTATTTGGGGCAGTTTTTTCCAACGCTTGGCGGTCAGGCTGCCAGAATGATTGACAACAAGCGCAGGCTGAACTATACAGACAAAGAATCGTGGGTTCCGGGCGCATTACAGAGATTTGTCAACCAGACGGCTGCTAAAATTCCCTTTGCATCGAAATTCTTACAGGTAAAAGTAGATAATTGGGGAAGAGAGCTTGATTATGGAGGCGCGGTGGAACGTTTGCTTGAAAACTCAGTTTCACCGGGATATTATTCAGAAAAGCATTATACAGACGTTGATAAGGAATTGGAAAAGCTTTACGAGAGGACAAAAAAAGGCGCAGTTCTTCCTTCTGCTCCGCAAAAAAGTATTACGCAGGATAAGGTGACCTATCATCTTAATGCGTATCAATATACAGAATTTTCGAAGCTTCGCGGCCGGAAGGCATTCGAATATACTGCAAAGACAATATCCAGCTATCAATACAAAAATGCAGATGATGATAAAAAAGTGAAGCTGATTAAGGAATGTTATGAAAAGGCGCAAAAGGACGCGAAAGAAGAACTGTTTAAATGAGGAATTTTAAAAAAAGGTGCTTAAATATGATGCCGCGGGTTCCCCCCCCCGCGGCATTTAATAAGCATAATGAGTAGTTTTAAAAGTTAAAATATGAAAAATTACCTCTTGATTTTTTAAATTGGTTGTATTATAATGGTATTAGACATCTGTAGGCAGGACATAATTTTTCATAATAATCCCCGGCAACCAGCCTGATTGGAGCATATACCTTAACGGACGGGTATTCCATTCAGGTTGGTTGCCACCCTTTTTATGTATTAATTTATATAATAAAATGTATGTAACCGTGTTAGTAACCGGCGCGAACGAAAACAATCTATGCGATTTTTAAAAAACATAAAACCGCTCAACAGTGCGGTTGAAGATGTTTTAGTATTTATAAATAAAACAAAATTTAGAACTTTTAATCAAGGTGTCCGGAGTTCGAATCTCCGATGGATCACCATAGCAATATTAAACAAAACCCTCAAGAATGTTATTTTCTTGGGGGTTTTGCGTTATCGGTATTTTTAGTTAAAACATAAAGCTATTGTATTATTAGAGGTAGACTTTTTTAGTCTGCCTCTTTTTTTGTGCCGTTATTTATATCTATTTCTTCTTCGTTCTCTCTGTTCTCTAATTCTTCACGGAGTTCTTCAACAAAATTATCAACTAATTGGGATATTTTATATTTTCTATAGTTTACAAGGTCTTTTGAATTTTTTATCTCTGTTTCAACCTCCATTTTTTTTGAAACACTTTCTTTTACATCTGCAATATCTATTTGTGTAGCATGATAAATTTCTTCTAGCATTTGCAATCGCTGCACTTCATAAAAGTATCGGTTGAAGCAATCGGCATGACAATATTTACCCGTCAGCAGTTAAGAAATTTTCTGATGAAATGCGGACTAAGCCAACAGGGAGCAGATAGCCGCACTAATTTCATCATTGATAAGGTGTATATCGAATTTTTCTCAAAAGAGGATGTTAAGCGCTATATTAAGAAAATCAAAGACGCTATGAACGACTTTTTTTGAATGCTGAATACAGGGATAAAAACACTCTGTATTTGTTTTGGCGGTAAGCTGTGAGAATACAGAGAACACAAGCAAAAATGAAGTTTTTGTCACTGTAACGGTAATAATTATAAACAAAATAGCGGCGAGTGGCTATGCTGCTCGTCCGCTATTGGAATGAACATGAAGGAGGAAATGTATATGAGAATTACTATGGAAGAAGCGGAAAAATTAGTACACAACGGGGAGGCTGAATTTATTGATGATGAAGTTTTAGAAAATGTACTTTTGGCAGATGGGATTTTAGAAGATACCCGTAGAAAGAAAAAAGAAATTGTGATAGATTTTGACCCTTTTGATTTTTCGCCAAACGCTGTAGATAACATTTCAGAGGAAATGCAGGAACAGCTTATTTTAAGAGACGCAATCGGTATCTTTGATATAGAGAATTGCACGGTAAAAGTTTTTGTTCAAATAGCTGTTGCGGCGGACGCCAGATTTGAAGAAGAGGGACCCAATCAAATTAAAAGCGCCATTATGACGTATATCAACGGCCTGGGCGTGGGAAACGACGTAGTGTTATCTGCCCTGTATGGTCACATCCATTCTATTAACGGCGTTGTGGAGGTAACCGGGCTAAAGCTGAAAACTGAGGGGGATTCTGAGTATAAAGCCGAAAGTATTACAATCGGCGAGGTTGCGATAGCGGTTACGACTGCGAATGAAATTGAGGTGACAATTGAAAATGAAACAGTTCAGCTTTAACAATTTTGCAGCGAATCTGCCGGACTGCTATAACAAACAACCGGGAAGCAACAACTTTAAAATTTTAGCCGTGGAGCAGGAGGCTGCAATGTCCCTGCGCTCGTTTGATAAAGCAAAATTTAAAAATGCAATTTTCATAGCAAACGAACTTTTTGACGCTTTTAAATGTGAAATTTTAGACATTGATAAAGCAACCGGCAAAACCTTAAGCCTTTACGGCGATATGGTGGGGCAGGCGAGGGGGCTTGCTACAGAAAAACAGTTTTTAATTATGATTCGTTCCAAAATTATGCGAAACATTTCAGGCGGCGATTATAATAGCATTTTAAGAGCGATTTCCGCCACATTTGGTTGTAAGGAATCGGATATTTTCATTCAAGAGACATTCGCGCCCCTAACAGTTGAAATTGTATCGCTGCCGCTTGATGTTTTGAATTCTGTCATTCTTTCCAACAAACAAACCGTGGAATTAATTAAGCATCTGTTTCCGGTTTGCGTTACGATTAAAACGGTGTATTTCGACGGCACCTTCATGTTTTCAGACAATGAAGGCAAATAGACTTATCATCCGGTTTCGGCGACAGTGATAACAAGGATATTGGCGGCTATTTCGGTGATTTTTTCAGCGAAGAAAACGAAATTATTTTACCTATTTAACAAGGAGGTTTCATTATGGATTTTAAAAATATTTTTTCCGCCTGGGGCAATGACGGCAAAGAACCTTCAGAGGAACTGCAGCTGTCTGGCTTTAAGGGAGGGCAAAAGCCCGCTGCCTCCGTTTTTAACTGGTTTTGGAGCAAAGTGATGAAAGCGGTAACGGAGTTGCAGATGAAGTTAACAAGCGTGGATAACAATAAAGCGAAAAATATAATTTTTCCGGCGGTTTTATCGGCGGAGATGAGGCGTCTGCGGAAAGCGGCGGCGCTGTGGGGCAGAACACATATACCACAGCAGGCGGAGCGGCAGGGTCAAATGCAAAAACAAACGCTGGCGGCGCTGTGGGATTAAGTGCAATGGCTTATGATTACGGCGGCGCAGTTGGAAATGGTGCGATAGCAGGCTATGGTTTTTCCGGAGGCTATAACGCAAAGGTAAAGCTAATGGAGGGCTATTCACAAAAATATATTGACGCAATTCAACTGGGAAGCGGAACAAATAACAATAAGCAGACACTGCAGGTTTATAACCACACGCTCATGAACGCAGACGGCAAAATACCAGCTGCAAGAATTCCAGACTGCATGGTTGGAATTGAGATAAAAGGGATTGTGCCGAATTCAGAGGAGCTCCCTGCCGGCCCGGCGCCGGGCGACGCCTATATTATTGTGAGTAACGCTGTATTTTATACAGGGCCGGAAGATGAACTTTTGCATTTAGAGCCAGTAGATGGTTATACACGTGTGACCAGCCTTAAAATAACTCCTCCTGAGGGATGTATTGAACCAGAAGATAGGTATGTATGTGCATATGATATTCGAGGCAATAAAATTGGCAGCATCTCATACGAAGGTGGGGTGTCAGGTTATGGCTGGTATGAGGTTGAAAGTTTTGGCGTGGAATATCCCGATCTTCAAGCGTCGTTTTATTTGGGCAAGTTTCAAAATGGAAGTTTTCCGGAATCCTTAACAGACTCCTATGCAAGAGAAGACATCGTTTACTGGGATGGAACAGCTTGGAAAACACTTGATGAATCTGTTCCGGTAATGAACCAATGCCGCCGGCTGGAAACTTTTTTAACGGAGTTTGAGTCAAACCGGCTTAAAACAACGGGGTTGTATTATGTGGTTTCAGGAAGCGGAGACTCCTTTACACCTTACCTTCTCTTTCACAAGAACAGCGGATATCATCAATATCAAACGAAAATTGACGGAGAAAAAATTTATAAGCGGACGGCTGAAATTCAACGCTATGGCGAAGTTGTCTGGGTTACGGACTGGACCGAAATGTAAAAAGAGATTCCCTCTTTCTGATTGACTTACCGTCATATTTATGGTAGACTCAAACTATAAATATAATTATCAGAGGGGGAATCTTTATGATGAGAAAAAAATCATTTTTTGGGTTTGTTTTTGCATTCATGTTTGCAATAATGAATTTGCAGGCTATGACGGTGCATGCAGCTACGATTCATGTTGTTGAGGAATGGAACGATTTAAATGGAACGGACGCGCCAATTTGGACAGACTTTCAAAATGGCGACACCATAAGCCTTGAAAAACTTAAACAATGGAACGAAAACCGTGTGAAGGTTGAAATTCCTTCTGAAATTCATGCTCTTACAATTCATGGATTACCGGAGGTAACATATGAATATATTGGATTTACCGCAGTTTCTTATGTTGCTATTACATTAGATAACTTTAATGGACATAACAATATTTCTGGTAAAGCGGGTGATTTATTAACGTTTTCTTCACCAACCGGAAATCAGCTGGTGTTAAAAGGAAATAATAATGTTGTCGGAAATATTTACGGCAACTTTGAAGTGCTGGGTGACGGCGGTTTTAAACAAAGCTATTCAAATAGACCTTCTTCTGATGGAAATTGGGGCAATGTTACCTTTAATCACACGGGCTCATTCGAGTCTGTAAGAATTACAGGAGACATTACGGTGCTGAATTCCGGCACGGTTAAAATTGGCGGCGGGAGAAGCAACGAATACATAGTTAGTTATGGAGTGGAAGGAAACGTGGTGTGTAAGGCAGGAAACACCACCATTATAGGAGGACAGGGCAAATATTATACCGACGGAGAAAGCGCAGTAAAAGGCAACGTAGTGTTGTACAATGACGCAGCATTAACTCT
>ERZ773225.3036-NODE-3036-length-15788-cov-3.129982_pt1 | contig 15788 bp, 9 predicted proteins | sample MGYA00580993_ERZ773225 | MGnify/ENA primary metagenome ERZ773225 (study PRJEB29015, sample SAMEA2737748) | human gut metagenome | biome: human gut; feature: human-associated habitat; material: faeces | place: China | collected 2012 ... | reverse complement strand
TAACTTCCAGCCTGTTTTCCGTATCACGTCGGACAATTCCCGCACCGCACTTGAAGCGTTTCTGGTCGAGCACGGAGGATATAAAGCCTTTCTGTGGCGACCGCCAAAATACAACCGCACGATAAAAGTTGTCTGCCGGGAGTGGTCTGTTACGGACAACGTCACGTATTCCGATTTCAGCTGTAAATTTGAGCAGGTCATTGCTTAAGGATCCTTATGCAGGATATTCCTCAGAACACCCTCAACGAAACCACGAAAACCGAACAGTCGGCCCGCATTGATTTGTGGGAAATCGACCTGACGGCCTTTGGTGGCCAGCGTTACTATTTTTCAAATGAAGCGAACGAGAAGGGCGAGCCGGTCACCTGGCAGGGCCGAAAGTATGACGTTTACCCGATACAGGGAACCGGGTTCGACCTGGTAGGGAAAGGGACTACCGCCCGCCCGACGCTGGCGGTGTCGAACCTGTTTGGCATGGTTACGGGACTTGCGGCAGATATGCAGAGCCTCGTCGGGGCCACGGTGGTAAGGCATGTTGTGTACGCCCGCTTTCTCGATGCGGTGAACTTTACAGGCGGCAATCCGGAGGCCGATCCGGAACAGGAAGTGGTCAGCCGCTGGGTGATTGAACAGTTGTCGGAGCTGAAAGCCACCACGGCGACCTTCGTGCTGGCCACGCCGACCGAAACGGACGGCAGCGTGTTTCCGGCGCGGATCATGCTGGCGGATGTCTGCAACTGGACCTACCGTTCTGATGAGTGTGGGTATGCCGGGCCGCCTGTGGCGGATGAGTTTGATAAACCCACGACAGACCCGGCAAAAGATGCCTGCAGCAAATGCCGTACCGGCTGCGAGCTGCGTGATAACCTGCCGCGCATCGGCTGCTTCCTCTCCATTAACCGTCTTTCCTGATGGGTATACCCATGAACAAAACTATCCTGGCGCATGCTGCTGCGTGTGCGCCGGCTGAATCGTGCGGCTGGGTGGTGAACACGTCTGCAGGGGAGCGGTATTTTCCCTGCCAGAATCTTTCTGCCGAACCGACGATGTATTTTCGCATTGCGCCGGAGGATTACCTTCGGGCGCAGGCGGAAGGTGTGGTTGTCGCGCTGGTACACAGCCATCCCGATGGCCTGCCGTTTCTCAGCGATGTTGATCGCCGTCTGCAGGTACAGAGTGGCCTGCCGTGGTGGCTGGTCTGCGATGACCGGATATATAAATTTCGCTGCATGCCTTTTCTCACCGGGCGGGCATTTGAGCATGGCGTGACGGACTGTTACACCCTGTTCCGCGATGCGTACCATCTGGCGGGTATTGAGATGCCGGATTTTGCGCGGGGGGAGGACTGGTGGAAGCAGGGAGATAATCTCTATCTGGATAATCTGGAGGCGACCGGTTTTTACCGCGTGAATGCCGCAGAGGCACAGCCCGGAGACATTCTGATTTGTTGTTTTGGTTCATCGGTTGCCAACCATGCCGCGATTTACTGCGGCGACGGCGAACTGTTGCACCATATTCCTGATCAGCTCAGTAAACGCGAGAGGTATACCGACAAATGGCAACGCCGCACACACTCAATCTGGCGACACCAGGCATGGCACGAATCTGCCTTCACGGGGATTTACAACGATTTGGCCGCCGCTTCAGCCTCAGTATAAAAACGGGGGCCGAGGCCATTTACGCGCTGGCCATGCAGGTTCCGGGGTTCCGGCAGAAAATGAATGATGGCTGGTATCAGATACGCATCGCCGGTCAGGATGTGAATGAAACCAGCCTGTCAGCCCGTCTGCACGAGCCGCTGCCGGACGGGGCCATTATTCATATTGTCCCACGCATGGCCGGGGCAAAATCCGGTGGTCTGTTCCAGGTGGTGCTGGGTGCTGTGGCAATCGGTGCATCCTTTTTTACGGCGGGGGGAAGCCTCGCTCTGTGGGGATCCGCGTTATCTGCCGGTGCTATTTCGGCATCTTCAGTTCTGTTTTCTATGGGGGCGGCCATGATGCTGGGCGGGGTGGCGCAGATGCTGACACCCCAGGCAAAAATCCCCTCGTCCAGGCAGACCGATAACGGCAAACAGAACACCTGGTTTTCGTCACTGGACAACATGGTGGCGCAGGGTAATGCCCTTCCGGTGTTATACGGTGAAATGCTGGTCGGCTCCCGCACGATCTCCCAGGAAATCAGCACACGGGATGAAGGTGGCGGGGGGCAGGTGGTGATCATCGGTCGCTGACTTACTGCAGCATATTTGTATTTACACAGAACCGCCTCCGGGCGGTTCTGTCGTTTCAGAGGGAACAGATTATGGGTAAGGGTGGTGGCAGCAGTAAAACGCCGCATGAGGCTCCTGACGACCTGAAATCCAGTCAGATGCTGACCGTTGTTGATGCCATCTGCGAGGGGCCGATTGAAGGTCCTGTGGACGGGCTGAAGAGTGTCAGAATTAACAAAACGCCGGTCCTCGACAGCGACGGTAACGCGATGGTTCACGGTGTCACCGTGGTTTACCGCGTGGGGGAGGATGAGCAGACCGCGATGGAGGGGTTCGAAGACTCCGGCGCGGAAACCCTGCTGGGTGTGGAGGTGAAGAAGTCAGAGCCGGTGACCCGCACGATTACCACTAAAACGCTGGACCGTCTGCGCTTTACCTTTGGAGTGCAGTCGCTGGTCAGCACCAGTACCAAAGGCGACCGCAACCCGACCAGCGTACAGATGCTGATCCAGTTTCGCCGGGATGGCCAGTGGCAGGTGGAGCGGGATATCACCATTACAGGGAAAACGACCACGCAGTTTCTGGCATCCGTGGTGATTGATGATTTACCGCCCCGACCGTTTGAAGTCCGGATGCTGCGCCTCACTGATGACAGTATGACAGACCTGCTGCAGAACAAAACGGTGTGGTCGGGCTATACCGAAATCATCGATGTGAAACAACGTTACCCGAATACCGCTGTTATCGGCGTAAAAGTGGACGCGGAGCAGTTCGGCAGCCAGCAGGTCACGCGAAACTATCTCCTGCGCGGGCGTATTGTGCCGGTGCCGTCAAATTACGATCCGTTAAAACGGACGTATACGGGACTCTGGGACGGGACGTTTAAACCCGCCTGGACAGATAATCCGGCCTGGTGTGTGCTGGATATGCTGACTCACCCGCGCTATGGCATGGGAAGCCGCATTGGTGTTGCCGATGTGGACAAGTGGGCGCTGTATGCCATTGCACAGTACTGTGATCAGCCTGTTCCTGATGGTTTTGGCGGGACAGAGCCGCGTATCACCTGCAATGCGTATCTGACGGACCAGCGTAAAGCATGGGACGTGCTGGGGGACTTCTGTTCCCTGATGCGCTGCATGCCGGTCTGGAACGGCAGCACCCTGACGTTTGTGCAGGACAGGCCCGCCGATAAAGTCTGGACCTATACGCAGAGTAATGTGGTGATGCCCGCTGACGGTGCGCCGTTCATCTACAGCTTCAGCGCACTGAAAGAGCGTCACAATGCCGCCGAGGTCCGTTACACCGACCCGAACAACGGCTGGGAAACGTCCACCGAACTGGTGGAAAACGACGCTGCTATCCGGCGCTACGGGCGCAACGTTCTGAAGATGGATGCATTCGCCTGTACCAGTCGTGGGCAGGCGCACCGCGCCGGACTGTGGGCCATCACCACCGAATTGCTGGAAACGCAGACGGTGGATTTTTCCGTAGGGGCTGAGGGATTACGCCACGTTCCCGGCGATATCATTGAGGTCTGCGACAGTGATTATGCCGGTGTGACCGTGGGCGGACGCGTCCTGTCGGTCGACAGCCTTACGCGCACGCTCACGCTGGACCGTGAGGTGGAGATACCGGCAAGCGGCAATGTGGTGCTGAACCTGGTGGGCAGCGATGGCCAGCCTGTTACCGTGGCAGTTACCGCACATCCGGCTCCGGACCGCGTGACCGTCAGCCAGTTACCCGATGGCGTGGCGGCGTACAGCGTGTGGGGACTGAAACTGCCGGACCTGCGCCAGCGCCTGTTTCGCTGTGTGGCCATACGGGAAAACGATGATGGCACGTATGCCATTACCGCCGTGCAGCATGTTCCGGAGAAAGAAGCCATCGTGGATAACGGGGCGACGTTTGATCCGTTACCGGACACCGGTATCACGAATACGCCGCCTGCCGTGCAGCACCTGACCACAGAGATTCTGGCAGAGGAGGGACAGTATCAGGCGCGGGCGCGATGGGATACCCCGCGTGTGGTTAAGGGGGTTAACTTCTCCCTGCGCCTGACGGTGAAAGCGGAAGATAACAGCGACCGGCTGGCCAGCAGCCTGACCCTGACAAAAACGGAGCATACTTTCCGTAACCTGACGCCGGGGCGCTACACCCTGACGGTGCGGGCGGTGAACAGCCAGGGCCAGCAGGGCGATCCGGCCAGCACGGATTTCAGCATCGCCGCACCGGCAGAACCTTCTTATGTTGAGTTGACTCCCGGCTATTTTCAGATAACCGCCACCCCGCGCCAGGCGGTATATGACCCCACGGTGCAGTATGAATTCTGGTTTACGGATACGCAGATTGCCGATATCCGCCAGGTGGAAACCGATGCGCGTTATCTCGGCACCGCGCTGTACTGGATTGCAGCAAACGCGAATATAAAACCCGGCAAGGATTATTACTTTTATATCCGGGCCGTGAACCAGGTCGGGAAATCGGCGTTCGTGGAGGCTAAAGGGCAGGCCAGCAACGATGCGGCGGGTTACCTGGATTTCTTCAAAGGGAAAATCACCGAAAGCCACCTGGGTAAAGAGCTGCTGGAGAAGGTGGAGCTGACGGAAGACAACGCCAGCCGGCTGGATCAGTTTTCGGAAGAGTGGCAGGACGCGAACGGCAAATGGAATGCCATGTGGAGTGTGAAGATAGAGCAGACCAAAGACGGGAAGCACTATGTGGCTGGTCTGGGCCTGAGCATGGAGGACACGGAAGAAGGGAAGATAAGCCAGTTCCTGGTGGCAGCAAACCGTATCGCGTTTATCGACCCCGCAAACGGCAATGAGACCCCGATGTTTGTGGCTCAGGGTAATCAGATATTTATGAACGAGGTGTTCCTCAAATATCTGACGGCTCCCACTATCACCAGCGGCGGGAACCCGCCGACCTTTATGCTGAAACCTGACGGCAGGCTGACTGCCCGTAATGCGGATATAAGCGGACATATCAGCGCGAATTCCGGCACCCTCAATAATGTGACGATTGAGGAAAACTGCACCATAAAGGGGACGCTCCGGGCCGAGCGTATTCTTGGGGATATTGTTAAGGCAGCGGGCAGGGAGTTTCCTTACTTCATAACCAGTAACGGTGAAAAACGGTACGCCAACGGGACACTGACAGTCGTGATTGAAGATGACCAGTCTTTTGACCGACAGGTTTCCATTCCTGGGATTACTTTTCAGGGTGCAGCGTATGACAGCCAGACCAGTAATGACGTATGGGATGCCTGTACGCTGACTGTCAGGAAAAACGGGGTGGAGATATACAAGCAGACAAGCAGAGGTGTACCGGCCGTTTTTACGCGAACACTGGATATGCCTGCCGGGAGCGGACGGATGACGCTGAGTTTCAGCGTCAGTACACACGGTAACAGCAGCGGCTGGCCATTTTCCCGAATCAGTGACCTGCTGGTTATTGTGACGAAAAAGTCATCAGCCGGGATAACAATCAGTTAATAACAGAAACCGCCTCCGGGCGGTTTTTTTATGGAGGTAGTATGCCGATACTCATATCAGGCATTCTCAGAGATGGCGCGGGAAAACCCGTACAGGACTGCACCATTCTGCTGAGCGCCAGGAAAACCAGCCCGACCGTTGTGGTTGAGGTGACCTCATCCTCTGTTACGGATGCGAATGGCCACTACAGCATTGAGGCTGAACCGGGTTATTACAGTGTGTCACTACTGCGGGAAGGTTTTCCTCCCGTACTTGCTGGCGACATTTACGTGGCCCCGACCAATGCGCCGGATACCCTGAATGCGTTTCTCGATGCGCCGAAGGATGCGGACCTGCGTCCGGAGGTGATGAAACGCTTTGAGGAAATGGTAAACCGCGTTGTGGATTTGAGCGGTGCAACAGAGAAGGATCGGAAACTCGCTGAACAGGCCGCACAGTCAGCAGCGCAGAGCAATGATGCGGCAGCATTGTCTGCAACGGCTGCGGCGGAGTCACAGCGCCAGGCGGCGCACTCTGCCGATGCGGCTGATGTGTCTGCCCGATCTGCCGCAGATAATGCCCGGCAGACAGCGCAGGACGTTCTGGCCAGCGGTGCAGATGCGGTCAGTGCCGCAAAGTCCGCACAGACAGCGACGGAACAGGCCGGAGTGGCAAAAACTGCCGCTGATACGGCACAGAAAGCGCAGCAGGAGGCAGGTGCTTCGGCACAGTCTGCAACTGGAAGTGCCGAAAGTGCCGCTTCATCAGCACAAACAGCGGGGGAGCATGCTGGTAATGCAGCCTCATCTGAAAATGCCGCGCGTGAAAGCGCCATCACGGCCACGCAGGCTGCAGAACAGGGTAATAACAGCGCGGCAGCTGCAGCCCTGAGTGAACAGCATGCCAGGGAATCCAGCGACAAGGCCGCTAAGTCAGAAGCTGAAGCAGCAGCCAGTGCAGAATCGGCATCTTCAAGTGGAGCATCAGCCCTGCAGTCCGCCGAAACGGCTGAGAACCAGAAAAATGAAGCCGCTGAGAGCGCCACCCGCGCAGAACATGCCAGAGATGAGGCCCTGACGCTGCGTGATGAAGCTCAGGAAAATGCCCTGAATGCCCGGAACAGCGCGCAGGCTGCTGCTGCCTGCGAGAAAGAAAGTGGACAGGCAAGGGATGAAGCGCAGCTCCTTGCTGAACAGGCCAGAAGTGCAGCCTCAAAAGCCGCCGCTGATACCATTAAAGAGATACAGGAAAGTGAAGACCTCAGTGGTCCGCCAGGCCCGCAGGGGCCAGAAGGTGCAAAAGGTGAAAAGGGTGATACCGGATTAACGGGGGCAACAGGACCAACTGGCCCTGTGGGTCCGCAGGGACCGGCAGGCGCAAAAGGCGAAAAAGGGGACAAGGGAGATTCCGGGTTAACGGGGGCAACAGGACCAACTGGCCCTGTAGGTCCACAGGGGCCGGCGGGTGCAAAAGGTGACAAGGGTGATATCGGGTTAACGGGAGCAACAGGACCAACTGGCCCTGTAGGGCCTCAGGGACCAGCAGGCGTACCAGCGGGTTGGTGTCATGCTGTAGGTACGTTTGCGCTGGCATATATGCCAGCGCCTGGAGGGAGAGGTACTAATCCAGGTACAAGTTATTCGGGGGGAAGTTTAATAGCGTGTGGAATTATCAGCAACAGCGACGCAAAAACGTCGTTTTGTATTACGGGTAGTACTGGCAAATATACTTTGCCGGGTACATGGCGTTCGTGTGGAATCGCATCCAGTTCTTCTGAAGGTCTGGCTGGAACTAATTTGGGTTACTATGCAGGCCTTTTTCAGCGAATTTCATAAAAGGAGATTGTATGAATATTGAAAATATTCAGGCTCCTGAGTGGGCAAATAAAGAACATACTGCGATTAACTGTAGGGTTAAATTTGCAGAGTTTGATGAGTTTCTGCCGTTCACTGCATGTCCGAATGATTTTGAGGAGCATGGACGCCTTATCTACAGCGAGCTTGAATCAGGAAAGTATGGACCTGTAGCCCCTTTTATTGTGACTGACAAGATGGTGGAGGATTTACGCAACCAGAAGCTGGCTGAAATCAGCAACTGGCGGGACGTTCAGGAAAACGCCAACATTATTTTTGAACTGGGCAATCGCCGGTGGGATGGAGGCAAAGCGTCGCAAGCGCGTCTTGCGCCCGTGGTTATGGCTGGCAGTGCAGGACAGTTACCGGAGGGATTCTTCTGGACGGATGCGGATAACCACGATGTTCCGGTGAATTTTGCGTTCCTGCAACAGCTGGAGGCAGCGATGGTGCAGGCAATGGTGAAGCATGGCTTCAGAATTCACGAACGGCAGCGACAGATGAAAGAAGATGTGACACAGCTTACAGATATGAGCGCCATAATTGCTTACCAGCCAGGATGGGCGGAGGAGGCATAATGAGTCGCTTTACCACGCTAGCGATACTGGAAATGCTGGTTCACTACCGATGGCGCGTATACGCGCCATTTTCGTTAATTTGTATAGAGAAAGGCCTCTGCATTTGCAGGAGCCTTTTTTTGTGGCCTGTCCATGCCCCGTTAATCGGGATACGGGCAGACAGAACGAGCACAAAGCGGCTGGCAAACTGGCGAACGTTCGATAGTGCGGGTATTGAATGATTACCAGATTACTACTGTTCACCCCAAACGGAGGATTTTAGCTATGGGGTTCCCTTCAACTGCCAGTGATTACGTTGAAACGAGGATCTCACTCGATCAGCAGCTTATCAACCAGCAACGACTTACTTCATGCGGGTATCACGTTCACATTTCAGGGAAGGGATACTCCAGGGGCGCTGCTTGTGGTAGAGGCATCACTTACTGCCTGCGATGACTCACTGCTGATATGTGCAATCGACGGGGAAGCGATATCGGACTCACCCTCAACCCAACCTGATTAATCTGGAGAGCGGGCGAAAGGAGGCGCTGCCAGTAGATGATGACGGATACGGTTCTGCACCCGCTATATTCTGGGTAATTACTTACATCATCAATGATGCTAGGAATGCAGAGTTTGATGATTGCCCGGCCATGTGAGCACATTATTGCTAAGTGAAGTATGAAGTGGGGTTACGTGGTTGAGGCTAATTATCATTTCTGTCTGGATTGTTAGACAAACCAATCCCTACTTTTACCGCAGCGAACAACATGATGCACAGAGTGGTAATCGCGGCAAATACCAATAAGAGACTAGTAATCATAGAGCTTCTTAATGTCAGATGAATTCAATTGTCAGACAACTGTATAGGGAAAAGGTTCCTGGCAATTATCGTGCTTGCTATTCAAGAGGATATTACAACCCGATAGAACGTAGTTGGCTGGTAATCTGTCGATAGTTTCACCCCAATAATCCCCCTGAGTTTCCCCGTAAAGAAAACAGGCATAAAAAAACCAGCCGTAAAGTCTGGTTCTTAAAGGAGTTTTGGTCGGCACGAGAGGGTTTGAACCTCCGCCCCCCGAGACCCCATGACGGTGGCTACTGTTTTTAGGATTGCTATGTGCTAAAAGCGGAAATAAATAACAATTGTTCGATAATCACTTTTAGTGATCAGAAGCATGAAATTTCCTGTAAAAAATCCCCTGCAGCAATATGCAGGGGCTTATATATGATGCCGGGTGCCTCCCGGTAAGTCTTTGGGTAACCTCCCATGACTCGCTGCTTCAGTCGTGCATGATGAACATTCCAGCATAGAAGTCATCAGGTTAATTAGCCCAGCCGCTCAGAAGGATTCATCATAAAAGGCAAGATAGCATGAAGAGGGTGGGAGAGATATCGGCATTTAATCAGATAACAAAGAATATTTCTCTCATGTCAGTGTAGGTATTAAAATGTTGAATATGAAAAAAAGCCTGCTGTTAGCAGGCCGTAAATATTTTTAACTCATTTTTTGTTCGCTTCTGATAAATATGGTAAGAATGCAATCAAACGTGAAGCAGAGAGCATAAAAAAAAGCTATAAATATTTCCTTGCAGCATCAAGTATCTCCTGTGACGTTAACTCCCTGTCAGAAGCTACGTAAACAATACCATGAACGCCAGTTAAGGAAGGAAAGCCTGCAGACATAATCCGAAGATGCGTTTCTTCACCGTTCGGATATTCCTGCCTGATAGAGGATATACCTTCCAGAACAGTCATGACTTTACAGGATTCAGCATTAAAGAAAACAAGGACTTTTATCATATTCCACTACCCTGTTCTCTCGTGGATGTAAACAGTCAGATGCCATAAGGTAAAAGCAAAGACGTGATGCTTTCGGAGGCAGCCTCGCCTCTTACGCACTTTATTATTTAACAAGCAGTTAGCTTCTGCTTTCAGACTTTTATGCAGCAGTCCTGCACTTCATCACATCGGTCAGCACACTCATAATTGCGAAAAAATATGCTGACCTGATATTAAGAATAAACGACTTTTATCTGATTTAAGTTATGGAACTGTCTACTCAGGAATAATTATTCATCGTTATCGCAGATCCACAAAGATTTATTTATCGCAAAGTATTACGTTTGCAGCAGCAGGGCCTTTGTCACCACTGTGAATGGCGAATTCAACTTTCTGTCCTTCAAATAAGGTCTTAAAGTTGTCGCCGTTAAGCGCAGAAAAATGAACAGAGATGTCTTTACTACCATCAAGAGGAGAGATGAAGCCAAACCCTTTGTCTTCGTTAAACCATTTTACCAAACCTTTAATTCTTATGGTCATACCAACTCCTGCCACACATGATTGTATTGATAGTAAACGTATAGTATTAAACGTATGGACTCAAAAGGGGGGGATATCAGCGATAACACCTGGTAATGAGGACTACACGGAAAATGTTTAACGTTCGTCTGTACATTGAACTGATGGGATTCATTAAGGCACGGTAATTAATAATAAGCAAATTATATTTTAGCCATCCAGAGAATCTGCAAGAGAAATTAAACTGGCAAAGGCCTCAACCTCCCTTCAGGGTGCCTGTGGTTGCGAATATCTACCTCTCCTGAATTTCAGTGCCTCAAAATAAATAGATTAAAACTTAACCACATGTGATACGGTGAAGCTCGTTCATTGAAAGGTTAATGGTTATGTCTATTATCAATTACGCAATGAAACTCTTCACCAGTGCGTCTACCGCCACTGCCGTCTGCCCTGTTTGTGGCTTAAAATCGGCTCAACTTCTGTCAAAAATCCGGCGCAATCAGGCCATGCTTTGCCCTGGATGTAAGGCTCTGTTTATTTCCCGACGCTAGCGCGGCCAAAAAACGCAGACAAAACTCATATTCTATACTTAAGTCAAATCCCGGCAGCTGTTAAATCCCTGATGCCTTACGCCCATCCTCAGAGAACGTTTCTGAACTGATTTTGCAACTGCTCCTGCATGCTAACTCTGCATCAGAGCAATGCTATGAAAATGAACCCCAGGGCGTGGTTTAACCGCTCCCATATTCCGATGAATGCTACCGAAAGCGTAACGTTTTCGGCGAACGATCCTGCCGGTGAAAGCACTCTGCAGTCAGAACTCTTTTCGACCGCCCAGATGGAACGCTATGGTCAGAAGCTCGCCCGGACCCATAAATTATCGCCGGATAAACATCCTTATTATCTTCTAAAAAGACTCGGCGAGAATGAGGCCATCATCACCCAAAGCTGTTATGAGTTTAACGCGGGTAAAAAGACCAGCATCATGCCTGCCGGGGAGTGGTTGCTGGACAATTATTATCTTATTGAGGAACAAATCCGCACGGTCCGCCAGCACTTGCCGAAAAGCTTTGGTAAAGGTCTCCCGTCGCTGATGTCGCCGCTGAATTGCCCACGAATTTATCATATCGCATCTGAGGCAGTTGCTCACGGTGATGGCCGCTGGGACGCCGCGAGCCTGACCAGCTATCTCACTGCCTATCAACAGGTGACACCGCTGACGCTAGGTGAAGTCTGGGCGCTACCGGGAATGCTGCGCCTGGCGCTGATTGAAAATCTTCGTCGTATCAGCATGGAAGTGATAAATGCGCAGCAGGACAGAAACCTTGCCGATACGTGGATAACCAGGATTTTCGAATGTGCAGAGAATGCCCCTGGCGATTTAATCATGGTGGTTGCCGATATGGCACGCTCCCGACCTACGTTAACCAGTGCGTTTGTCGCAGAGCTGGTGCGGCGCCTGCAGGGGCATGGCAATGCGTTGTCGTTACCTCTGACCTGGGTTGATCAGTGCCTTCGGGAACAGGGGATCACCACCGACGTTCTCATACATAATTTCAATCAACAGCTTGCCGCCAGCCAGCTATCTGTCAGTAACAGCATCGCGGGTCTGCGATTACTGAGTGAAACGGATTGGGCTGATTTCGCCGAAACGATAAGTGTCGTCGAACAGGCATTACGCAATGATCCTGCCGGTATCTATCCCCGGATGCACTTCAATACCCGGGATCATTACCGGCACGTTGTTGAGGTCCTGGCCAGGGACAGTGGCCTCAGCGAGCCTGAAGTTGCTGACAGGGTGCTGACGCTTTCAGGGAACAGTGCTCCCGATACACTGGAACATCATGTTGGTTATTATCTCGCAGGCGAAGGTCGGCAGGCGCTGGAAATTCATCTGTTAGCAGACACCTCAAGGCTCATGCGCTTGCGGCACAGTTTCAACAGAATAACCCTGCTGTCATGGCTTGGAAGCCTGGCGTTGTTGACAATCGCAACGACCGCAACGATTTTGCACGAAACAGCCATGCAGGGCGCAGACTGGCTGTTGATCGCGGTGATATTCCCTCTGATTATCGCTGTAACTCAGTTAATGAGCGATTTACTCAGTGACGCAACCACCCGTTTTCGCGTTCCTCGCCCCTTGCCGCGGATGGATTTCTCAACCGGCATTCCCCCTGACAGCGCCACTCTGTTAGTCATCCCCTGCATGCTGACCAGCCACGAAAGTTTCAGTCAGCTCCTCACCAGTCTTGAAGTCTGCTGGCTGGGGAATGAAAACGAAAATCTCAGGTTTGCGCTGCTCACTGATTTCGCTGATTCTGCAAATGAACCCTCGCCGGAAAGCCAGATGCTGCTCAGACAGGCGATCGCCGATACGCAGGCGCTGAATCGCCGCTATCCCTCCAGCCGCCCACGTTTTTATCTGCTACACCGCCAGCCTGAATGGAACCCCGCGGAAGGAACGTGGATGGGCTATGAACGCAAGCGGGGAAAACTGGCGTTACTGAATAGTTGGTTGCGCCATCCGGGGACACAATTCGTCAGCGTTGCAGACATGCCTGCTAACCTTTTACCGGGCCACATTAAATACGTCATTACCCTGGACAGTGATACGGTGCTGCCGCGCGATACGGCGCACAAACTGGTCGCGACGATGGCGCATCCGCTGAATACGCCAGAGTATGATCCGGTACGCCAGAGGGTTGTCAAAGGATTTGGCATTTTACAACCCGGCCTTGCGGAGGAGATACCACGCAACGGTCAGGGACGTTACGCCGCCATGCGCAGCAGCACACCAGGCAATAATCCCTATTCGATGATGTCTTCGGATATCTATCAGGATCTTTTTGGGGAAGGATCGTTCGTGGGCAAAGGGATTTACGATGTTGACATTTTTATGCAAGCCACTGCCAACACCTGCCCGGAAAACCTGGTTCTCAGCCATGATCTACTCGAAGGATGCTATGCACGTTCGGGTCTGCTGAGTGAGGTGTTACTCTATGAACAGTACCCGAATAATTATCTGTCGGATGTTGCACGCCGTTCACGCTGGATCCGGGGTGACTGGCAACTGCTTAACTGGCTGAAACCACGTGTCAGAAGAGCCGATGGAACCCGGACCAGGAATCCGCTGACCGCGCTTTCTTACTGGAAATTACTCGATAATCTGCGTCGCAGTCTGGTCGCCCCTTCATTACTGGTATTGCTGTTCTTCACCCTGCTAGGGGTACCTAATCCGGTTTACTGGCTGGGCGTACTGTCGCTGATATGGCTGTTGCCAACAATCCTCTGCATCACCTATGACCTGCTGCATAAACCTCTGCGTCGCCGCCTGAAGCCGCATCTGTTACTGGTAGGGGCGGGCGCGCTGAAGCGTTTGTCAGGTATCGGCCTTAATTTTGCGATACTGCCGCACGAAGCCGGATATTCGCTAAAAGCGATCGCCGTGACGTTATGGAGATTGGGGATCAGCAGGCGTCACCTCAGCCAGTGGTTCAGCCACAGCCTGGACAGCAATCAGGCCGGACCCACTGTCGCGCGTTTTTATCAGGCGATGTGGCTGAATGTTGCATGTGGTGTGATGCTGATAATACTGACCGGACAATTTGCTCCACAACTGCTGGGGATTGCGTTGCCGATCGGTTTGTTATGGTGTGTGGCACCGCTGCTGATGAGCTGGCTGAGTCGCCAGCCTGCGCGTAAGGTGTTTTCGCCCAATCCGGAACAAAAACAGCTGTTGCGCCAGACAAGCCGTGAAATCTGGGCGTTTTTTGAAACCTTTGCAACAGAAAAAGAGAACTGGCTTCCGCCTGATAACTACCAGGAAATACCGCAGCCGACGGTGGCCCATCGAACCTCTCCTACCAATATTGGCCTTTCCCTCATGGCTAACCTGACGGCATGGGACTTTGGCTACCTGCCCGGCGGGGAAGTGCTACGGCGCGTGTCGCTCACGCTCGACACAATGGATAAAATGGAGCACTACCGGGGCCATCTCTACAACTGGTATGACACTCGTACGCTGGCCCCCCTCAGCCCACGCTATATCTCAAGCGTCGACAGCGGCAACATGGCAGGGCATTTGTTGACACTGCGTGCAGGGCTGTCCGCCATGCGTCATCAGCCAGTTTTAAACCGCCAACAGATACTGGCAGGACTGAATGATACGCTGGATATTCTGGAAAAACAGTGGGGTCAGAACCCGCCTGACAGCTTGCGGTTGCTGCGAAAACACTGCCTGAGCGCGGTGTCGCTCTCTCCGCAGACATTTTTCAGCGAGCTGAAAAATATGCGCACCCAGTGCAATCACCTGAACACGCTATGCCATCAGGGATCTCCTCTTCAGATGCGTTGGGCAGGACATCTGGAGCATCAACTGGTTCAGGTTTGCCATGAGTGGTCGCTGCTGCTTGGCTGGTTACCCGCATCCTGGAACGAACAGACGCTGCCGACTTTGTGCGAGCTTGCCCGCGCAACATTTACTGGTGCAGGAACCCCCTCGGCGTCAGCGACGGAGCAGGCCCGAATGCGACTCAATATTATCACTGAACTTGAACAACGGTTGGATGAGCATGCCCGGATGGATTTCGCCTTTCTGTACAGCGAAGCAACCAGTCTGCTCAGTGTTGGCTATAACTGTGACACGAATATGTCTGACAAGAGCCACTACGATCTTCTGCCGTCTGAAATCCGCCTGACCAGCTTCCTTGCCATTGCCACTAATCAGCTACCTCTTAAAAGCTGGTACGCGCTGGGGCGACTGTTCACCACCATTGACAATGAAACAGCCCTGATGTCATGGAGCGGGTCAATGTTTGAATACCTGATGCCGAATCTGGTAATGCCCACCTGGCCTGGCAGCCTGCTCGATGAAATGAGTCAGTCGGCGGTTATGCGCCAGATTCATTGGGGGAAAGAACGCGGAGTACCGTGGGGCGTTTCAGAGTCTGGTTATCATGCTTTTGATGTTCAGCATAATTATCAATATCAGGCATTTGGTGTGCCGGGTCTCGGCCTGCGCAGGGGGCTTGCTGATGACATGGTTGTCGCCCCTTACGCCACACTGCTGGCGTTGATGGTTTCCCCACAGAAAGCCTGTGAGAACCTGATAAGGCTGCAAAAAAATGGCGCACTTGGTGAATACGGTTTTTATGAAGCGCTGGACTATACTCCCTCACGCCTCGCAACCGGTCAGCTCTATGCGGTGGTTCAGTCCTGGATGGCGCATCACCAGGGGATGGCGTTTCAGGCGCTGGCTCATGTGCTGCTTGACGCCCCGATGACTGAACGCTTCATGTCCAGTACGGTCTTCCGCTCAGCGAGCCTGCTGTTACAGGAACGCGTGCCGGATGCAGTCGATCTGTACAGTCCGCGCCGTCATTTTGAATCTCAT
>ERZ773225.3031-NODE-3031-length-15811-cov-7.105357_pt1 | contig 15811 bp, 7 predicted proteins | sample MGYA00580993_ERZ773225 | MGnify/ENA primary metagenome ERZ773225 (study PRJEB29015, sample SAMEA2737748) | human gut metagenome | biome: human gut; feature: human-associated habitat; material: faeces | place: China | collected 2012 ... | reverse complement strand
CATTGATATATTTATAGACAGGATCAGAGAATTTCTGGAAGGTTTCCTTATCTGATGACATAGCTGCCGTCCACATGATCCAGTCGGATTTTGTGTATTCTTTACGAGAATCCAAAGGGAGTCCATAAGGATTCTGTTTTGTTAGATAATAATTGAGCTCTTTTCCAATTACATTATTAGGAAATAAATTCAGGTTCCACAATTTGTCCCAAACCATATTATACTTCTGGCTCCAGGTATTCTTACGGTCGAAAGCCAAGCGATAGTGGTCGCCCTCATTTGCCATTTCCTCCCATTTCACCGCCATTTTCTTAGCTATTGCTGCATATTTTTCGGCTACATCACTCATTCCAAGCATACGAGCCATCTCGCTGTACCCAGCTACTCCCATGATAGCTTTTACAGAAAGATTGGCATTATGGGCCCAATGGCCTGCAAAATCATCTGTACAAAGTTGGTTCTCTGGGTCCTGTCCAGACTAAACTGCCATTTATCAATTGTTTGAAATACAGATGATTATCTTTGCTCTGTATTGTCTTTGTGTTGTTATGGCTATTAAATAAAGTACAAAATTCTAACTTATGAGCAGACTTTTAATAAATAAAAAGTTAATGGATAAATGTAGTGGTAGTCTAAGATGAGAAATGGACTAATCTGAAAAAATGAATATTTTTCCTCTCTCTCTTTTCATTTATCCATGTAATTTCTTTTATGACATAAAAACTAGCAACATTTTAAGATATTAAAAATCAAATAGATTGAATAATTACTCTTGTTGAATGAATTCGACGTAAATAAAACTTTCTGGAATGATTTATCTATCTTTTTATGCTATTTTGCAGAGAAATGTTATTGTGTGATAGCTTAAGGTAATAAGGAAAGTAGATGTTAGAACCCCATTCAGGAGTCCATAGTGTGGTTTATTTTAAACCAATAAGTAGTTTCTTTTAAAGGTAGGAAATGTTCCTTTTAAACCAACGACTTGTTTCATTATATCAAAACTTGTTTTCGATAGTAGGAAAAAATACATGTTTATAAAGAATTATGCTATATATATTCAATAAAAGGAATATATATAATGTAAATGTGACTTTCTTTTTTCTATTTAGCAATTCAATAGAATCTTAATTCTTCTGCATATATGAAAAATAGAACATGATTTGAAATAACTAAGATGAAATATTTCAATCTTTACCTGGCAAGTTTAGCTCGAAGTTCTTTTAGTCTTTTTGCAGCCTGTAGATTATCAACCTTTATATATCTCATGAATGCAGATGGACTCTTATGCCCGGATATGCGCATAAGTTCTCCGGCAGGAAAGCCGGATAAATACATATTTGTGCAAAACGATCGTCGGCAAGTATGAGAAGAGATCATCTCCCATTTTTCATAGACTCTCTTTTCCCGTTCTTTCCCTTTCTTGCGAACGACTTCGATCTTCTGTTTTAGTTTTGCTCTTCGCCCTAATTCTTTAACCCTTTCGTTGAATATATATCTAGGAATTTTAGGTAAATCATAGTTGTACTTCTTGAGTATTTCCGGTACATAATCGATCATAGGGATTATGACAGCTTTATGCACTTTTCTCTGTTTGAGATTTATAATCTCATTATCTAAGTCAATATGTTCGGGACTTAATGTTGAGAGATCACTATATCGTAGTCCTGTAAAACACCCAGTAATAAAAACATCTCTAATCTCTTCCAATTGCTTATCATCTGACAAGTCTAACTCGTGTATTGTTGAAAGTTCCTTTTCACTTAAATAAATAGCATCAGTTTCTTCTTCTACGACCTTAAAATGCTTCAAGTCAATTGGAGGAATAACTCCTTTATCTATTTGATAATTAACAAATCCCTTTAACAAACGTATAATTTTTCCTGCAGAATTAGTGAGCAAGCCAACACTCCCATCGGGCTTTATAACCTTATAAAATAAATAGTCCATGAATTCATTGTAAAATATAAGATTCAGGTTATGAAAAGTAATTGGCTGCGATGAATGTTCTTTGAAAGCGATCAGATGTTTACGAAGTGTTCGGTAGTCTTTTATTTGGTCTGCAGAAACAACAAGAGCTTTTTCTGTAATATATCTTTCTAATGCGTCAAATATATCTACCCGATTAGGACGTAATTCATATTCTCTATTTTTTTTTAATTCAAGTAAAACAAAATCTACGGTTGGACTTATTCCGTTTATCTTAGCATATGTAAGAATTTCTCCAAGCTTGGACGTTATTCTAATCAGGCAGGCATCAATTTCATCATAGTTTGGACAAGCGCGCTTAATCCATCTCTTTTTAGAATCCCAGTGTTCCGGTTTAATACTGTATCCAGTAGAGATGAGCGTACGCTTAGTTCGATTGTAGTTATATCGAACATAGAGGACAGTAGTCCCCTCTCGAGTGACGTACTTTGGTTTAATATATGGAGTATATTTTGCGATAGTAAATCTGTATTGCTTTCGTATTGCAAAGTTACAAAAGCTATCCGAAATGAGCAATATCTCATCGTTAAAAGCTAGAACCTCCAAAAGCATAGTACTATCTAAAAAAGTGGATAAATATTGCTCAAAAAGGAAAAAAACTACTCAAATCACACTGTAGGAGAGTTATTTTGCACTTTAAAAACATTCGAAACATGAAAAAAGAATAGATTTTGTCCTTTCTTGAACACAGATTTTCCTAATATTTAGCATTAATTCCATTATTTTGTAGCGTTACAAATAAAATGCTATGGAAAAACAAATGGATTTGTATGAATCCTGGGTCCTACCTGAAACACACAATTCTATATAAACTTTTCCTCTAGCATTTATAAATATTCGACAGTACTGATTTTAATATATTATTTAGGTATAGCGATAAGAAAGGTAAGATTGCATTTAAAAGGTAATAGTAAGAAGGTAAAAAGAGAAATAAAAGAAAACGTAGGGTTTGTTTTTCTTTATAGGTAAACAAGATTGTAGATGGGTAACCTTAAAATTGTAGATTAATTAGAAAATATTTATGAAGAAACTACTAACAGTAATGGCCTTTTCGGTCGGTTTATTCGCAAATGCTCAAACCGGCAACTTATTTAAACCAGTAAAAGAGGTAGCGCTACGTACTCCATCGGTACCTATCGTTGTTTCAGATCCTCACTTCTCTATCTGGTCTCCTTATGATAAATTAATGGAAGGAAGTACAGAACACTGGACTACAGCTAAGAAGCCATTAGTAGGGGCTTTACGCGTAGATGGTAAAGTGTATCGTTTCCTGGGTAAAGATCAAGTAGCTCTAATACCTATTGCTCCCATGACAAATGTGGAACGTTGGGAGGCTGCATATACTAATAGTCAACCAGCAAATGGATGGCAAGAATTCCAGTTTGATGATAGTAGTTGGAAAAAAGGTAAAGCAGCTTTCGGTAGCCGTGATATGCCACGTGTTCGCACAGAATGGAAAGGAGATAATACAGATATTTATATCCGACGTACATTTGAAATAAATGATTTGGATTTAACAGAGAATATTTTTCTTATTTATTCTCATGACGATGTATTCGAATTATATTTAAATGGAGAAAAACTGGTTGCTACAGATCTCGTATGGAAGAATAATGTAAATCTAAAACTTTCAGACGAAGCCAAGAAGAAGCTTCGTAATGGTAAAAATGTGATTGCAGCACATTGTCATAACACGACAGGAGGATCTTATGTGGATTTTGGTTTATATCGTGAAAAGAAAAATGCAGTAACATTTGAAAATGAGGCTGTACAGAAATCGGTAGATGTACTAGCCACTTCCAGTTACTATACATTCACTTGCGGACCAGTCGAATTAGATGTCGTATTTACAGCACCTCAATTGATAGATGACTTGGATTTGTTGTCAACTCCGATTAACTACATCTCCTATCGTGTGCGTCCTCTTGATAAAAAAGAGCATGATGTACAATTCTATATAGAAACGACTCCGGTATTAGCAGTGAATGAGACTACTCAACCTACTATTGCACGTACATTATCGAAAAATGGTATTAGTTATGTAGAAGCTGGCACCATCAACCAGCCGATATGTGATCGTAAAGGTGATTTGATTTGTGCTGACTGGGGATATGTATATCTTGGTAGTGTAAATGGAGCAGGAAAATCTATAAGTTTGGGTGACTATAGCGGAATGAAGGAAGCTTTTGTTAAAAATGGAACTTTAGCTTCAAGTAAAAGCAAATGGATTACTCGTCGGGAAGAAAATACTCCTGCAATGGCTTATGTACATAATTTTGGAACTGTTACCAAAGATGGTAAAGATGGTTTCTTGATGATCGGTTATGATGACATTTATTCCATTGAATATATGTATGAGAAACGTATGGGATATTGGAAGCATGATGGTAAAGTAACGATTTTTGATGCTTTCGAAAAACTAAGAGATAACTATCAATCCATCATGGAGCGTTGTCGTGCACTTGATGAGCTTATTTATAGCGATGCAGAAAAAGCTGGTGGTAAAAAATATGCAGAAATCTGTTCTGCAGCCTATCGTCAAGTTATTTCTGCTCACAAACTATTTACAGACAAAGAAGGCAATCTGATGTGGTTCTCTAAAGAGAATAACAGTAATGGTTGTATCAATACAGTCGACCTGACCTATCCGTCTGCTCCCCTGTTTTTGGTCTATAATCCTGATTTACAAAAGGCAATGATGACTAGTATCTTTGAATATAGTGCTAGCGGTCGCTGGGATAAACCTTTCGCAGCACATGACCTTGGCACTTATCCAATAGCTAATGGACAAGTTTATGGTGGTGACATGCCGATTGAAGAAAGTGGTAATATGGTGATTCTAACTGCAGCTATTTCGAAAATTGAAGGTAATGCAGATTATGCTAAGAAATATTGGGACATTCTAACGACATGGACCAATTATTTAGTAGAGTATGGACAGGACCCGGAAAACCAACTTTGCACGGATGATTTCGCCGGACATTGGGCTCATAATGCCAATCTTTCAGTGAAAGCAATTATGGGTGTAGCCGGATACAGCGAAATGGCTCGTATGCTCGGTTTGAATGATGTGGCAGATAAATATGCAGCGACAGCCAAGAAAATGGCGGTGAAGTGGGAAGAAATGGCAAATGAAGGCGACCACTACCGTTTGGCTTTTGACCGTAAGAACACTTGGAGCCAAAAATACAATATGGTTTGGGATAAGTTGTGGGATCTGGAATTATTCCCTAACAATGTAATCAGGAAAGAAATTAACTATTATTTGACAAAACAGAATCCTTATGGACTTCCTTTGGATTCGCGTAAAGAATACACCAAGTCCGACTGGATTATGTGGACGGCAGCTATGTCTCCGGATAAGGAGACTTTCCAGAAATTCTCTGATCCTGTCTATAAATACATCAATGAAACAGTGTCTCGTGTACCTATCAGTGACTGGCATCATACTGACAGTGGTAGGTGGGTCGGTTTTAGAGCCCGTTCGGTGATCGGAGGATACTGGATGAAAGTATTAATGGATAAAGTTCAGAATAATCAATAATTTAAATCTAGTGTATTATGAAATGTAAAACTATGAGACATGAGATCATTGAATTTCAATGGATGGCTCTATTATTACTCTTTACGATTTGCTTCAGTAGCTGTAAAGATGATAAAGATGCGTCTGCGGAACCTTATGATCCCAGCCAACCGGTGACTGTGACGGATTTTGCTCCCAAAGCAGGAGGAGCAAACACTCGAATGATTATTTACGGTAGTAATTTCGGTACTGATTCCTCTATTGTCTTTGTAAAAATAGGCGGGAAAGAAGCAAAAGTAATTAATGCGAAAGGTAATAGTTTGTACTGTATTACCCCGCAACAATGTTACGAAGGAACTATTGAAGTAAAAGTCGGTGAACAGGATGTTATAGTATCATCAAAATATAAATATGTTCCACAAAAGGTCGTATCAACTTTATGTGGATATGTAGATGAGAAGGGTAATGGAGAAATTATAAAGGAAGGTCCTTTTAGTGACTGTGGTAAAATAGATTTTCCTGCATGGTTCGAATTTGATCCGAAAAACCACGATATCCTGTATTTAACTCAGGATGCAGAAAATAATGGTAATGGTAAGCCGATGCGTATATTGGATTTGAAAAATGAAAGAATATACACTGGAATAACCGGTAGTTCGGAAGGAGCCGACCGCTTGCGTAGCATGTCATGGACTTTAAGTAAAGATACTATGATTATAGCATGCTCAAAAGGAGCTGATAATGCTGCAAGTAATATTATGTTAATCCGTAACCAGGATAATGATATGGTTGATGTTACAGATTTCCAGAATCCTGTAGTAAAACGTCTGACCACAAGTAGAGGGTGTCAGAACTCAATGATACACCCAGAAAATGGTGAATTATACTATAATTTCTTTGGTTCAGGGGCTGTGCTCAGATATGATTTTTACCAATGGGGGGCAAATGATAATAAAGCTCATGCAGAAGAACTGTTTACGATTCAGGATGCCAACTGGGAATTTAACTTTATCGTTCATCCATCTGGTGATTATGTTTATATGATGGTACAGAATCAGCACTATATTCTCCGTTCAAATTATGACAGAGTTAACAAGCGGCTTACAACTCCGTATATCGTTTGTGGACAACCCGGACAAGCGGATTATAAAGATTTGGCAGGAACAAAAGCACGCTTGAATAAACCCGGACAGGGAGTCTTCGTATTTAACAAAGAGTATGAGGATGCGAATAAAGAGGATTGTTATGACTTCTATTTTACGGATCGTAATAATCACTGTATACGTAAATTGACTCCGGATGGAGTAGTCTCTACTTTTGCCGGAAGAGGAAGCACAGGAATGAATGTACATGCTAATGGATATGTGGATGGCCATTTACGTGATGAAGCACGTTTTAATTATCCTTATGCTTTAGCTTATGATGAAGATACAGAAACTTTTTATGTGGGTGATGTGAACAATCATCGTATCCGGAAGATAGCATTAGAAAAGATTCCTGAAGCGACAGAAGAACATCCGGAAGAGAGTCAACCGGAAGAGGGAGAACAATAACCGAATAAAAGAAAAAACACATGAAAATAAAGAATTTTATCACCATTTGTTTGTTACTGGTTTCTGTTGCCACTTTTGCGCAGAAAAAAATTGAAGTAACGGGAGTAGTGACGGATACGAATAAAGAGCCACTGGTCGGTGTCAATGTAACAGTAAAAGATCAGGCTGGCTTAGGAGCAATTACGGATATTAACGGACGTTATAAAATTAGTATTGAAGAGTTTTCAAGACTAGTATTCTCGTACATAGGTTTTGATAAACAGGAAGTATTAGTGAAAAGGCAGCAGGTAGTCAATGTAATTATGAAGGAATCTGAAGCAAGTGAGCTTGATGAAGTCGTTATTACAGGAACCGGTGCACAAAAGAAGTTAACAGTGACTGGAGCGGTGACTACCGTTAATGTAAATGATCTGAAAGCAAATCCGACAGCAAATCTTTCAAATGCTTTGGCTGGTAATGTGGCAGGTGTTCTAGCTATGCAGACATCCGGTCAGCCTGGAAAAAATACTTCGGAATTCTGGATTCGTGGTATTTCTACTTTCGGAGCTGATAACTCGGCTTTAGTGTTAGTAGATGGATTTGAGCGTAGTCTCGATGAAATTAATATTGAGGATGTTGAATCGTTTACTGTTTTAAAGGATGCTTCTACTACAGCAATTTACGGTCCTCGTGGTGCTAATGGTGTAGTATTGATTACAACAAAACATGGTAAAGCTGGTAAAATCAATATCAGTGCTAAAGTGGAAACATCTTATAACACACGGACTATCACACCGGAATTTGTAGATGGGTACACTCATGCTAGAATGATGAATGAAGCACGTATTACTCGTAATCAAGAACCGATCTATCAGAATGACGAATTGGAAATTCTACGTTTAGGACTTGATCCTGATCTTTATCCAAATGTAGATTGGAAAGATGTATTATTGAAAGATGGAGCAATGACTTATCGTGCTAATGTGAATATGAACGGTGGTGGTAGTACAGCACGTTATTTTGTTTCGCTTAGCTATATTAGTGAAGAAGGTATGTATAAGACAGATGAAGCAGTTCGTAAAGATTATAATACCAATCCCGGAAGTCAACGATGGAATTATCGTTTGAATACCGATATTGACATCACAAAAACAACTCTTGTGAAAGTCGGTGTTTCCGGTTCTTTAAAGAAACGTAATGCTCCTGGACAAGGTGGAAATGTATGGGCATCGTTAATAAATCAAAGTCCGATTAGTATTCCAGTAATGTATTCCAATGGTTATGTACCAGCATTTGGAAAAGAAGATGATCGTTCCAATCCATGGGTATTGGCAACACAAACTGGATATTTTGAAATCTGGGAAAATAAGGTTCAGACTAATATTTCTTTAGAACAGAAGCTGGATTTTATTACTAAAGGATTGCGTTTTGAAGGTCGTTTTGGTTTCGACACTAACAACACAAACGAAATTAGCCGTAAAAAAATGCCTCAAACATGGCGCGCAGAACGTTTTCGAAATACTGATGGGGAAATTACTTTTAAAGAACAGCGAACCGAAGAAAAAATGACTCAAAGCTCTATTTCAACAGGTAACCGGACTGAATTTTTAGAAGCAATTTTACACTACAATCGTGCATTCAAAGCGCATCACGTAGGTGGTACTTTAAAATATAGCCAAGATGCTTATCGGACTACAGTAGATATTGGTACAGATATAAAGAATGGCATTGCCAAACGTCATATGGGCTTGGCAGGACGTGCTAGTTATAACTGGAATTATCGTTACTTCATAGATTTTAACTTCGGTTATAACGGATCAGAAAACTTTGCCGATGGACATCGATTCGGATTCTTCCCCGCTTTTTCTCTGGCTTGGAACATTGCAGAAGAGAAATTCATTAAGAAACATCTGGAATGGATGAATATGTTCAAGCTGCGTTACTCTTATGGTAAAGTAGGTAATGATAAATTGGGTGAACGTTTTCCTTATCTATATACAATTGCTAAGTCATATAAAGAAAATGATAAGGACGTAACCTTTCCTGGTTGGAATTGGGGTGATTATGGTTATGGCAATTCTTATGATGGTATGGCATATACTCAATTAGCTTCTGAAAACGTTACTTGGGAAATTGCAACAAAGCACGATATAGGTGTAGACCTTTCTTTGTTTAATGATAAGTTTACGGCCACTGTAGACTATTTCCATGAACAACGCGATGGTATTTATATGGAACGTAAATATCTACCTGGTATAGTAGGAATTGTGAGAAGTAATCCTAAAGCAAATGTGGGTAGTGTACGTTCGCAAGGTTTTGATGGCCATTTTGCCTATAAACAGAAAATAAACAGAGTGAACCTCACGGTTCGTGGTAATTTTACTTATAGTAAAAATGAGATATTGGAGAAGGATGAAGAAAATACTGTTTATCCTTACCAGACAGAAGCGGGTTACCGTGTAAACCAAGCTAAAGGTTTGATTGCATTAGGTCTTTTTAAAGATTATGATGATATTCGTAACAGTCCTCAACAGACAGCATGGGGAAAAGTACAACCGGGTGATATTAAATATAAAGATGTTAATGGAGATGGTGTAATCAATGATGGTGACAAAGTAGCTATCGGTGCGACTACCAAACCGAATCTGATTTACGGATTTGGTATCTCTGCACAATGGAAAGGATTTGATTTCAATGTCCATTTTCAAGGAGCAGGAAAGTCTTCATTCTTCATTAATGGTTCTACGGTATTTGCCTTCAAGGATAGTCAGTGGGGAAATGTTTTGGGAAATTTAGTAGCTAATCGTTGGGTTGATGCAGACACAGCAGCTAAACTTGGAATTCCTGCTAATGAAGATCCGAATGCTTCTTATCCACGCCTTAGCTATGGTGGAAATGATAATAATCAACAAAAGTCCACTTTCTGGCTAAAAAATGGTTCATATTTACGTTTGAAGACTTTAGAAGTAGGGTATACATTGCCTAAATCAATTGTAAATAAGATTAAGTTCAATAATATACGCGTATTCTTTATTGGTACCAATTTATTGACATTCGCTAAATTTAAAGAATGGGATCCGGAATTAGGAAGTTCCACAGGGGCGGAATACCCACTGTCTAGGGTAATGACTTTAGGATTGACTGTTAATATCTAATCAATATGTGTGAAATGAAAAAGATATATAAGTTTTGTATAGGTGCCCTGTTAGGGACAATCACCGTTTCGTGTGTAGACCAGCTGGATTCGGATAAAAATTTTAAAGACCGTATGACGCTGGAAGATGTATTTACTAATGAAAAATACTCGGAAGAATGGTTAGCTCATGCTTATTCCTATCTTAAAGGAGAGAATATGGATGTTGGAACCAAAGATAATATACTGTGGTGTTTTGCCGATGATATTTATTTTGGTGACCGTGATATTTATAACACCTTTAAAACAGGGACTTATAGTGAAGGAGACCGACAATCATGGGGAGCCAGTTATAAAGGCATTCGTCAGGCATCCATTTTCATTCAAAATATCGACATGAATATGGAGTTTACAGAAGCTGAAAGAGCTGACCTGAAAGCACAAGCCCGTTTTGTACGCGCTTACTATTATTGGTTATTACTCCGTAAATATGGCCCTGTTCCTTTATTGCCGGAGGAAGGACTCGATTATACAGCCAGCTATGATGATTTGGCTTGTCAACGCAATTCCTATGATGAATGCGTAGAATATATCGAATCAGAAATGCGCTTGGCGGCTAAGGACTTACCTTTGGACAGGGGAGCGAATCATACCTCTCGTCCTACTAGAGGAGCCGCATTAGCAGCACGCGCAAAAGTTCTATTATACGCGGCGAGTCCTATTAATAACCCTCGTCCTGAAGATACCGAAAGATTTACAGATTTGGTAGATCATGACGGAAGATGTTTGTTAGCACAGGAATATAATGAATACAAATGGGCCAAAGCCGCTGCAGCAGCAAGAGACGTTATGGAACTCCCGGGAAGCAATTATGGACACCGTTATGTGTTACACACTGTGAAGAAAAGAGATGAAGCCGCTGCAGGTTATCCGAAGACACTTCCTCCTTATTCTGATAATGATTTTGAAAATGCTGATTGGCCAAATGGATATCGGGATATTGACCCCTTTGAATCCTATCGACAAGTTTTTAATGGAGCCCTGTCTATGTTTGATAATCCTGAACTTATTTTTAGTCGTGGACAAAATCAGGGTGACCGCAATCTTGCAGATATGGTATTACATCAATTGCCTACCAGTGCCAATGGCTGGAATACACATGGTATGACACAAAAGATGTGTGATGCTTACTATATGTATAATGGCTCTGAGTTTAACAGACAGACATTTTTGGACACTTGCCAAGTTGAGAACCGTTTTGTGTCTGAAAAGGAAGGGAAGGCAGGAACATATCCTTATTTAAAGAAAGGAGTATGGAAAGAGTATGCATGGCGTGAACCACGCTTCTATGCTTCAGTTGCTTTTAATGGTTGCGTATGGCCTCTATTGAATAATTCAACGCTTAAAGATCCTAAACCCGTAGAGCAACAGGTATTTTATTATCGTGGTAATGGTAATGGATATACTAACTCCAATTTTTGGCTTCGCACTGGTATTGGAATCATGAAATTTGTTCATCCGGACGATACCTCTGCGGCAAAAGGTAATAAGGACTATGTCAAACTAAAAACGGAACCTGCTATTCGTTTTGCTGAAATCTTATTGATTTACGCTGAAGCTTTGAATGAGTTGGAAGATGGATCTTCATACGACATTCCATCTTGGGATGGCTCTGCCAGTTATTCTGTCAAACGTGACATAAATGAAATGAAAAAAGGTATTCGTCCTGTTCGTTGCCGTGCAGGGGTTCCCGATTATACATTGCCAGAGTATCAAGACCGGAATGTATTCCGTAAGAAATTGAAGCATGAGCGACAGATAGAGCTCATGGGAGAAGGACATCGTTATTTTGATCTCCGCAGATGGAAAGACGCTCCGATTGAAGAGTCAATGGAAATATATGGTTGTGATGCTCTTATGACTGAAGAAAATAGAGCAGCGTTTCATTCACCAATTGTAGTCAATGAACTTCCAACTGCTTTTTCTCGCAAATTATATTTCTGGCCTATCAGTCATGAGGAGTTGAAACGCAATAAGCTGTTGACACAAAATCCGGGTTGGACATACAATGATTAATTTTAAAATGATATAAGTATGAAAATTATATATAATTGTTGGTTTGCATTATGTATGTTGCTCTTGATCACTTCTTGTAATGATGAGTGGAAAGATGAGCAGTATCGGCAATATATTTCTTTTAAAGCACCTATAAAAGATAAAGATAATGGGGTAACTCCAATATATGTGAGATACAACCCTGATGGAAAAGTACGCTATCAGTTACCGGTTATAGTTAGTGGGTCAACTACGAACGAACAAGATATAGATGTCCATGTAGCACTATATGAGGATACCTTGGAAATATTAAATAGAGAACGTTTCAGCGGGCGTACAGATTTATGGTATACGCTATTGGAGGAAGATAAATATGAATTCCCGGAAATAGTTCATATTCCTGCAGGAACATGTGTGGAACAACTAAATATTGATTTTGATTTGAGAGGAATCAATATGACAGATAAATGGGTGTTGCCTCTAACTATCGTTGATGATGCTTCTTATAATTATCAAGGTCATCCACGTAAAAACTATGCAAAAGCATTATTGCGTGTAATTCCTTTTAACGATTATTCCGGTTCATATAGTACAAGTACAATGGAAGTGTATATTCGAAATGCAAATGGAAGTACTGATAATAAACCGATGGTAACCAATAATCGTACAGCATATGTGGTAGATAATAATACTATTTTCTTTTATGCCGGTTTAATGAGCGAAGATTTATCAAGAGATGAACGGGAACTTTATAAAATATATATACGCTTCAATGAAGACAAATCATTGAGTATGTGGGCAGATAACGAAGAAAAGATTGGATTTAAGCTATACGGTACTCCTGCTTACAGTGTAACGGAAACTATGGATGCTACACGACCTTATCTAAAACATCGCTATGTTTCATTTACTATTGAATATGATTTTAAAGATGTAACTTCTCGGAATCAAGAAGTTCTTTATAAAGTTAAAGGAACAATGCTACTGGAACGAAATCTCAATACTCAGATTCCAGACGAAGATCAGCAGATTGAATGGTAAATAATGAAAAATTAAGAACCAGCCTGATGATCTAATTATATTTTATGGATTAGCAGATAAATACCATAAAATAAGAGAATAAGTTAGGCGTGATTCTGTAAACGACTTACGTGATTGAATCACGACAATAATTTAATATTCAATATAAGATAAATAATTAAGTAGCCTGTCATTGTCTAAATCGAGTTCAATGACAGGCTGTTTAAATTGCTTACAGTATGCTGCGGATATGATAATAAAGAATTTGATATAAATAAAAGGCTTTAAGTTAAGAAGAATAAGTATCTCTTATTAATTCATTCTTTAAGATTAAATTTACAAATAACAAAAAAGTAGAAACAGTGACGATAGAACGAGTATTGGGATCCAAGCTAATTGAATTGCTGTAACTGGGGATTTTTAGGGATAGTCGCGTCATCTTATTTACATAAAGTTACATGTCTTCTAATCCTAAGACTCGTGTTTCAATATCGTATTTTGCCATCTCTTTGTGCCTTAAATGTTCCACTTTTTCCATGAACGTTGAATGAACATAATTATTTTCTGGCATCCGTTTAACTTCTGCTATAAGGGCTTTTTTTCCACTTGATTTAAGAGCTACAATATCAATTTCATAAGAGTTTAATCGTTCTTTGTTTGTAGAACTTTTAGTTTCCCACCAGGAACCAATTTCTTTAAACCCACCTTCTTCCGCTAATTTCTGTTTAAAATAGTTTTCTAACACTCTGCCTGAATAAGTCTGATAATCAGCCTTTGCTAGTTGACGCAGGTCTTCAAAATTCTGTAGTTCAATATATGAACGATTCCGTTCGATGTATTTAAACCAGAAATTTAGAAAATTATCTCCAATAATATATCGTACATTCTTCTTAGTACCTGGTTTCGCAAAAATAGGCCGTTCGCGAGTTATCAAATTATACACATTTTCTAATTTACTTAAATGACCTCCGATAGATATCCCCCCTAGTGCTGACTCTATTTCCCCTTGTGTATAATGCCCATTTGCTATTTCTAATAAGATGGAAAAGTAAATGCCATAATTTTTTCCAAATTCAGTAATCAACAAATTACGTCCTTCATCTATAAACAAGGAATTTTCTGAAAAAACGAAGTCATATATCCGATCAACAGAAAGTGCTTGATTGTCACAGAATAACTCTACATATTTAGGGATTCCTCCAGTCAGTGTATACAAAGCTAACAGGTCATCATTACTATATCCGGGCGCAAAATCCTCCATAATTTGTTTTAGCACTTTTGTATTGAAGGACCGAAGACATAAAATATTGTCAGCACGTCCGAATAATGGTTCTCCATGATCCGTGAATATCTTTTGCATCAATGAATATACAGAGCCGCTAATTACAAGATTTATTTTAGTTTCTTGCCGATATTCATCCCAAAGATTTTGCATATCACTAAAAACATCGGGTCTGATATTATAAAACTCCTGAAATTCATCAATAACAATATTAAAAGAACGTGTTTTTCCTATTTCGAAAAGATATTGTATCAAAGTAGTAAAGTTGGATATGCCATCCGGAATAAAAATAGATAATGTCTCGCGTACTATTTTTATAAAATCTGCGACTAATATACTCTCTGCTTTTCTTCCAATGAAAAAATATACAGTAGGTGTTCCCTTCAGAGCTTGTTTTATAAGACTGGTTTTTCCAATACGCCTACGGCCTGTTACCACAATCATTCTGGAATTTTGGCCAAATGCAAGCTCTTGTACACGCTTCAATTCTGCAATTTCTTTCTCTCTATTATAAAACTTCATAATCAATAAGTTTTTCTCAACGGCTGTTGAGTCAACCGTCGTTGCAAAAATATGAAATAAATTAAGAACAGCCAATTTTGCAATACTTAATTATTGATGTTTTCGCCATTTTTAGAGTTCATCCGAAAGAAAATAGAATAATAAAATAATGAAAATAAGTGACTTTATTGAGAGAAAAATCACTTTACTTTTACTTGAAAAAGATGTAAAGCACAACACAGTAACAATACGCTAATTTATAATATTCAGATTATCAAATAGATACAACAAGGTTTATTAGTTTGGACAGGACCCGGAAAACCAACTTTGCACGGATGATTTTGCCGGACATTGGGCACACAATGCCAATCTTTCTGTAAAAGCGATCATGGGAGTGGCCGGATACAGCGAGATGGCTCGGATGCTCGGATTGAATGATGTAGCAGACAAATATGCGGCTATAGCCAAGAAAATGGCGGTGAAATGGGAAGAAATGGCGAATGAGGGAGATCATTACCGTTTGGCTTTTGACCGTAAAGATACCTGGAGTCAAAAATATAACATGGTTTGGGATAAGTTGTGGAACCTGAATTTATTCCCTAATAATGTTATCAGAAAAGAGATTAACTATTATTTGACAAAACAGAATCCTTATGGGCTCCCTCTGGACTCTCGTAAAGAATACACAAAATCCGACTGGATCATGTGGACGGCAGCTATGTCTTCAGATAAGGAAACCTTCCAGAAATTCTCTGATCCTGTCTATAAATATATCAATG
>ERZ773225.3010-NODE-3010-length-15883-cov-3.790877_pt1 | contig 15883 bp, 18 predicted proteins | sample MGYA00580993_ERZ773225 | MGnify/ENA primary metagenome ERZ773225 (study PRJEB29015, sample SAMEA2737748) | human gut metagenome | biome: human gut; feature: human-associated habitat; material: faeces | place: China | collected 2012 ... | reverse complement strand
CGCTGCTTCTGGCCGCCGGAGACGTTCGTGCCGCCCTGTTCAATATAGGTGTCATATTTGTCGGGGAAGGTCTGGATGAACTCATCCGCTTGCGCAAGCTTACAGACGCGAACCAAGTCTTCATCCGTCGCGTTCTCATCCCCCCAGCGGAGGTTTTCTTTGATCGTGCCGGAGAAGAGGACGTTCTTCTGAAGCACCACGGAAACCTGATTGCGAAGCGCCTCCAGATCGTAGTCGCGCACGTCGATGCCGCCGACGCGGACCGTGCCCTGTGTCGCGTCATAGAGACGCGAAATGAGCTGGATGAGGCTCGTCTTCGAAGAGCCGGTGCCGCCGATGATGCCGACGGTCTGGCCAGGTTTGATGTGGAGGTCGATGTTCTCCAGCGCCATGCGGTCGGCCTTCGCGGAGTATTTGAAACTGACATTGTCAAAATCCACGCTGCCGTTCGGAACGTCATAGATGGGGTTGGCCGGGTTATGCAGGTCACTTTCTTCGTCCAGTACCTCGCAGATACGCTTGGCGGAGGCCAAGGCCATTGTGATCATGACGAAGACCATCGAGAGCATCATAAGACCCATCAGGATCTGCATGGAGTAGGTGATCATGCTCGCGAGCGAGCCGACGTTGAGATACGTGCCGCCGGACTGGACGATGAGCTTTGCCGCAAAGTAGCTGATGAGAATGCGGCAGACGGAGATGCAGAACTGCATGAGGGGGTTATTGAGGGCGAGGATCTTTTCGGCCTTCAGGAAGTCTTTGCGCACGTCGTCCGACTCCGCGGTAAATTTTTGCGTCTCATAGTCCTCGCGCACGAAGCTCTTGACCACGCGCATGGCCTGCACGTTTTCCTGCACGGAGTTGTTGAGCCGGTCGTATTTTTTGAACACGGCCTTGAAAAGCGGCATCGCGGTCTTTGCCATCAGATACAGGCAGAAGCCGAGCACGGGGATAATGCCCGCGAAGATGAAGGCCAATTGCTTGCCGACGCGGATGGACATGATGCTCGCGAAAATCAGCATCATCGGCGCGCGCACCGCCATACGGGTCAGCATCATGAACGCCTGCTGGACGTTTGCAACGTCGGTGGTCAGGCGGGTGACAAGAGACGAGGTGGAGAACCGGTCGATGTTCGAGAACGAGAAGTCCTGCACCTTATAATAGAGGTCTTTGCGAAGGTTTCTTGCGAAGCCTGCCGAAGACGATGCGCAGAACCAGCCTGAGGCCGCGCCGCAGGCAAGAGAGAGCATCGCAACCAGAAACAGCTTGAGGCCGTAGCCGAGAATGACGTCCATTGAGCAGCCGGCCTGAATATTATTGATGAGGTCGGCGGTGAGCAGCGGAATGATGCACTCGCACGAGACCTCGCCAACCATGAACAGCGGCGTGAGGATCGTGTCGCGCTTATACTGCCGGATACAACCGGCAAGACGTTTGATCATGGCCTTTTTTCCTCCTTCATACAATCAAAATTCATGGACACATCCAGATTCTGCGCGGCCGTGTCCAGAAGCCGCACCAGCGTGTCAACTTCCGATTCCTGCATACCGGCGGTCATCCGCGCCTCGATCGACTGAATGTGTTCCCAGATTTGCTTCTGGCAGTCTTCTGCCTTTTCGGTCAGGAGCACGCGCTTATAGCGCCGGTCGTCGGGGTCCGGCTCGCAGGTGAGAAAGCCCTTGCACTCGAGCCGCTGCAAAAGACCCGAGACGGTGGGGTGGGTGAGATTGAAGCGCTTTTCGATATCCTTGGGGTAGACGACCTCATCCTTGCGCTCCGAGAGATAGCGGAGAATGAACGACTGCTGGCCGGTCAGATCGAGATCCGTCAGCTTGCGGTCGATGGCCTGCCGGATAGCCTGCGATAACACGCGGACGCGGTTGCCTAAATGACGGGGGGCATTCATGGGGCAAAACCTCCAAAAAAGTAGCATGCTACGTATATTAGGTAGCATGCTACATTTTATCAGGTTTTCAGAAAAACGCAAGCGGAAAATTATACAAATGATACAGGACGGGTTTGAATATTTTGTGCGGATTGCGCAAAATCAGCCGAGCAGCGACAAGAGCGTCTTCCACGAAAGCGTCTTCCGGTCGAAGACGCGCAGAAGCAGGCGCAGATTCTCGTCTGAATGCTCGACCTCTTTGCTGTAAAGAGAGGCAAGCGTGGAGAGCGTTTGCAGATTTCGCGCATCCTGGCAGGAGAACAGTGCCGCAATGCAGAGCACATGAAAAAGGCAGCTTTGCGTCTGCGATAGCACCCGTCCATCCACGCTTGCCTTGAGAAAATAGCGCCAGAGAAAATAGACCGTCAGGTGCTCCCACTGCGCGGAAAAATCCGGGTCAAACACGCGCTGCGGGCGCTGCGTGGAGCGCTCGTCCAGCAAGCGGGGGAACGTTTCTGTTAAATGCTCCATGTTATTCAGAAGCAGCCAGCAGGGGAAGAAGGCGGATGGCTTCGATTGCATGCGCTTCGCGCGGGCAAGAGCGCGCCGGACTGCTCGATCGTCGGAAAAGCGCGCCAGAAGTCCGTCCAGTCTTCCGTAGGCTTCCGCGTCAATCAGCCTTTGCAGCCGCACGGCAAAGAGCAGCAATAGAGAAAGGCGGTCGGAGATCGGCAGCGCGCGGTTCTGCGTGATCGAAATGGCCGTATCGCGTGCGCGGCGCAGGGCAAAATAGCGGTCGGGGTCTAAATCGTTGCAGCCGGAGACGGGAGTACCGTCTTCGCGGCAGACGAATTTGATGGGTGTTTCCTGCGCGAAAAGAAGGTCGATGGCCGCGGGGCAGGAGATGCTCAGCGTGAGCTCCTTCGCAGCGCCATATTCCTCATAAAAGCGCGGATGCGCGCGGCAGGTGTCGCAGAGGGCTTCTTCTCCGAGCGAGAGCTGCACGCGGCAAAGACCGTCGGAGGACAACAGGGGACAGTGTCCATCCGTCAGGCGGAACATCGTGTCGCCTTCCTCGTCCGTGGTCAGAGCATTACGCACTTCATCGCCGAACACGCCGGGGAGCGCCCGATAGCGTGCAAGCGTCTTTTCATCCAATATAATTTCCCAGTCCTTGCAGCAGGTGTCCGGGCACGCGCCCGCCAGACAATGGAACTGCGCGGCAAAGCATGGCTCATACAGCTTCATAGAGGTCGCCTCATTTCTGATACCGTGGACAAGCGCCACTTTTCTCCAAAAGATGATACCACGATTCATGCAATTTCGTCAATTGCCAAGGTTACATAATTATGATATACTAATCCGGCACACGTAAAAAACCGGAAAATTCCGACCAAAATAGATCCTACAAGAGGTATATAATGAAACAACTCAAACGCTCCTATACGCGCAGTGCGCGGCTTTTGTTTGCGGCTTTGCTGCTTTTGATGATAGCCGGCTCCGTCTATGATTTTCAGATCTCAAGCTTTCTTTATCCCGGCAAGGAGAGCAGCTTCGGGCAGTTCTTTGCGGCCTTCGGCGAGCTTCCGGCGTTTCTGGCGCTCATCTGCGCGGGTGTGCTGCTGTTCCGCCATCGCGGCTGCCTGAGAAAAGACTGGAACGTGCTGTTTCTGATCGGCGCGTTCGGACTGGTGCTCGGCGGGATTTTTCTTGCGGTCCATGAGGCGACAGACAATGTGCCTGCCATGCCGTCGTGGGTGCCGCTGCTGGTAACAGTGTTCTTCGCGGCCATCTGCTCGGCAACACTTCTTCTTGTGACGAACGGCGCGCCGGGGAAGACGGTCATCCGCTTTGTACTGACGCTCATCTTTGTGTGCGTCGGGACGATGCTGCTCATCAATATTATCAAGGTACCCTGGGGCAGAGCCAGAATGCGGCTCATCGCCTCGACGGGGAACGCCAGCTATTTTACGCCGTGGTGGAAGGCGGGCAGCGCGCTCAAGAACCAGCTGGTTGCCGAGGGCGTTTCGTCCGACGAGTTCCGCTCCTTCCCGTCCGGCCACACAGCCTGCGCCGCCTGCGCAATGCTCGTTGCGCTGCTGCCGACGGTCTCGAAGCTCTTTAAGGGCAAGGAGAAGCGACTGGGGCTGCTCGGCTGCCTTTGGACGGCGATTGTGGCGTTTTCCCGGCTCCGCATGGGCGCGCATTTCCTGACCGACGTGACCATGGCGTGGCTCGTCACGCTGGGACTCACGGTGCTTGGCGTGTACCTGTTCTATTTCAACAAAAAGTTCTTCCAGTTTGTCTGGAACCTCATCTCCGAGCGCGAGGAGCAGAGCTACGAACAGGAGTAGCGTTTGCAGTGAAGAGGCGGTACATTGCGTAGGGTCGATGCATACATCGACCCGGCAAACCGCACCGTTTTTACGGAGATTTGCGGCGAAGACGATATTTCTCCCGGGGCGATGCCCACATCGCCCTTACGCATCTTCAGTAACGTCCCACGATGGATAGAAAAACCGGGGCAGAGCGATCTGTCTCGGTTTTTGCGTTTGCTGTGTTTGACTACGGGGGGAGAAATAGCATTGGCTTGGGCTTCGTGTTTTCGGGGACACTTGTCTTTGTTTGGAGGATGAGAAATTCTGGGGAACGGGCGTTAAAATGGAGAAATGTGGTTGCATAGCTGGAAAAACAATGGTATCATTTTAGCGTGAAACCATGAAAAACAAAGGAGGCCCGCTATGTTTGAACACATTGGAAAAAAAGTCAAGTTTTTCTCGCAGGCACTGTTCTGGCTCGGCGCGGCGGCGTCCGTCCTTCTGGGGCTGGTCGTCGCCCATGTGACCGGCACACTCTGGATGTTTCTGCTGATCGCTCTTACCGGATGCGTCGGCACATATCTGTCGGTCGACGTTTTGTACATGCTCGCCCAAATTGCCGATAACAGCGATATCATCGCCGAAAACAGCAAAAAGCAGCTGCTTGCGCTGCGCTGTCTCGAGACGCTTCTTCAGAAGACCGATGCGCCGGGAACATCACCCGAGTCTGCACCGGAAGCCCACTGACCCGAAGCAGCATTGAAGAATCTGTCGCAAAAAACCAGATGCCGGCAAAATACGGACATCTGGATTTTTTATGCGTCAGCTGCGCTCGAAGCGCACGACGTAGCTTCCGAGCACCTGCCCACATGGAATTTCTGCCGCGTTCTGCGCCGTCAGCGGCTTTTTTGGGGTAGCGGGTTTTGGGCTCGGACGCGATGGCAGGAAGCGTCTTTCCGATGCTCACGCCGTGCGCGTCGTTTTCCGTAAAGCGCCACCGGAACGAGCAGTCGCAGAACTCCTTGTTGGCCGTTATCATCTCGGGAAGGCGCAGCGTCTCGCGCTCTCCCGGAAAGAAGCAGCCTGCGTTGTCCTTCTCGGCCGGGCATGAGCCCTCCGGCTCACGGGGGACCCGCAAAGCCGGAGAGCTCATTTGGAAAGGCTGCATTCAGCAGGGCAGCGCCGCTTTGTGCCTCGATTGCAGCTGCCCGGCAAGGTGCGCAATGCAGTCGGCATTGGTGGGCATGCGTCCGCAAGCCAGGGAGGTAATGCCGCAGCTTGGAAGCAGCTCCGCGTCGCCGCCCCATGCGATGGCGATGGCGTGGCCAATGGCGCGCTCGACGCAGGAAGCCGTGGTGAGGGACGCTTTTGCCACACGCGCGTATATGTCTTCCAGCCCAGCGCCCGCCAGATCGCCTGCCGCAAGCAAAGCCGCCTCGCGCAGATACCGGCAGCCCTTGAGGACTCCCGGAACGCCGAGTTCGCGCAGCACACCGTCTATCAGAGCCTCCGCATCCGAGGACAGATGAGACATTTCCTGCACCGCGGCAAGCATCTTGCGCACGCAGGCGGCGACCGCCTGCAATTTACAGGGCTTTCGGATCATATAGCGCACGCCAAGCGCCTCCAGCTTCTGCGCGTCCTGCTCCGTCAGCGCGCCGGTGAGCGCCAGGGTCATCGGCGGCCGGGGCAGCGCGTTTGCCGCCGTCAGGACAGATACGCCGTCGCGCTCCGGCAGCAGAAGACCCAGAATCAGGATATCCGGCTGCGTGCGGTGGAGCAGCTCCACGGCGCGTTGGGCATCGTTTGCCGAACCGGCAATGACAAACGCCGGGTCCCGCTCCAGCACATGGCGCAGCTGCTCCAGAAAGACCGCACTTTCATCTGCAAGAAGAATTTTGATTTGAGAGTTCACGAGGGACAGTCTCCTTTCAATCGTGGAGTTGTCCGGCCAGACACGAAATTTCACTCGAGATATGTATAATTTAACATATTACGAGCAAATATTCAATCAAATTCGTTCGATGAATTTCCACATTTTGTAGACGCACTTCGACATGTTCCGACGCGGTACAACCGGATTCTTCCCAATCCTCCGTATCTGGGAAAAGCAGTAAGCGGAAGAAAACGCAGACTGTCCGAGTAGCTGCAAAACACGAAGGCCGCCGGCATCTTCTCCGGCGGCCTTCGTGTATCTATGCAGCAAATCAGATGAGAAATTGCAGTGCGAGGACGGTTCCGCAGCAAAGGAGCGAAACCGGCAGGAGTCCCAGCCCCAGCCATGCGCTTACAATGCCGACCAGCATCGCGAGGGCTCCGGCAATGGGGGAGTCGGTAACCTCTAAAATGGCGGGGAAGGTCATGACGGCGAGCGTCACATAGGGGACGTAGTATAAAAATGAGCGCAGGAACGTGCTTTTGATGGGCTTTCGGATGAGCGTCAGGGGGAGCACGCGGATCGCGTAGGTCGTGAGCGCCATGACGGCGATGTAGAGATACGTGTTCATGCCGCGTGCGCCTCCTCGCCGGAAGCGGCCTTGGTATCAACCTCCGGGTTTTCGCGCGGGAACAAAATAGCCGCGGCGGCGGAAATGAAAATTGTCAGAAGCAGAATGCGCATGCCGCTGCTGAGCGTGGGAAGAAATTTGGCCGCAAGCCCGCTTAACACGAAGCTCACGCCGATGCACCCAAGCACGACGCGGTTCTTCTTGCCCTCGGGCATGATGATGGCGAGGAACATCCCATAGAGCATGACCGAAAAGCCGTTCATCGCCCACACGGGAAGAACGTTTCCCGCCAGCGCGCCAAAGAGCGTCCCGAGGCTCCAGCCGGGAAGCGCTGCACACATGGCCCCGATAAAGTACCAGACGTTGAGTAAACCCTCCTGCGCGATTGCGATGCCGAAGACCTCGTCTGTCACATCGAAGCCGATGAGCATCCGAACGCCGAGCGGCGTATCAGGGGAAAGCTTCTGGCTGAGCGCGCAGCTCATAAGCATGTATCGGGCGTTGATGATGAGCGTCATAAGGACCATCATCCACACACCGGAGTTTTCCGTGATGACCGTAATGCCGCCGTATTCTCCGGCGGAGGCGTTATTGAAAAGGCTCATAAGGAAGCCCTGCAAGGCCGTGATTCCGGCGGCGTGGCAGGAAATGCCGATGCCGAAGCTGACGGCGAGATAGCCGAGCGCGATGGGAAGGCCGTCTCGCAGACCCTCCAGAAACTTTTTCCGATTCATGTTCTATCCCTCTTTTTCCAGGTGCGAGGTTATTATAGCGCATCCCTTGACATTAGAAAAGCGAATGTTTATGATAAAATCATAAGGAAAAGAGATGATAGCTATGATGTCAAAATATCGGGTGTTCTGTACGGTCGTGGAGCTCGGAAGCTTCACAGCGGCAGCAGAGCGCCTCAATTACTCGCAGAGCGCCGTGAGCCAGACGATCAAAACGCTCGAGCAGGAGCTTGGAACGACGCTGCTGAGCCGCCAAACGCACCGCTTGCAGCTGACGCGTGACGGCGAAAGCTACCTTCCGTATTTGCAGGAAATTGCAGCGGCGGAGGGAAGACTCGAGCGCAGAAAGGCCGAGCTCTCCCAACTGCAAACCAGCGAGCTGCGCCTTGGGACGTTTACGAGCGTCAGCAGAACCTATCTTCCGCCGCGTATTCAGGCGTTTTCCGCGCGCTATCCCGGCGTATGCTTTTCCATGCGGCAGGGGGAGTATGACGAGATCGCGCAGTGGCTCTCCGACGGGCGCATCGACCTGGGCTTTACGAACATGGACGCGTACCCGCCGCAGGAGGGACAGCTTTTGTTCGAGGACCGGATGATCGCTGTGCTGCCGAAATCGCACCCGCTTGCCAAACGGGCGGAAATCAGTCTGAAAGACCTGGCAGGGGAGCCGTTTCTGATGCTGGACGAGGGAAAGTTCAGCGTTGTGCGGCGCGCATTCGAAAAAGAGGGCCTGACGCCGGATGTGCGGTATTTCGTGTATGACGATTATACGATTTTGTCCATGGTGCAGCTGGGGCTCGGGAACTCCATGCTCTATGAACGCGTTGCGCGCGGATTTGAGCATCAGGTGGCGCTGGTGCCGCTCAAAAACGCGCCGAAGCGGCCGGTTGCGCTGACATGGAAGAGTTGGGAGACGCTCAGCTATGCGGCCAAGAGCTTTGCGGACTTCCTGCTGGACGGCAAATAGTCAAGACAAAAAATCCTGCGTGTTTGGGAAGCGAACAGGAATTGACTTCCGGCTGCGCGCGGACTATAATCCGGATAAAAGGACTTCGGAAGGAGCATACATATGGCGGTAAAGATTGAGAAAAGAAGCTTTGGAAAAACGGCGCGGGGCGAGAATGTCACGCTCTTTGAAATCAGCACGCCCGAGTTGACGGCGCGCGTGCTGGATTACGGCGCGACGGTGCAGGCACTGCTCGTAACGGATCAGGACGGAAAAACGGTCGACGTTGTCCTCGGGCACGATACGATCGAGGGCTATGAGACCCACGACGGCTATCTCGGCGCGTGCGTCGGCCGGGTCGCGAACCGCATCGGCGGCGCGGAATTTACCTTAAACGGCAAAACGTATCCGCTTGCGAAAAACGACGGACAGAACCACCTGCATGGCGGCCTGCGCGGATTCGACAAGTACATCTGGGACGCGGAGGTTTTGGAGGACGGCGTGAAATTTTCGCGCGTTTCGCCCGATATGGAAGAGGGTTACCCCGGAACGCTTGCGGTCAGCGTGACCTACCGCGTGAAAAGCGGCGCTTTCACGATGACATATGACGCAAAAAGCGACCGGGACACGCTCTGCAACCTCACGAACCACAGCTATTTTAATCTGAACGGCGGCGGTTCGGCTCTTTCGCATGTGTTACAAATCAACGCAGATCATTTTTTGGAGAATAGCACGCAGTGCATGCCGACGGGTAAAATTCTGTCTGTAGACGGAACGCCTTTTGACTTCCGCGCGGGAAAGCCTGTTGGACGGGATATTGACGCGGATGATGCGCAGCTTCAAAACTGCGGCGGGTACGATCACAATTTCTGCCTGCCGGATACGGGAGACCTTTATGAAGCGGCGGTCCTGTCGAGCCCCAAGAGCGGTATCACGATGAAGACGCTTACCACCATGCCCGGTGTGCAGCTCTATACGGCCAACTTCCTTGGCCCCTGGGCAGGAAAGGGCGGCACAATGTATGATAAGCGCGGCGCGGTTTGTTTGGAAACACAGTTCTACCCGAACGCGATGCGCTGCGAGGGCTTCCGCAAGCCCATCCTGAAAGCGGGAGAAACGTACCATCAGACGACGGTTTACGCGTTCTCAGCCAATTAAAACATAGAAAAAATCGGAGGCCAACCGAATGGCTTCCGATTTTTGCGTTTTCAGAGTTTAGATAACACCGTTTCTTTTTTCGGGATGCTCGGAATACCGCCGGAGCGCTCGGTAGAAAGACTCGCGGCCATGAGCGCGTAGGCTCCGATGTAGGAGAGGTCCTCCTGCGTGAGCGCGTCCGGGGCTTTCTTTAAATCCAGGAAGCGGGCCATCGCGCTGCCGCCGAAGATATCACCCGCGCCTGTCGTGTCCACGGGATGGACCTTTGGGGCGGGCGCGCGGAAGCATGCGTTCTTTGTCCGCAGCAGGCAGCCCTCCGCGCCGAGCGTCACCATCGCGAGCTTCACGTCAAACTCGCGCAGAAGCTTTTCTGCGCCCTCCTCCGGGGAACAAGCCCAGAGAAACGAAACCTCGTTGTCGCTGATTTTGACGAGATCTGCCTGCTGAAGACTCCAGAGCATCTGCTCTCTTGCCTCTTCCTTGGAGCGCCAGAGCGGCACGCGTAGATTGGGGTCGCAGGAGATGAGCTTACCGGTTTCCTTTGCATAGGCGACGGCCTTCCGGGTCGCCGTGCGGGCGGGCTCGTCTGTGAGGCTGAGGGTTCCGAAGTGGAACACGCGCGCCTCGTCAATGAGGTCCTTATGGACCTCTTCCCAGCGAAGCTGCGTGTCCGCGCCGGGCTTTCGCGCGAAGGAAAACGAGCGATCGCCAGCGTCGTTAAACGTTACAAACGCGAGCGTCGTAAAATAATCCGGGTCGGCGAGCACGCCCCTTGTGTCAATTCCGGCTCTTTGCAGCGTTCCGAGAAGCAGCTGCCCGAATGCGTCATCCCCGACCTTTCCGAGAAACGCAGTCTTCTTGCCATAGACGTTCAGCGCCGCGAGAAAATTACCGGGTGCGCCGCCGGGATTGGCCGCCATGGTAGGGTAGCCGTCGGGGTCCTTGGATTTTGCGGCGAAATCGATGAGCAGCTCGCCGAGCGCGACAACATCAAGCATAGTTTTTCCGTTCCTTTCCGTTACTTTGCCGCCGGGTACTCGCTGCACAAAAGCCGGTACGGCGGCTCGTCCTCTTCAATCTCAGGAAAGCGGCCCATGGGCGGGTTGAAGCGGTTATCCATATTGTCGTCGTTGCACTGGCTGACCTCGCCGAGCAGCACGTCGCCGGTACCGGGCTCGACGGTAAAATCGTGATACAGCCGCTGGTAAATGAAGATGCTCTCGCCCGGGGTGAGGCGAATCTGCGTTCCGGCGGGGACGGTATAGGTCCTTCCGTCGGTGTGGACGGTCACGTCCGTTTCATAGTCGATCGACTCGTCCTCCTTGGAATTGTAGACGCGGATGAGGACGTTTCCGCCGCCGCGGTTGATGATGTCTTCCATTTTGAACCAGTGGAAGTGGTTGGGGGAATATTGCCCTTCTTTCAGGAACAGGAGCTTTTCCGCGTAGACCTTCGGGTATGTTTCCGGCTGCTTCCGGCTGCCGTTGCGGATGGTGATGAGCGAAAAGCCAATCTTGTCGAAGTTTCCAAGACCGTAGTCCGTGATGTCCCAGCCGAGCATGCACTCGCGTACCTCGTCGTATTCATGGCCCTTCGTCTTCCATTCCTCGGGCGTAAACCGGCAGAACGGTGGCAGATAGCAGCGATATTTTTCGCACATGGCCTCCAGCTCACGCAGCGCCCTGTTGATTTCCGAACGTTTCATAGCTGCCTCCTACAGGCTGAAATCCTGCTGGTCAAATTTTTCAAATTCCTTTGGCTTCGCCCGCCCGGGTACGCGTTTGAGCGCGTCATACCGGAACCTGCGGCAGTGGTGCTCGCAGGGGACGACGCCATAGTACTGGCAGATCATCGTCTCGTCGTCGACACGTCCGGCAAACTGACAGTGCGCGCAGTATCGGTCCATATTTTTTCGGAACAGCAATCTCCTCGCCGCCTTTCTGAGCATTTTGCGGGAATATTATACACGATCCCTCCGCAAATTGCTACCCGCCATTTTTCGGAAAGCAAGACAAATCGCGGCGCAGAGCATGAGCTCCATCACAGCAAACGGCAGAACGGGAGCTTGAGACAAAAACGTCTGCGCGGCTTCCAATCGCGCTCGGAACAGCGCATAGACCGGAATGCTCAGAATGCCTGCCAGCAGCGCATGCAGGAGCTTCGGAAAAAAGACCGGGAGACCCTCCAGTCCTGCGGAGGACAGCACGGCCTTTGTCTGCGCGTGGACGCTCAGACCGCCGAAAGCCAGAAAAAAGGAGGCAAGAAAAAACTTTGCGCCCTGCGGCATGGCGGCTTCTGCGAGCGCCGAAGTCCCGCCGGAGAGCTCAAGAAGCCCCGATACAATCACAAGCGCCCAGTCGGGGAGAACCGGCCGGAGCGCCGTTTGCACCATTGCAGTCACAACGCCGAAGACAACCACGAACATGCAAACTTCCAGCGCCGTCTGCCCGGATTTTTTGACGCTCGCGGTCAGCGCGGATGAGAAGGAAACGGACGGAACGTTTTCTGCGTCCTGGGCGGTCCTTTCCTGCATATGGCCGCTTTTTCGGACGAAAATGCCGAGCAAAAGGGAAGATGCAACATGCACGAGATACAGAAGAAGCCCCGCAAGGCTGCTTCCAAAGACTGATGGCCCTACAACGCCGAAGAGAAACGCAGGGCCGCAGTTGTTGCAGAAAAGAAGCAGCCTTTTTGCTGTTTTCCGATCGATGCTTCCGCCGCCATAGAGCGCGCCCACGCTCTGCGCGCCGGACGGATATCCGCCCGTGAGCCCCACGAAAAGCGCCGCCGCGCCGGAGCCCGGCACGCCGAAGAGCGGCTCCATCACGCGGGAAAGCACCCGCTCCATGGGCCGTTCCAAACCCAGCGCGCAGAACAAATTGGAGCACACGAAAAACGGAAAGAGCGACGGCACGATCACCCGCGCGCAAAGCCCGAGCGCCGACACGCAAGCCGCGCTTGCCGCTCTTGCGTCCACAATCAGCCACACATAGCACAGGCCAATAGCGAGACCTGCCAGAAATCGCGCCACGATTTTCCGCCCGGTATCCTTCATCCAAACCACCTCCGGGACAATCTATGATTCCGGGGCATGCTTTCAGTACCTGCGCATAGACATAGAACAGAAATGAGGTGGACGGAAATGAAGCCAGCAAGACGATTTCTCGTAAAGGCGGCGAAGCTGTTTGACCTTCCGGCGGACATCGCGGCGAACCTGCCGCATATTGAGCTGCGGGGCTTTGAAGAGTGCAGCCTGGACTGCCACAGGGCAATCATCGCTTACGAGCCGGAGAAAATCATCGTGGCGGTCAACACCGGCGAGGTGACGATCGAGGGCGCAAACCTCGAGCTGCGGCACATGCACCGCGACCGGCTGACCGTAACCGGGAGAATTGAGGCGCTGACATTTTCAGGAGGCGGGCGGCCATGTGGCGGCTGATCTGGTTCTTGCAGGGGTATGTGCACGCGGAGCTGCGCGGGGCGAGCCCGGAGTGGGCGCTGGAACGGCTATCAAATGCGCGCGTGGCGTTTTTGCGTGTGCAGCGAATCGATGATTTTACGATTGCGCTTCTGATTCTCCGAAAGGACGTTCCGAAGGCGATGGCCGCGGCGCAGAAGGCGATGTGCGAGCTGGCCGTCGTGCGGGAGATGGGCTTTGGAAAGACGTTCGGCGGGCTCTGGAGACGGCGGCTTTTTGTGCTGGGGCTGCTTCTCTGTGCGGCGGGGGCGTTTGTGATTCCGAAGTTTGTGTTTTTTTACGACGTTGTGGGAAACGAAACGGTCCCGGATGCGGAAATTCTGCGCGCGCTGCACAGCCTTGGCGTGGGCTTCGGAACGTATGGACCAGATATCCAGCCGCAGGCGCTTAAAAACAAGATGCTGTTGCTTGTCCCGGAGCTCCAATGGTTCACCGTGCAGCAGAGCGGTATGTGCGCGCACGTTGTTGTAAGGGAGCGGTCGGAGAAGCTGGCGGTTGAAGAGCGGCGCGCGCCCATGAACGTGGTGGCGGCAAAGGATGGCGTTCTTACGTCAGTGTCCAGCTTAGAGGGAAACTGCCTCTGCGCGCCGGGACAGGCGGTCACGGAGGGGCAGGTGCTCATTTCCGCCTACACGGACCTCGAATTTACGACGAGGGTCAGCGCGGCGCTTGGCGAAATTTACGCCGAGACATTGACGCACAAACAGGTCGTCTGCCCGGACACAACGCTTTATAAACAGCCAAACGGGAAGACGGCGCGCAGAATCTCGCTTCTGGTCGGAGAAAAACGATGGAATATTTTCGCAAACGGTGGAAATCTGGAGGGCAAGTGTGATAAAATAACAAAAACCCATATGCTGACGCTTCCGGGCGGGTTTGAGATTCCCGTCGGACTTGAAATCACGGAGCTTTCCGGCTATGATCTTGTGCAGAAGCCGCTGCCGGAGGAGACGGCGCAGGCGCTTTTGATCGAGCAGCTGGAGCGCGGCGTGCGGCAGGATATGATTGCCGGGGAAATCTTAGACGAAGCGCTGGATTTGACAAGGCAAAATGACAGATACGAGCTTCACGCGTCCGTCCGATGCGAGGAAATGATCGCAAGAATGGTGCGCGCCAGCATTTTAAAGGAAGAGACGATACCATGACAGAACGAACCATCAACGCCGAGCGCGTCGAGCAGCTGATCGACGTGTTTGGCTCCTTTGACGAGAACGTCAAGAAAATCGAGCAGGCCTTCGGCGTGCACATCACGAACCGCAACACAGAGCTCAAGGTCACGGCGGAGGACGAAGAAGCCGTCGACGCGGGCGCAAGAGCCATTGAGGCGCTTTTGTCGTTGGCGGCCAAGGGCGAGGAGATCGACGACCAGAAGGTGCGCTATCTCATCGACCTTGTTCGCGCGGGAAAGGAAGAGCAGGTCACGAAGATGGCCAAAGACGTCGTCTGCGTGACGGCGAAGGGAAGACCCGTGAAGGCCAAGACCATCGGCCAGCAGACCTATCTCAAGGCCATCTCCAAAAACACGATCACCATCGGTGTCGGCCCTGCCGGCACAGGCAAAACGTATCTGGCCGTTGCGCAGGCGGTCGCGGCCTTCCGGGCGAAGGAGGTCAACCGCATCATCCTGACGCGTCCCGCCGTCGAAGCGGGCGAGCGGCTGGGCTTCCTCCCGGGCGATTTGCAGAACAAGGTCGACCCATATCTGCGCCCCCTATACGACGCGCTGTTTGACATGCTGGGGCCGGAGACGTATAACAAATATCTCGAGCGCGGGAATATCGAGGTTGCGCCCCTTGCCTATATGCGCGGCCGGACGCTGGACGACAGCTTTATCATTCTCGATGAGGCGCAGAATACGACGCGCGAGCAGATGAAGATGTTCTTAACGCGCCTTGGTTTCGGCTCGAAGATCGTTATCACCGGCGATATTACCCAGATCGACCTCCCGGGCGATAAGGTCAGCGGCCTCAAGGAAGCCATCAAGATATTAGACGGCGTGGAGGATATCGCGATCTGCCGCCTGACGGCCAGCGACGTGGTACGGCACGCGCTCGTGCAGCGCATTGTTGCAGCGTACGATAAGTTCGAAAAATCGCGTCTGCCGGAGAGCTCGAAGCCCTTCCAGACGCATAAGACATTCCGCCAGAATCAGAAGAGGGACAGAACATGAAGCATAACATTGTCATGACCTGCGAGGCAAAAACGCCGGACGCGCTGTTACTCAAGCGCCAGATCCGCAAGTGCATTCTTGCGGCGCTGGAGGAAGAGGGCGTGGATACGCCGTGTGAAATTAACGTTCTCGTGACGGACGATGCGTCCATCCGCGCGATCAACAAGGCCTACCGGAATATTGACAAGGCGACGGACGTTCTGTCGTTCCCGATGTTCCAGCTTACCCCCGGCGTCCTGCCCGAGAGCTGGGACGAGTATAAAGACCCCGAGACGGGGCTCGTGCCGCTGGGAGATATGGCAATTTCCCTTGAGCGGGCGAAGGAGCAGGCGAAGGAATTCGGGCACTCTACGAGGCGCGAGGTCGGCTATCTGACGATTCATTCCATTTTGCACCTGCTCGGCTATGACCATGTGGACGAGGGCGCGATGAAGCGTCAGATGCGTGCGCGCGAAGAGAAGATTTTAGCTGAAATCGAGCTGCCGCGAAAATAAGGAGATTTACCAATGAAAACAAAATCCGCAATGATCACCATTGCCGGCCGGCCAAACGTCGGTAAGTCGACGCTCACAAACGCCCTGGTCGGCGAGAAAATCGCAATCGTATCGAATAAGCCACAGACGACGAGAAACCGCATCTGCGCTGTTGTGAACCGCGAGAATACCCAGCTCGTCTTTATCGACACCCCAG
>ERZ773225.3009-NODE-3009-length-15883-cov-5.922163_pt1 | contig 15883 bp, 10 predicted proteins | sample MGYA00580993_ERZ773225 | MGnify/ENA primary metagenome ERZ773225 (study PRJEB29015, sample SAMEA2737748) | human gut metagenome | biome: human gut; feature: human-associated habitat; material: faeces | place: China | collected 2012 ... | reverse complement strand
CGGCGGACGCGGCAGCCTCCGCGCAGACGAGCCGCGAAGCGGCCTGCCGCGCGTGTGAAAACGGCCTGCGGTTCGTCCAGGGCACGTTCGGCGAGGATCAGGAGCTCTGGATCCTGCTCCACGGCCTGCAGCACACCCGCGCCGCCGAAGCCCTGCAGAAAGACCCCGCCACCCTCTGCGCCCGCCTCCTCACCCAAGCCACCCCCGCCGCCCAAGCCGCCACCCTCCGCACCGAACTGCAGCGGCAATAAGCATCAATCCGAAATTTTTCTGTAGCTCAAGGCTCCCTTTACACAAGTGAGCTTTTATGTGCATGTGAATACATTGTGAATTTTGCAAAAAGCGCTTGCAAATGGGGGAAAATGTGCTAGAATACAGTTAGCACTCAGAGTCGATGAGTGCTAATATGCAAAGGACGTGACATGTATGGCAAAGAAACAGTTTAAGGCAGAATCCAAGCGCCTGCTGGATCTGATGATCAACTCCATTTATACGCATCAGGAGATCTTCCTGCGTGAAATTATTTCCAACGCCTCCGACGCCATCGACAAGCTGGCGTATCTGGCGCTGACTGACGAAAACGTCGGCCTCAGCCGCAGCGATTTCGCCATCCAGCTGAAGCCGGACGAGACCGCCCGCACCCTGACCGTCAGCGACAACGGCATCGGCATGGACAAGGACGAGATGGAAAACAACCTCGGCACGATCTGCCGCTCCGGCAGCCTGCAGTTCAAGCAGGCGCTGGACAAGGAAACGGCCGCCGACACCGATATCATCGGCCAGTTCGGCGTAGGCTTCTATTCTGCGTTCATGGTTGCGGACAAAGTGACCGTCATTTCAAAGAAATACGGCTCCGATGAGGCTTGGAAATGGGAATCCGAGGGCGCGGACGGCTATACCATGACCCCGTGTGAGCGCGCAAACGCCGGTACGGACGTGATCATGCAGCTGAAGGCCGACACGGACGACGAAAAATACTCCCGCTTCCTGAAAACATGGGAACTGCAATCCCTTGTCCGCAAGTATTCCGATTATATCCGCTACCCCATCCGCATGGCGGTTGAAAAGAGCCGCATGAAGGAGGGCACGGAAAAGAGCGACAAGCCCGAATATGAGACGTATACCGAGGTTGAGACGCTCAACTCCATGGTTCCGATCTGGAACCGGAACAAAAAGGATGTCACTGACGAGGAATACAACAATTTCTATAAGGAAAAGTTCTTCGACTTTGAAGACCCGCTAGCCGTCATCCACGCGAACGTCGAAGGTGCGGTCACATACAAGGCCCTGCTGTTCATCCCCGCGAAAGCGCCGTATGACTTCTACACCAAAGACTTCAAGAAGGGTCTGCAGCTGTATTCCTCCGGCGTGATGATCATGGAAAACTGCGCTGATCTGCTGCCGGACTGCTTCCGCTTCGTGCGCGGCGTGGTCGATTCGCAGGATCTGAGTCTGAATATTTCCCGTGAGATGCTCCAGCACGACCGTCAGCTGAAATTCATCGCAGGAAACCTCGAAAAGAAGATCAAGACCGAACTGCAGAAGCTGATGGACAACGACCGTGAGAAATACGAAAAGTTCTTCGCAGCCTTCGGCCCGCAGATCAAGTACGGCGTTCTGGCCGATTATGGCGCAAAGAAGGAAACGCTTCAGGATCTGCTGCTCTACTGGTCGAGCAAGCAGGGCAAGCTGATCTCTCTCAAGGAATACGTCGCTGCCATGCCGGAGGATCAGAAGTATATTTACTATGCCAACGGCGAGAGCCGCGAGGCGCTGCTCCAGCTGCCGCAGATGGAAAAGCTGCAGCAGAAGGGCTGCGATGTGCTGTTCATGACCGATGAGGTCGATGGTTTCGTACCGCAAACGCTGGCAAAGTATCAGGAGAAAGAACTCAAGGCCATTACGGCTGGTGATCTGGGCCTCGAAACAGAAGAGGAAAAGAAAGCTGCCGAGGAAAAGAGCGAAAAATCGAAGCAGACGCTTGAATTCGTCAAAAAGACGCTGGGTGAGCAAGTAAAGGACGTACGCTTGAGCGACAATCTGGGCAGCCATCCCGTCAGCGTCGTCCCCGACGGCGGCATGACGTTTGAAATGGAGAAATATTTCAAGCGCATGAACCCCGAGGCCGGCATGAAGGCCGACCGCATCCTCGAACTGAACGCCGACCATCCGATCTTTGCAAAGCTGCAGATCGCAGTTGCACAGGACGAGAAGAAGGCGGAGGATCTGGTAAAGATTCTCTACACGCAGGCGCTGCTCATGGCAGGTCTGCCGGTCGAAAACGCAGGCGAATACACCGATCTGGTATGCAGCCTCATCGGATAAGCCGAACAATACGCTGCTTGTACAATTTAACTTCTTAGACAGCCGGAGCCGGCGTTCCAAAATGGGAACGCCGGCTCCGGTTTATTTTCTTACCTCGATGCTTCCGCCGTCGGCGAGCGTTTTGCCCTCCAGCAGCACAAGCTTCTCCGCGAACAGGTTCGTAAATCCGCTCAAAATTGCAGCGGAGACGATCATCTCCGGCGTGTCGCGGACATTCAGTTCCGTCGTGACCTCCCGGTCAAACATGGCAGCAGCCGTCAGACGGACCTGCTCGATGAAGTACTTCGCACACCGCTGATGGCGCAGTACAAACGCAGCATAGGCCCTTTTGACATCCTCCTCCGGAAGATCGCCCGGCAGGAGCGTGGACAGCATCGACAGCCGCAGGCTTTGCTTGAGCGTACAGATCATGATGAGATACGCGATATGGATGCGGTAATAGCGCTTTTTGTGCGGCTCCGGCAGCAGCTTTGTACGGACATAGTTGTTGATGGCCGCTGCCGTGATGGGCTCCGCCTGCTTGAGTTCCGGCGGCAGATAGTCCAGATACTGCTTCAGAAGCTGCACGACCTGCTCCATATAGAGGCCGAAATCCGGAATGGCGTCCCAGTCCGGAAGCCGATAGGCCGCGAGAAACTTTTCCCATCGCCGAAGCTTGCCGACGACAAGATCATTGTCAAAATTCATTGCTGCACACACCTTTCGGAACTAAGTATATCACATCCGGTAAAAAATGCAAGAGCAATTCAGATTTGAAAGATGAATTGACATTGCAGTCAAAATGTGATAATCTAATATCGAAGATTACATCAAGAAAGAAGTTCCGTTATGTTCAGAATCGTTACCGATACATCCGCAAATCTTCCGACTGACTATTTGCTCTCGGAGCAGATCACCATCATCCCCTACACCTTCCAGAGCGGCAAGGGAGAGCAGTCCTGCATGGATCTGGCAACCTTTGACGCAAAAGATTTTTACACACAAATGCGCAGCGGCGTGAAGGTCACGACCTCGCAGATCCCGCCGCAGCGCTATATTGACGTTCTGACGCCGATGCTGGAAGCCGGTGAGGACGTTTTGTTCGTCAGCATGTCCTCCGGTATCAGCGGCTCATATGCCTCGGGTCAGATTGCCGCGCGGCAGCTGCGCGAGGAATTCCCGGACAGGAAACTGCTTCTGGTCGATACCTACAGCGCATCGCTGGGCGAGGGTCTGCTTGTCATGCGCGCGGTCAACTGCCGCCGTGAAGGGATGTGTATCGACGAAACCTATAAGACGCTTCGCGCGCTGCGTCACCGCATGGCGCAGATCTTTACCGTTGACGATCTGCGCTATCTGCGCCGGACGGGCCGTCTGTCCAATCTGGAGGCTGCTGTCGGAACAGTCTTGCAGATTAAGCCGCTTCTAAAGGGCGACCCGCAGGGAAAAATCGTCTGTTTCGCCAAGCTTCGCGGACGGCAGCGTGCCGTCGAGGCCATTGCCAAGCGTTATGAGGAACTTGTTGTGGATGCGCAGGACCAGACCGTCGGCATCGCCCACGCCGACTGCGCGCCCGACGCGCAGATCCTCGCGTCCCTCCTGCGCCGCAGCAGCAAGCCGCCCAAGAATATCCTGATGGTCGATTATGAGCCTGTGACCGGCTCACACGTTGGCCCCGGTGCGCTGGCGCTGTTCTTCCTTGCAGACGAGAACGTCAGAAACATCTAAATTTGCCCTCAAGCGCCCGGCAGCGGAGTTTTCCGCCGCCGGGTTTTTATAAGGCAGCATGAAGCCCCGGACAAGCATCTGTCCGGGGCAGTGTCAACCTTGTGCGGTGTCTGCGATCGTTTGCAGGCAGCTAAGCAGTTCCTGTTCAGTCGTGACGGTGTAGTCCGGGCAGACGTGCCCCGGCTTTTCGCAGCGCCGATTCATCCAGACCGTCTTCCAGCCGCAAGCAGCGGCTCCGGCGATATCCTGTGAGCAGGAATCGCCCACAAACAGGCACGGGCCGCCTCCTGCGGCCTTTTGCGCCATATGGAAAATTTCCGGCGCAGGCTTCATCACGCCGACGGCATCTGAAATCAGAATAAGCGGCACAGCCGCCCAGCGCTCCATCCCAAGGCTTTTCAGCTTTCCAGTCTGCGAGGCAACGCCTCCATTCGTAATAACGCCGACAGCAGCGAAGCGATTTTTGCACACATCCAGCACACGGCACATCGTATCGCTCAGCGTGATGTGCCGCTGCTGCTCGGCGTAGAGTGCCTGAAAGCGCAGCGCCTCGTCCGGCGTGATGGAAATGCCGACGTCTGCCAGCCCCGTCTGATGGCGGTAGATGTGCATCGCCTCCATGGTGATTCTTCCGGTATGCGCAGCGGTAAAGACCTCGTAGCCGCGATGAATGACCGCGTTAAACGCCTGCGGCAGCTTTTCCGTATATGCTCCGCCGAAGAACTGATAAAACGCCCGCTCATAGGGAATCCTGCGGTCGTAGAGCGTATCGTCGAGGTCAAAAAAGATCGTAAGCTTGTCCATACTGCGCCGCCCTTCTGTTTTTTCTCAGTATAACGGTATACTGCATCATCCGTCAAGTAGCCAATGCTTGAATCGGCAAGCGTTTTTAGCGATTACGCAGGCACGGTTTTGGTTGACGCGGCGGAAAAGCTGCACTATACTGGTCTGAGAATCCAAATGAAACAGGAGAGCGAACAACATGGAACTTTACGAACAGATTGAATTGCAGGAGTGCCCCATCTGTGGCGGCGCAGGACTGATGGAAGAAGAAAATGGCTGGTGCTTTTACGCAGCCTGTCTCGACTGCGGCGCGCACACAGCGGAAATCCGCTACGAACGCGACGCTGAGCGGCTGGACGCAGCCCAGCGCGCAGCGCATCTGTGGAACATCGGCAAGGTCCTGACTGACACGCCGAATGATTGAGCCGCAGCAGGTCACAATCTACTGCGCCGCGTATGACGGGACATCCGGCCTGTCGCACCGGCTGCTGCGGCAGGCGGCGCAGTTGTCTGCACCCGCCCAGACAGATCTGACGCTTGCATCTGGCACGCACGGAAAGCCGTATTTCCTGCATGCGCCGCAGCTGCACTTCAATCTCTCGCACAGCGGCAGACACTGGCTGTGTGCGTTTTCCGGCGCCCCCGTCGGCCTCGACGTGCAGCAGCACCGCGCCTGTCAGAAGCAGGCGCTTGCGCGCCGCTTTTTTTCGCCGGCAGAGTGCGCATTTCTGGAGCGGACTGCATATGTTCCCTTCTTTGATCTCTGGTGCGCAAAGGAAAGCTATCTCAAGTATACCGGCGAGGGTCTTTCCGGTCTGACTGCGGTCTGCACCGTCTCGCAGGGCTGCGTCTTTCCGTCTGTTCCGGGCGTGCATTTGCAGCTGCTGCCGCTGTTCGCGGGATATTCCGTCTGCGTCTGCACCGCCGCCCCGGCCAAAATTGCAGTCCGTTCACTGTGAAGCAGGCTGGTCTTTCCAGCTGAATATGCAAAAAGCACCGTTTTCATCTGTTGAAAACGGTGCTTTTTCTGTCAGTCGGCAGGCACGGCTCTCGCCGCGCCTGCCGGAAATAAACTTTGCTTGCTTACAGCTTCTCGTCGTCGATCATTTCCTCGGTCACGATGGATTCCGGGGTAGTGAGCGTATCGAAGTCGCGGTAGGCCTTGAGGCCGGAGCCTGCGGGAATCAGCTTGCCGATGATGACGTTTTCCTTCAGGCCGACCAGATGATCGACCTTGCCCTTGATGGCTGCATCGGTCAAGACCTTTGTCGTCTCCTGGAAGGAAGCAGCAGAGAGCCAGGACTCGGTTGCAAGGGACGCCTTCGTGATGCCCATGAGGATCAGGCTGTCGGTTGCAAACTTGAGATCCGTCTCGCCGGCGTCAATGCGCGCCTGCACAGCGGCATTGGCGTCTTCAAACTCGAACATGTCAACGACCGTGCCGGACAGCAGCGTCGTATCGCCGGGCTCTTCGACCTTAACCTTGCGCATCATCTGACGGATGATGACCTCAATGTGCTTTTCGTTGATGTCAACACCCTGCTGACGGTACACGGCGAGAACGCCCTGCGTCAGATAATCCTGTACGGCCTCAACGCCGGAAATACGCAGCACGTCGTGCGGGTTCAGCGCACCGTCGGTGATGGGTTCGCCCTTGCGGACGCGCTTGCCGTGTTCGACCTTCAGGCCGACGGAATACGGGACCTGATACTGCTTGACCTCACCGTCGTCGGCGGTAATGGTGATGTTGCGCAGCGCCGTGCGGTGCGAATCGTCAACATCGACAACGCCGTCGATTTCGGAGATCTGCGCCATCTTCTTCGGCTTTCTGGCCTCGAACAATTCCTCAACACGGGGAAGGCCCTGCGTGATATCGTCGCCCGCGACGCCGCCGGTGTGGAAAGTACGCATGGTCAGCTGCGTGCCGGGCTCGCCGATAGACTGCGCAGCGATGATGCCGACTGCCTCGCCCAGATTGACAAGTTCGCTCGTCGCAAGGTTCATGCCGTAGCAGCGTGCGCACACGCCGGAACGGGCCTTGCAGCCGAGGACAGAGCGGACGTACACACGGTCAATGCCGTGGGCCGTAAACTTGGCGGCATCCTCCTCGCGGAGCATGACGTCCTTGGAGTGCAGCAGTTCGCCTGTCTTCGGGTCGGTGATATCGTAGACCGGGTAGCGGCCGCGGATACGGTTGCCGAAGGAGTCGATCAGCTGGCCCTTCTCATAATAGTCGCCCTTCCAGCTGCCGTTCGTGGAGCCGCAATCGAACTCGCGGATGATGACGTCCTGGCAGACGTCGACCATGCGGCGGGTCAGATAACCGGAGTCCGCGGTACGGAGCGCGGTATCGGTCATGCCCTTTCGAGCGCCTCGGGAGGAGATGAAGTATTCGAGGGCGGACAGGCCTTCACGGAAGTTCGCTTTAATAGGAATTTCGATCGTGCGGCCGTTCGTATCTGCCATCAGGCCGCGCATACCGGCCAGCTGACGGATCTGGTTCATGCTGCCTCGGGCGCCGGAATCGGCCATCATGAAGATCGGGTTGAAGCGCTTGAGGTTCGACTGCAGCGCGTCGGTGACGTCCTTGATGGACTTCTCCCACTGCTGGACGGTCAGGCGGTAGCGTTCGTCGTTGGTGATGAAGCCGCGCTTGAACTGGCGGTCGATCTTGACGACTTCCTTCTCCGCCTCGTGGATGAGCTCGTATTTCTTCTCCGGGATCTCCATATCGGCGATGGAGACGGTGATGGAGGCTCTGGTGGAGTACTTGTAGCCGAGGGCCTTGACCTTGTCGAGCATTTCGGTCGACTGCGTGAAGCCGTTGATGCGGATACACTTGTCGATGATCTTGCCGAGCTGCTTCTTGCCGACGACGAAGTCGATCTCCAGCGGGAACTGGTCGTCGACGGTCTCGCGCTTCTTGAAGCCGAGGTTCTGCGGGATGGCGTCGTTGATGATCAGACGGCCGACGGTCGCGTCGATGATGCGGTGCTCCTTCTTGCCGTCGATCTCGAGCTCTTTCCAGACCTTGATGGGGTCATGCATGGCGATCATGCCGTCGGCATAAGCCATCATGGCCTCATCTTCGTCGTGGTAGAACTTGAAATACTCCTTCGGGCGGACGTCGCCGGCCGCGTGGGCCTGACGGGCGTATTCGCCGACGGTACGGACGTAGATGTGGTTCTCTTCCTTGATATCGGCGTCGGAATCCCAGATGTTCCAGACGTAGATGACCTCGTCGGGCTGGATCTCGCCGGCGTCCAGCGCGGCCACAGCCTGGCCCAGCGTCTGGTAGGAGCCGGGGATGGTCTCCGGGCGGTCGGTCTCGTTTTCGAGCAGCGCGCCGCGGGTGCGCAGATAGTACTGGTAGTCCTCCGCTTCGGCGTCATCCCAGATGTTCTTGACCCAGATGGGCTTCTCATACGGCAGCTTGCCGCACTCGAGCAGCGGGAAGATCTCGTGGATGGTGTCGTAGGCGTCGACATCGTAGCGCTGGTAGGTCAGGTAGTAGGTGCCGAGGATCATATCCTGCGTCGGCACGGTGACCGGCTTGCCGTCCTGCGGACGGAGCAGGTTGTTGGCCGAGAGCATCAGGATGCGGGCCTCTGCCTGCGCTTCGGCGGACAGCGGCACGTGAATGGCCATCTGGTCGCCGTCGAAGTCAGCGTTGAACGCGGTGCAGCAGAGCGGATGGAGCTTGAGCGCGCGGCCCTCGACGAGGACGGGCTCAAACGCCTGGATGCCGAGGCGGTGCAGCGTCGGCGCACGGTTGAGCATGACCGGGCGGTCCTTGATGATGTCTTCGAGCGCGTCCCAGACCTCGTCCTTGCCCTTGTCGATCATCTTCTTGGCGGACTTGATGTTGTTGGCAAGACCGTCTTCGACGAGCTTCTTCATGACGAACGGGCGGAACAGCTCGATGGCCATTTCCTTCGGCACGCCGCACTGGTAGAGCTTCAGCTCCGGGCCGACGACGATGACGGAACGGCCGGAATAGTCGACACGCTTGCCGAGCAGGTTCTGGCGGAAGCGGCCCTGCTTGCCCTTGAGCATGTCGCTGAGGGACTTGAGCGCGCGGTTGTTCGCGCCGGTGACGGCACGGCCGCGGCGGCCGTTGTCGATCAGAGCGTCGACGGCTTCCTGCAGCATGCGCTTTTCGTTGCGGACGATGATGTCCGGCGCCTGCAGCTGGATCAGTCTCTTCAGACGGTTGTTGCGGTTGATGACGCGGCGGTAGAGGTCGTTGAGGTCGGAGGTCGCGAAGCGGCCGCCGTCGAGCTGGACCATCGGGCGCAGCTCGGGCGGGATGACGGGCAGCACGTCCATGATCATCCACGTCGGGTCGTTGCCGGAAATGCGGAAGGACTCGACCACCTCGAGGCGCTTGATGATGCGCAGCTTCTTCTGGCCCGAAGCGTCCTTCAGCTCGGACTTGAGCTGCTCGGAAAGCTCATTGAGGTCGATCTGCTGCAGCAGCTCCTTGACGGCTTCGGCGCCCATGCCGGCCTTGAAGTCGTCCTCATACTTTTCGCGCATGTCGCGGTATTCTTTTTCGGACAGGATCTGGTTCTTGGCCAGCGGGCAGTCGCCGGGATCGGTGACGATGTAGCTGGCGAAGTACAAAACCTTTTCGAGGATGCGGGGGCTGATATCGAGGAGCAGACCCATGCGGGACGGGATGCCCTTGAAATACCAGATGTGGCTGCAGGGCGCGGCGAGCTCGATATGGCCCATGCGCTCGCGGCGGACCTTGGCGCGCGTGACCTCGACGCCGCAGCGGTCGCAGATCTTGCCCTTGTAGCGGATCTTCTTATACTTGCCGCAGTGGCATTCCCAGTCCTTCGTCGGGCCAAAGATGCGCTCGCAGTACAGGCCGTCGCGCTCGGGCTTCAGGGTGCGGTAGTTGATGGTTTCAGGCTTTTTGACCTCTCCGTAGGACCATTCACGGATCTTTTCCGGGGAAGCAATACCGATCTGGATTGCGCTGAATGTTGCATGACTCATTGTATTGCCGCCTCCTTCTTATTCATTCTCCGAATCGGCATCGGAGTCCATGGTATAACTGTCGTTCAGCAGGCCGAAGACGTCGTCCTCATCCTGGATCTCGAAGCCGGCGTCCGCCGCTTCGTCCGCGTCGACGTCCTTGCCGTTCGGCAGATCGTCGTCCATGGTGATCTCGTCCTCCGGCAGGGCCTTGCCGCCCGCGCCGTAGATGGAATCGTCGTCATCGTCGTCCTTGAGGTCGACTTCCTCACCGTTCTCGCCCAGGATCTTGATATCGAGGCAGAGGGACTGCAGTTCCTTGACCAGGACCTTGAACGACTCGGGCACGCCCGGAGTCGGGACGTTGTGGCCCTTGACGATGGCTTCATAGGTCTTGACACGGCCGGTCACGTCGTCGGACTTGACCGTCAGGATCTCCTGCAGGGTATAAGCAGCGCCGTAAGCTTCCAGCGCCCAGACTTCCATTTCGCCGAAGCGCTGGCCGCCGAACTGCGCCTTGCCGCCGAGCGGCTGCTGGGTAACGAGGGAGTACGGGCCGGTGGAACGGGCATGGATCTTATCGTCGACCAGATGGTGGAGCTTGAGGTAGTACGGGTAGCCGACCGTGACGCGCTGGTCAAACGGCTCGCCGGTCCGGCCGTCATAGAGGACGGTCTTGCCGTCTTCGGCGACGCCGCCCTGCTTGAGCAGCTCGCGGATCTCGCGTTCGTTCGCGCCGTTGAAGATCGGGGTGGCAACCTTCCAGCCCAGCGCGTGGGCCGCGTAGCCCAGATGGACCTCGAGGACCTGACCGATGTTCATACGGGACGGGACGCCCAGCGGGTTCAGGACGATATCCAGCGGGGTGCCGTCGGGCAGGAAGGGCATATCCTCCTGCGGCAGGATGCGGGAGACGACGCCCTTGTTGCCGTGGCGGCCGGCCATCTTATCGCCGACGGAGATCTTACGCTTCTGGGCAATATAGACGCGGACGACCTTGTTGACGCCCGGGGCCAGCTCGTCGCCGTTTTCACGGGTGAAGACCTTGACATCGACGATGATGCCGGCTTCGCCGTGCGGGACCTTCAGCGAGGAATCGCGGACCTCGCGGGCCTTTTCGCCGAAGATGGCGCGCAGCAGACGCTCTTCTGCGGTCAGCTCCGTCTCGCCCTTCGGGGTGACCTTGCCGACCAGATAGTCGCCGGAGGTGACCTCCGCGCCGATGCGGATGATGCCGTTTTCGTCGAGGTCCTTGAGGGTGTCCTCGCCGACGTTCGGGATATCGCGGGTGATCTCTTCCATGCCGAGCTTGGTGTCGCGGGATTCGGTCTCATACTCCTCGATGTGGATGGAGGTGAAGACGTCCTCGCGGACCAGGCGCTCGTTCAGAAGGATGGCGTCCTCGTAGTTGTAGCCTTCCCAGGTCATGAAGCCGATGAGCACGTTCTTGCCGAGCGCGATCTCGCCCTGCGAGCAGGCGGGGCCGTCGGCGATGACCTGACCGGCCTCGACGCGTTCGCCGACCGTGACGATCGGGCGCTGGTTGATGCAGGTGCCCTGGTTGGAGCGGGCGAACTTCGTGAGGGTATAATCGGCGGTGTTGCCGTCGTCATAGCTGACGGAGATGTTGGTCGCGGAGACGCGGGTGATGACGCCGGGGCCCTTGGCGGTGATGCAGACCTCGGAGTCGACCGCGCACTTGTGCTCGATGCCGGTGGCGACGATCGGCGCCTCGGTGACCATCAGCGGCACGGCCTGACGCTGCATGTTCGCGCCCATCAGTGCGCGGTTGGCGTCGTCGTTTTCGAGGAAGGGGATGAACGCGGTCGCGATGGAGGTCATCATGTTGGGCGAGACATCGACGTAGTCGATGAGCTCGCGCTCAACGGAGATGATCTCGTCGCGGTGGCGGCAGATGACGCGCGGGTTGGCAAAGCGGCCTTCCTCGTCGAGCGGCTCGGCGGCCTGGGCGACATAGTAATCGTCCTCGACGTCGGCGGTCATGTACTCGACGATGTCGGTGACCTTGCCGGTCGCCTTGTCGACCTTGCGGTACGGCGCTTCGATAAAGCCGTATTCATTGATCTTGGCGTAGGTGGCCAGGTAGTTGATCAGGCCGATGTTCGGACCTTCCGGCGTCTCGATCGGGCACATACGGCCGTAGTGGGTGTAGTGGATATCGCGGACGTCGAAGGACGCGCGCTCGCGGGACAGACCGCCGGGGCCAAGCGCGGACAGACGGCGCTTGTGCGTCAGCTCTGCCAGCGGGTTGTTCTGGTCCATGAACTGCGACAGCGGCGAGGAGCCGAAGAACTCCTTGATGACCGCAGTCACGGGGCGAATGTTAATTAAGCTCTGCGGCGTGACCACGTCGAGGTCCTGAATGGTCATGCGCTCGCGAATCACGCGCTCGAGACGCGTAAAGCCGACGCGGAACTGGTTCTGCAGCAGCTCGCCCACGCAGCGAAGGCGGCGGTTGCCCAGATGGTCAATGTCGTCCTTCGTGCCCGCGCCCTGCACCATGGTGCAAAGGTAATTGATAGAGGCGAGGATGTCGTCTTTTGTGATGTGCTTCGGGATAAGGTCCTCGCGGCGCTCGTTGATGGCCTCTTCCCAGCCGTCCGCCGGAACGGTCTGGAGCATCTCGCGCAGAACGGAGAAGCAGACCTTTTCCTTGATGCCGTACTGCTTGGGGTCGAAATCGACGAACTTGGCCATATCGACCATGCCGTTGGAGAAAACCTTGACCTCTCGGCCGTCGACGCTGATGATTGCTTCATTGACGCCGCGGTCGGAAATCTCATGTGCCTTGTCTCTCGAGATAACCTCGTCCGGCATGGCGATAATTTCGCCCGTCATGGGGTCGGTCACAGGCTTGGCAAGCGTCTGGCCCGAAAGGCGGCTCCAGATGTCCATCTTCTTATTGAACTTATAGCGGCCAACCTTGGAAACGTCATAGCGCCGCGCGTCGAAGAACAGCGCGTCCAGATAGCTCTCGGCGCTTTCGACTGTGGGCGGCTCGCCCGGACGGAGCTTGCGGTAAATCTCAAGCAGAGACTCCTCGCGCGTACGGCAGGTGTCCTTTTCGAGCGTCGCATTCAGGAGAGGATCTTCGCCGAAGACCTCCTTGATCTGTGCGTCGGTAGAAACGCCGAGGGCGCGAATTAAGCAGGTGATGGGGATTTTACGGTTCTTATCGATACGGACATAGAAGACGTTATTGAGATCCGTCTCATACTCCAGCCACGCGCCACGGTACGGGATAACCGTCGCAGAGTAGATGTGCTGGTCGGCCTTGTCCACCTCGTCGCCGTAGTACATGCCGGGGCTGCGGACGATCTGGGAGACGATGACGCGCTCTGCGCCGTTGATGACAAACGTACCGCCGTTCGTCATGAGCGGGAAGTCGCCCATGAAGATCTCCTGCTCCTTGATCTCGTCCGTCTCCTTGTTGTGGAGCCGCACGCGAACCTTGATGGGCTTTGCGAACGTTGCATCGCGCTCCTTGCATTCTTCGACCGTGTACTTCGGGGGCTCGTTCATGCTGTAGTCCAGGAAGCTCAGCTCGAGATTGCCCGTGTAGTCGGTGATGGTGTCGACATCGCGGAAGACCTCGCGCAGTCCCTCGTCGAGGAACCAGTTGTAGGAGTCCTTCTGGATTTTGAGCATGTTGGGAATTGCCAGGATCTTGTCGTGCTTTGCAAAACTCTTTCGCATCGTCTTGCCCAGCATAACGTCTTGAATCTTCGCCATTCTATTACCTCACAGCCTTTCTTTTGGTTCTGTGTTTTTAACGATACGCCCGGAAGAGTTGTTCGTTTCTTCCGCCACACTGCTTGCGCTCCCGCCCAACCGGTGCTATAATCAAGCCAGATAAAGGTGGAAGCGGCGCGTTGCCGCACTCAGGCATTATGGACTTATATGATACCACAATTTGTTCCATCCGTCAATTCTTTTGCTGCATTTTTGTGCAGCTTTTTTTATTATTTTTCTTGACATGGCGTAATTTTCCATGCAGTCGTAACAAATCGAAGCAAAACGTACCCCGGATGCGTGAATTTTTCGCATCCGGGGCATTTTATTTGTATTCAGAACGTCAGCCGCATCTGGTACCACGTCACACCGCCGTGCGTCGAACCCGACACGCCTTCATTTACGAAGCCGAATTTCGCGTAATACGGCAGCAGGCGCTCCTTGCAGGTCAGAACGAGGCCACGTCTTCCCTGCTTCCTCGCGTCGTCAATGGCACGCTTTAAAAGCATCCCCGCGCAACCGCGCTTTCGGTACGCCGGAATTGTATTGACGCCAAAAATCATCTGCCACGCGCCAGTTTCATCATGCGCCCGCGCGTTTTCGTACAGATCGTCCGTCAAATCCTTCTGATCGGTCACCATGCCGTCGACAAAGGAAACGAGCTTCCCCTCGTCCAGCAGCAGCCAGAAGTGATTGTTATACGATTGCAGCCGCGCCTCCAGCGCCTTCTTTGTTGCGGCCTCCGCCGCCGGGAAGCATTCCGCCTCAACCTGCGCAATCGCGTCCAGATCGGAAAGCTCCGCTGTTCTGATTTCCATGGTATCATCCATCCTCACGTACTTGAGATTCAAAAAAGAAAGAGCCTTGAGACAAATCTCAAAGCTCTTCTTGGCAGGGGATGAGGGATTCGAACCCCCGCAAACGGAGTCAGAGTCCGGTGTGCTACCGTTACACAAATCCCCTAAATTGCCGCAGCGCCGAAACGCAAGTATTATTATAGCGAGCTTTGCTCATTTGTCAAGCGTTATTTTTCAAAAATCAGCAAATCCCGCAATTTTTTCCGTACTGCCCATTTCCCGTCCCCGCAAAACGCGCCGCCCCGCATGAAAAAGGCCGTCTCGTCTCAGCTTTTGACAAGGAAATCCGCCTTGTTTTTACTAGCCGGTTTCGCGCGTGGAATCTCCCGCCGCGCGCCATATTAAGCTTCGAGATCAGCGATTTGGGAGAGGATTTTGCGGGATGAAACATTTGACATTGACTCTGCGCCGGACGATCACGGCGCTTTTTCTGGCGGCCGCGCTCTGCGTGCAGGCACTTGCCGCCATGCCGGACCGGCTCGTTCCCTGCGGCCATACGGCGGGCATCAAGCTCTATACCGGAGGGCTTCTCATTACCGCGCTTGATGAGCAGGCTCCTGCACAAAGGGCCGGGCTTCGCGCGGGCGATACCATTTTAAAAATTGACGGCACGCGCGTCTCCTCGGTGCAGGACGCGTCGCTTCGCTTATCGAGCGGCAAAAGCGTCTGCCTCAGCGTCCGCCGGGGCGAAAAGCAGGCGGAATTTTATCTGACCCCCGAAAAAACAGGAGCCGGCTACCGCCTCGGCATTTCCGTCCGCGACAACATTTCCGGCATCGGAACGATCACATTCTTTGACCCGGAGACCGGCGTGTATGGCGCGCTGGGTCATGGCGTGGCAGGCCTTACCTCCGCGCAGCCGCTTGCCATCTCCGGCGGCGTGCTCGTCCCGTCGAGCGTCACAGACGTGAAAAAGGGCGTGCGCGGCACGCCGGGTGAGCTCCATGGGAGCTTTGACGTTGCAGACCCGCTTGGCTCCGTCTCGCAGAACGAGCCGCACGGCATTTTCGGCAAACTCACCGCTCTGCCGCAGAGCGAGAGTGTTCCGGTTGCGGACGCATCGCAGATCCATACGGGCGCGGCGGTCATTCTCGCAAACGTCGACGGCAAAGAAACCCGGGAATATTGTGTGCGCATCGATAAGCTTTATCCGCAGGCGGAAAACGGGCGGAACCTCCTTCTCACCGTCACCGACGAACGGCTTCTTTCCATCACCGGCGGCATTGTCCAGGGCATGTCCGGAAGCCCGATCTTGCAGGACGGTAAGCTCATCGGAGCCGTCACGCACGTGCTTGTCAACCGCCCCGAGCAGGGCTACGGCATTTTCCTCCAGAACATGCTTGCGCAGTGCGAGGCTTATCAGTAAAACAGCTCCCGGGAAGCACCTGCCTCCCGGGGATCCCTTTATTCTGCCTTTGCCGCAGCCTTTTCCGCACGCTCCTTTGCGGCCTTTTCCTTGTTGTGCTTCGCGA
>ERZ773225.2998-NODE-2998-length-15916-cov-4.287498_pt1 | contig 15916 bp, 15 predicted proteins | sample MGYA00580993_ERZ773225 | MGnify/ENA primary metagenome ERZ773225 (study PRJEB29015, sample SAMEA2737748) | human gut metagenome | biome: human gut; feature: human-associated habitat; material: faeces | place: China | collected 2012 ... | reverse complement strand
CCGATGATACTGCATATCTTCATGTGGGAAAGTAGGCCGCCGCCAAGGATTTTTCGAAGACTCCGTTGAGCAGACAATGCTCCGGAGTCTTTTTTTTGCCCTGAAGAGGGCCCCTCTCTGTTAGACAACATCCCTGTATTCCTGTATGTTCTGACCTCCGAGAGGTAGAAGACTATGCCAATTTGCAGAATAATTACGCTTCAGAACGAACAGGAATGGGCTAAGGCCGGTCAGTGGCTCAAGGAACGTGCTCATCCCGGCGGCAACAATGATGTCGAGAATCAGGTCCGCGATATCCTCAATAATGTGCGCAGTCACGGTGATGCCGCGCTTGCTGAGTACACGATGAAATTTGACTGCCCTGACTTCTCTGGTGATATACGCGTCAGCCCTCAGGAAATTGAGATGGCTGCAGCTACTGTCCCTGCGGAAGATCGTGAATGCATCGCGCAGGCTGCAAGCAATATCCGCGCTTTTCATGAAAATCAGAAGGAAAAGAGCTGGTTCACCACCCGTCCTGATGGAACAGTCCTGGGTCAGATGGTCAACCCTGTTGCCCGTGTCGGCCTGTATGTGCCCGGTGGCAAAGGCGGCAACACGCCTCTTGTTTCCAGTTTCCTTATGAACGCCATTCCTGCTCTTGTGGCGGGTGTACAGGAAATTGCCGTGTGCACGCCTCCGAGAAAGGACGGCACTATCAATCCCGTAATCTTGGCGGCAGCCCACCTACTCGATATTTCTGAGGTTTACCGTGTCGGAGGTGCCTGGTCTGTGGGAGCCATGGCCTATGGCACGCAGACAATTCGTCCTGTGGATGTCCTGGCCGGTCCCGGCAATATTTATGTTGCTACTGCCAAGCGTCTGGTTCAGGGGATCTGCGGCATAGACATGGTGGCCGGCCCCAGCGAAGTGTGTGTCATTGCCGATGGCTCCGCCAACGTCAAATGGCTCGCAGCTGATCTTCTGAGTCAGGCCGAGCATGATCCCCTTGCCTCAGCCGTATGTATTCTGACCGATCCGACCTTGGCTGCATCTCTGCAGGCAGAGCTAGAGGAACAGTGCGGCCGTCTTCCCCGTGCATCTATCGCCAGCCGTTCCCTCATTGACTGGGGCGCCATCGTTGTTGTTCCTACACTGACGGATGCCGTCGGCGTGGCCAACCGTATTGCGCCCGAGCATCTTGAACTTTCCGTGCGTGATCCCTGGTCCGTACTGCCCTTTGTGAAGAACGCCGGTGCTGTGTTTATGGGACACTACAGCCCAGAGCCTGTTGGCGACTATTTCGCCGGCCCTAACCATGTACTTCCCACACTCGGGACTGCCAGATTTTCTTCTGCCCTTTCCGTGCAGACGTTCTGCAAGAAAACGAGCATTCTCTGCGCGTCCCGTGAGTTCCTGAAGGAAAGCAAGTCAGCCATCGCCGAGCTTGCCCGTCTCGAAGGACTTGAGGCCCACGCACGCTCTGTCGAATCCCGCTAGCGTTTTTACTCATAGTTCTTTGTCTGGGGGATTCCCGCTGGCCATGCTGGCGGAAATCCACTGTTCAGCCTCCTTCATACCACGAGGTTTTTCATGAAAGTTGTAACACGTACTGAAATCAGTGCCTGTCCGCTGATTTCCCGTGGCAAGGTCCGCGATATTTATTCTGTGGACGATAATTCCCTGCTCATCGTGACGACCGACCGTATGAGCGCCTTCGATGTCATGATGGGACGTCCTATTCCGTACAAGGGTGTTATCCTGAACCAGATTACGCTATTCTGGATGGATATGTTTAAGGATATTATTCCCAACCATATCATCGAAAGTGATGTGTCCAGGTTCCCTGCTGAGCTTGCCCCCTGGAAGGATGAGCTGGAAGGACGTGCTGTTATCGTTCGCAAGGCAAAACCTCTGCCCATCGAATGCATTGTGCGCGGCTATCTTTCCGGATCCGGCTGGAAGGCCTATCAGAAGACCGGAGAAATATACGGACACAAGCTTCCCGCCGGCCTCAGGGAGTCCGACAAACTGGAGACGGCCATCTTCACGCCTTCCACCAAGGCTGAGTTTGGTTTTCATGACGAAAACATTTCTGTCGCCAGAGCTGCTGAAATTGTCGGCGCGGAAGTCGAGGAACAGGTTGAGAAGGCCGCTCTCGCCATTTACGAACGCGCGCGTCAGTACGCGGCCTCCCGCGGGATCATCGTTGCCGACACGAAATTCGAGTTTGGCTTTGTTGACGGCAAGCTGCGCCTGATTGATGAGGTCCTGACTCCCGATTCTTCCCGCTTCTGGGCCGCTGACAAATATGAACCCGGCCACGGACAGCCCAGCTTCGACAAACAGTACCTCAGGGATTGGCTCACCAGTCAGCCCTGGAATAAGCAGCCTCCGGCTCCCGAGCTTCCGGATGAAGTCGTGGATGCCACTGCTGCCAAGTACCGCGAGGCCTACCGTATGATTACCGGGCGCGAGCTTAATGTATAGCCCCCTGCCATAAGGAGACACCGAATGCTGCTTGAAGGAAAAAAAGCCCTGATTATGGGCGTTGCCAATAACCGGAGCATAGCCTGGGGCATTACCCAGGAATTTAAGAAGGCCGGCGCCCGTCTGGCGTTCAGCTATGTGGGAGACGCCTTTAAGAAACGCGTTGAACCCCTGAGCGAAGAGGTCGGCGGTGAATTCACCTTTAAATGTGACGTTTCCAGTGATGAGGATATTCAGGCTGCCGCTGATATCGTGAAGGAAAAGTGGGGCGGCGTGGACATCCTGGTTCACTCCCTCGCCTTCGCCAACCGCGACGATCTCCACAATCCCTTCATCAAAACCTCCCGCGAGGGCTTCCATCTCGCTCTGGACATCTCTGCCTATTCCCTGATCGCTCTCTGCCGCGCCTTTGAGCCGCTCATGCATGAAGGCTCATCTGTGCTCGCCATGACCTATCTCGGTTCCACCAGAGTTGTGCCGTCCTATAACATCATGGGCGTTGCCAAGGCTGCTCTCGAAGCCTCCATGCGCTACCTTTCCGCTGACCTTGGCGCCAAGGGCATCCGTATCAACTGTATCAGCTCCGGCCCCATCAAGACCCTCGCTGCTTCCGCCGTGCACTCCATGCGGGAGAATTTCGGGCGTTCCGAAGAGGTTTCCCCGCTCCACCGCAAAATGGAGATTGCCGATGACGGAGGCCTGGCCACCTATCTGGCCTCTGACATGGCCAAGGCTATTACCGGCCAGGTCATCTTCAACGACAACGGCTTCAGCAATATGGTTTATTAAACAGCCATGGATGCCGCCACGCTGAACGATATCGGCATCACCGTTGCGGGTATACTTGGTATCGTCATGTTTTATTTCATCGGAAGATCGGTGTCCCGGAACCAGGTCGGCAAAAACGCTGACCAGGGGAAGGGGGCTTCTCCGGAAGACCGTAACGGCAGTTCCGGAGCGGATTTGAAGAAAAAGTAAAAAAGTAAATTTTTTACTTGCCAAGCGCACCGTTTTCCTTTAAAAGCACATCTGCAAACCAACGGAGAGATGTCCGAGTTGGTCGAAGGAGCACGATTGGAAATCGTGTAACGGTTTACGCCGTTCTAGAGTTCGAATCTCTATCTCTCCGCCATAACGGCTATAAGAGCTGCCCTGTTTAAACAACAGGGCAGCTCTTTTTTTTTGTGCCTCCCACATGAGGCATCCTCCGAGAGGTGAGAACGGGGAGCAGGCTGACCTCCGGTCTGATGAACAGGAATTCATCAGGATGGCGGCAGCGGATGGGATTTCAGAACAGGCCGGATTCCGATACCTGGCCGAAGTTTTCCGCATGTAACTGCCACAGGCAGAGGATGGAACAATGTGTTTTTACCCGGAGAAGCGGCATACAGAAGGAAAAAGCCATGGGTCCGGCAATATCCGGAAGTATGGGGGCGCCGCCGGGGCATGGTATCGGAAACGGACTTCAGATGGCTGGGAAGGACTTCATCGCAGGTGAGTCAGGAAATGAGAGCAACCGGGCTTTTGTTAAAGACAAAAAAACTGACCGGTGAGGGGAATGCGTCTGTTTAGTTCTTTTTTGTTCCGTAACTTCGCGTACATGCCTTTCTTTTCCCTCTCTTGTGCATTGTGTAGTTCTGGAATAGGAAGAAAGATCTTTATTTTTTGTGAACACTTTTCGCCGTACATGACAGGTCAGAGGAGGAACAAGAAGACGTTCTGTCCTTTCCTGCCCTTTCCCACTGCCGGCGGATTAGGAGGTTTTTGGTCGTGGCTTCGCATTCCCACAGTCATCAGAACGCTGTCATCAGAACGTATCTCGGTCTGCTTCTCCTCACCGTCTGCGTGTTCGCCCTCATGTACTGTCCCCAGCCTATGCTCTATACCCTGAGTCAGGAATTTGGGGTGAGCAAGAGCAACTCTGCCCTGCTGGTCAGCGTGTTCATGTTCTTCCTGGTCATTTCACCCATGTGCGTGGGCATCCTTCTGGACCGCATCGGCGTGCGCAAGGCCCTGCTCGTGTCAACGTTTCTTGTGGGCATCAGCGGAGCGGGTATCTACTTCGCTCCCAATTTTCTCGTTCTGGTCGGAGTCCGCAGTTTTGAGGCTCTGTTTGTTCCTGTGCTTGTCACGTCCATCATGGTGTCCATCGCGAGTATGTTCCGGCATATGGACTTCAACAGGGCCCTGGCCGGCTACGTGTCCTGTACGCTCGTAGGTTCTCTCTCTGGCCGTATCCTGGGTGGCTGGTGCGGAGAGCTTTTCGGCTGGCGCCTTACCCTGACCGGGGTCTGTGTACTCTTCCTTCTCGCGCTGGTTCTGATCTACAACGTTCCCGACACGAGCGGCGGGCACCATACCGTGCACAATCCCAGGGTCTACGGGAAAATCCTGCGCCAGAAGGGTATCCCTAGTCTGCTCTTTGCCGAGGCTGCCGGCCTGTTTGTTTTTTCTGCCATGGGCAATCTTGTGCCGTTCCGCATGGCCGAACTCGGGCAGGGACATTCTGAGGGCCTCATCGGTCTCATGTACGTGGGGTATTCTGTAGGCATTCTGGCCGGCCTCATTCGTGGCCCGCTCCTGCGCGTCTTTAAAAAGCCTTCCAATATTATCCTCTTCGGTTCGGCTTTCTACATGCTGGCCTGTGTGACGCTGGCTGTGCCCAATCTCTGGGTGCTGTTTGGCGGTCTCTGGGGCGTAGCCTTCGGCGAATTTCTTGTCCATGCCAACTGCCCGGGGATTATCAATCATATTGCCGTAACCGGCGGCTTCGATCGCAGCATGGTTAACGGACTGTTTCTGTCCTGCTATTATTCGGGCGGCCTGGTCGGCTCTTACGTGCCCGGCCTCATTTACACGCAGTTTGGATGGATGGCCTGCTTCGGAGTCCTTGAAGGCGTGCTCGTTTTGTCCTTCCTCATTGTTCTGAAACTGCATCACGACATCCCGGGCATACGCTGAGCTCCGGCCGTTTCCCCGGCCTTTCCTGCACCTCGTGCCCGCTGCTCAGGCGGATCGGTTTTGATTCGCTTTTCTGTGACAGGTTTGTTAATAAATGCGGAGGCACCCAAAAAAGAGAATGGCTTGACGGCCTTCTGTCCGTCCCACGGCTGCAGTTACTCCCGGTCGTGAGGACACGACGATCTACGGAGGAATCATGAAAAGTACCAGTTCTCCTCGTGAGAATACCCAGCCGCTGGACGTGCTGGTCGTGGGCGGCGGCAACGCCGCTCTCTGCGCAGCCATAACGGCGCGCCGCGCCGGCGCCAGTGTTATGCTGCTCGAGGCTTCACCGAAGGAATTCCGCGGAGGCAACAGCCGCCACACGCGCAATATCCGTTATGTTCACGCTGCCAAGAATGACTTTCTGACAGGGCCGTACACGGAAGAGGAATGTTTCAACGACCTGATGGGCGTGACCAAGGGGAATACCATAGAATCCATGGCCCGCCTGGTTATCAGGAATTCCAATAACGTCGGTTATTGGATGATGGAACAGGGCGTCCATTTTCAGCCCGCCATGCGCGGCACGCTTCACCTTTCCCGCACCAACGCCTTCTTCCTCGGAGGAGGCAAGGCGCTCATCAACGCTTATTACGCTACCGCGGAGAAGCTCGGCGTCAAAGTGCTCTATGACGCTGAAGTGACGGATCTGGAAATCAGGGACGGCGAGTTCAAATCTGCCAAGGTGAATCAGAAGGGCACCACGTTTATCGTGGAGGCCAAGGCTGTAGTGCTGGCTTCCGGCGGCTATCAGGCCAATACCGAATGGCTGACCCGCGCGTGGGGCCCTGAAGCTGCCAACTTCCTCATCCGCGGAACGCCGTATGACAAGGGCCGCATGCTTCAGGTCATGATGGACCACGGAGCCAAAACCCTCGGCGATCCCACGCAGGGACACTGTGTGGCAATTGACGGCCGTGCCCCCAAATTTGATGGCGGCATCTGCACGCGTCTCGACTGCGTGCCTTTCGGCATTGCCGTTAACAGAGACTGCAAGCGTTTTTACAATGAAGGCGAGGAAATCTGGCCCAAGCGCTACGCCATCTGGGGTCGCCTCGTAGCCCAGCAGCCCGGGCAGATCGCCTATGTCATCATAGATTCCAAGTCCATCGACCTGTTCATGCCTTCCGTGTTCCCGCCGTACGAGTCTGACAGCATCGCCGGCCTCGCCCGGAAGTTCGGCATTGATCCCGCTGCGCTGGAAGAAACGGTCAGGGATTTCAACGCGCATACCGTAAAAGGCGGAAACTTCAATCCGGGCGACAAGGATGGAATTTCCACGAAGGATCTCGAACCTGCCAAGACAAACTGGGCCCGTCCCATCGATACGCCACCGTATTACGGCTACTACCTGCGCCCGGGCGTGACGTTCTCCTACCTGAGCCTGGCCCTCAACGAAAAGGCCCAGGTGCTGAAGGAGGATGGCACCCCGTTCAGGAATATCTTCGCCGCCGGCGAACTGACGTCGGGCAATGTGCTCGGTCAGGGCTACATGGCCGGATTCGGCATGACCATTGGAACAGTGTTCGGCCGTCTGGCCGGTCAGGAGGCCGTATGTCTGAAATAATGAAAGAAGCGCAGCGCTGCACGACCATCTGCAATGCCTGCAGATACTGTGAAGGTTTCTGCGCTGTCTTCCCCGTTATGGAACTGCGCCGCAAGTTTACGGAGCAGGAACTGAAGTACTTTGCCAATCTCTGCCACAACTGCCGCGGCTGCTATTATGCCTGCCAGTATGCCCCGCCGCACGAATTCAACCTGAACTACCCCATGGTCATGGCAAAGCTCAGGAAGGAGACGTGGGAGGAATTTGCCTGGCCGAAGTTCCTGGGACGGTTCTTCGAGACCAACGGTTTCTATGTGTTCCTGGTGTCCCTGCTCTGCACGCTGATCTTTGTCGCCGGGGCGCTGATCGTCAAGGGGCCCCAGACGTTCTTCTCGCCCATTACCGGCGCGGGTTCGTTCTACCATATCGTGCCGTACTGGCTCATGCTCGGCCTCTTTACGCTGGTCTTTGTGGCCGGCCTCGTGTGCCTTGGCATGAGCGTGCGCAATTTCTGGAAGGGCACGGGTTCCAAGCCCGGTGAAATCTGGCGCCTCAGTAATCACATAAAAGCCATCAAGGACGCCTTTACCCTGCGTTATCTGGACGGCAACGGCGAGGGGTGCAACTATCCTGATGACCGTTTCAGCACCATACGCCGCAAGTTCCATCACGCTACCTTCTACGGCTTCCTGGGATGCCTTCTTTCGACCTGCATCGCCTTCGTCTATGATCATGGCTTCGGCTGGCCGGCTCCGTACAGCTTCTTCAGTCTGCCGACCTTCATAGGCACGCTCAGCGGCATCTCCCTGTGCATAGGTACGGGCGGCCTGCTCTGGCTGAAGACGCGCATGGATCACCGTCCTTATGACGAGAGTTCCGTGGGAATGGATATGTCCTTCTCCACGCTGCTTTTCCTGGTCAGCCTGACGGGTCTTATGCTTCTGGTTTTCAGATCAACCAGCGTCATGGGACTTCTTCTCTGCATTCACCTCGGTCTTGTGCTCGGGCTTTTCCTCTCTCTCGCCTCGAGCAAATTCGTCCATATCGTTTACAGGTATTTCGCTCTTGTGCGCAATGCCTACGAAACGCGTGAAAAGTAGTAGCGGAAAGGAGAGGCGGACCGGTTCCCCCGCCGGTCACGCCTCTCCCGCTTCTGCTTTTCCCGGGCTCCGTCCCGGTGACCCCGAATTTCCGTTTTTTTCACCGTCTCCCGAGAAAGACAGCTCTTTCGCGGGCGGCGCTTCTCTGTCTTCAAGGGTCCGCCAATGTTACAGATATTCGGTCTCCTGATGGTCGTGGCGACGATTATCGCCATGTTCAAACGTGTCGAGTCGCGGCTCGTCCTCATCGTTTCCGGCTTCATCATGGCCGCGGCTTCCCTGAATGTGATGGCTGCATTCGAGGGTTTTTCCAAGGGCATGCTGCGAGGCAACATGATCCTCTGCATCTGTTCCGTCATGGCCTTCGCCTATGTCATGCGGTACACGGGGTGTGACAGGCATCTCTGCTATGCCGTCGCCCATCCGCTGAGGCATGTGCGTTTTCTTCTCGTGCCCGGAGCCGTCCTCATCACGTTTCTTGTTCAGATCGCTCTTCCCAGCGCCTCGGGCGCGGCGGCCGCTGTGGGGGCTGTTGTCATTCCGCTGCTGATCCGTCTCGGCGTGCATCCGGCCATGGCCGGCGCGGCCGTTCTCGCAGGCTCCTATGGCGACCTTTTGTCTCCGGGCCTTGCCCATAACGTGTACGTGGCGAAGATAGCCAGCGAGGCCCTGAATCATGAAGTAACTGTCATTGACGTCATCCGTTCCCATACGCTCACGGCGTTTATCGCTGTTGGCATCTCGGCCGGCGTGCTCTGGCTCCTGAGCGTGCTCCGCAGGGAAGGCTCAGGATATGTAGCCGAAGACTGCGCTGTGGGCGAGGAAGAGCACTTCAGAATTAATTTTCTTTATGCCTTCATTCCGATATTGCCCATCGCGCTCCTCATTCTGGGCGTTGTTTTCCCAAAGGAGCTGCCCTGGATTGCCCATCTCAAAGTTGAGCACACCATGCTTCTGGGTGCCATGGCTGCCATTATCTGCACGAGGAAGAATCCCATGGAAGCTTCCCGTGAATTTTTTATGGGGCTTGGCCACGGCTATGGCGAAATCATAGGCATCATTATCGCTGCAGCTGTCTTTGTCGCCGGTATGAACGCGACGGGCATCGTTGAGACCGCCACGAACTGGATGAAAGGACAGCAGACAGCCAGTACTCTCTCCGCAGCCATCGGCCCCTGGGCTCTGGCCGTTGTCTGCGGTTCGGGCAACGCTGCGACGCAGGCATTCAACGAAGCAGTCACCGTGCACGCGCTTGATCTCGGCGTGAATATAGTGGACATGGGCTCCCTTGCGACCTTTGCGGGCTCGCTCGGCCGCTGTATGTCTCCCGTTGCCGGTGTCTGTTTCGTGTGTGCCGGTCTGGCCAGGGTGGATCCGGCGAGTCTCGTCAAGCGGACGCTCCTTCCTTCCATCTGCGCCCTTATTTCCGTGTACCTGAGCCTGTTTGTGTTTTAGCAGACGCTGCCCGGTCTGATTTGTCCGCTGTCGGGAGAGTGCTGGTGCGGCGTCGCGCGGGCCGGTGGGCCTGCCGGCTGTTTTATCCACCCATGACAACCTCAACGGCGTTCGTGCCGGCATGATCGGCAGGGGCGTCAGAAATGAGCCAAATAACCATAAGGAGAACCATATATGGGAACTGCAATTACTGTTGACGCCAAAGGCAAATTTATCGTCCCCGATGACCCGATTATTCCCTGCATCGCCGGTGACGGCATAGGCCCCGACATCTGGAATGCCGGCAAGCCCGTCCTCGACTGCGCCGTGGCCAAGGCTTATGGCGGCAGGCGCCGCATCGAATGGCTGCCCGTGCGCGCCGGTGAAGACTGCTGGAAGGAGACCGGCGAATTCGTGCCCGAGGCTACCAAGGAAGCTATTACCAAGTACCGCGTGGCTATCAAAGGTCCTCTGAGCACTCCCGTAGGCAAGGGCTTCAGAAGCGTCAACGTTATGCTCCGCCAGATGTATGACCTGTACGCCTGCGTGCGTCCCGTGAGTCATATTCCCGGCGTCCCGAGCCCTGTGATCCATCCTGACGACGTGAATATGGTCATTTTCCGTGAAAATACGGAAGACCTGTATGCCGGCGTTGAGTGGGATCACGACACTCCCGAAGCCGAACGCGTCATCGCTCTCATTAAAGAACTCGGCAAGAATGTCCGCCCCCACAGCGCCATCGGCATCAAGCCCATCAGTGAGTTCGGATCCAAGCGTCTGGTCCGCATGGCCATTCAGTACGCCATTGATCACAAACTTCCCAACGTCACCCTCGTGCACAAGGGCAACATCATGAAGTTCACCGAGGGCGGCTTCCGCCGCTGGGGCTATGAAGTGGCTGCCGAGGAATTCGGCGATGTCACCATCACCGAAGAGGAAGTGACCAAGAATTTCGGCGGCAAGGCTCCCGAAGGCAAGATCGTCATCAAGGATCGCATCACCGACGCCATGTTCCAGCAGATCCTGCTCCGTCCGGCCGAATACAGCGTTCTGGCCCTGCCTAACCTGAACGGCGACTACATGTCTGATGCCCTCGCTGCCGAAGTGGGCGGCCTCGGCATGGCTCCTGGCTCGAACATCGGCGAAGGCTACGCTATCTTTGAAGCCACGCATGGCACGGCTCCCAAGTACGCCGGCCAGGACAAGACCAACCCCGGCTCCATCATTCTTTCCGGCGCTCTCATGCTCGAGTACATCGGCTGGAAGGAGGCCGCGGAGCTGATCCGCAAGGCTGTTGAGAAGACTGTGGCCGCCAAGACGGTTACCTACGACCTCGCCCGTCAGATGCCCGGCGCCACGAAGATCTCCTGCTCGGCGTTTGGCAAGGCCATCTGCGAGCATATGTAGGAATACGGATAAAACAGCGTCGACAATGTCCTGAAAACAGCTGCAGCGGCGGCCCCCGCCAGGGGAGTACGCCGCCGCTGCACTGAAAACACAGAGGAAGCTATGAGTTCATTTACGTTGAACAAGGCTTGGTGCAAGGGATGCGGCATTTGCGCCGCGTTCTGCCCGAAAAAGGCCCTTACAATTGATGAACTGGCTGAAAAAGCTGTCTGGAACGAGGAACTCTGCATTTATTGTGGCCTGTGTGAGCATTATTGCCCCGATCTCGCCATAACCGTGGAAAAAGATACGAAGGAGGCAAAGGCATGAGCGGAGAAACTCTGTTTGTGCAGGGCAATGAGGCATGCGCCCGTGGTGCCCTCTATGCCGGCCTGAAATTTTTTGCCGGCTATCCGATTACTCCCTCCACGGAAATAGCCGAGACCCTGGCCGAACTACTCCCCAGGGTTGGCGGTAAATTCGTACAGATGGAAGACGAACTCGCTTCCATGTGCGCCGTGTGCGGGGCGTCCATTGCCGGACTGAAATCCATGACTGCGACCAGCGGCCCTGGCTTTTCTCTGAAACAGGAGGCCATCGGCTATGCCGTTATGGCGGAAATTCCCTGTGTCATTGTCGACTCCATGCGCGGCGGACCGTCGACCGGTCTGCCCACCGAGGTCTCCCAGGGTGACGTCATGCAGGCCCGCTGGGGATGCCACGGCGATCATTCCATCGTTGCCCTGACCGCATCCAGCATCCAGGATATGTTTGAAATTACGGTGGAAGCCTTCAATATCAGCGAGACCTACCGCACCCCGGTCATTCTGCTTTTTGACGCGGAAACATCACATATGCGCGAGAAGCTTGTGGTGCCGGAAAAGGGCGAGCTGCCCGTTGTGGAACGCCTGCACACGGAAGTGAAGCAGGGGGTCGCCTATCATCCTTACCTCCCGAGGGAGGACGGACGGCTGCCCATGTCCGATTTTGGCGGCCCGCACCGTTACAACGTTACCGGCCTGCATCACAATATCTGGGGCTTCCCCACCCAGAACCCTGAAGTCGTGCAGCTCCTGAATCATCATCTGTACGACAAGATTGAGAACCGTTCTTCCCTGCTTGCCCGCTGGAAGGAATACAAGATGGAAGGGGCTGAGACTGTTGTTATTGCCTACGGTTCTGCGGCCCGCAGCGCCATGCAGCATGTGTGCTACCGCCGTCTGCGCGGCGAAAGGCTCGGCCTTCTGGAGCTGCAGACTCTCTGGCCTTTCCCGAAGCAGCTTATCCGCGAGAAGACGGCACACGCCAAGAGCATCATCGTGGCCGAGATGAACATGGGTCAGGTGACTTCTCTTGTGAAGAGCGCAGTGGAAGATCCGAACCGGGTCTTCCTCGCCAACCGCGTTGACGGCAACCTGATCACGCCTGATGACATCGGCGAAGTTATCCGCGTTGTTGAGGGAAGGGGGCTGTAATGAGCATCAAAAGACTTATCAGGGAACGCTTTTTCCCTCATATCTGGTGTGCCGGCTGCGGCCATGGCATCATTCTCAACGCTCTTCTGCATGCCGTTGATGAACTGGGAATTCCGCAGAACAATCTCTGCATGGTGTCCGGCATCGGCTGCTCCGCCCGCATTTCGGGATACGTGGATTTCCACAGTATGCACACCCTGCACGGACGGGCTCTGGCTTTTGCTACGGGCATCAAGATGGCCCGTCCCGACCTGTCGGTTTTCGTTCCCATGGGCGATGGCGACGCCATGGCCATAGGCGGCAATCATTTTATTCATGCCTGCCGCCGCAATATCGATATGGTGGCCATCATCATGAACAACCGTATTTACGGCATGACAGGCGGCCAGTTCTCGCCTCTGTCCGGGCGTGGTATCCGCGCCACCACCGCGCCTTATGGCAATATCGACACGGCCTTTGATACCGTTCAGCTGGCCCTTGGCGCGGGCGCGACGTTTGTGGCCAGGACGACGGTTTTTCACGTTATGGAGATGGTCTCGCTCATCAAGAAGGCCTATCAGCACAAGGGGTTTTCTGTTCTGGAAGTGCTCACTGACTGCCCGACCTATTTCGGACGCAAGAACAAACTCGGCGGTCCTGTGCAGATGCTCGAGTGGTTCCGTGACAACACGGCTCCTCTCGGTTCAAAAAAATATGCGGAAAATCCGGCATTCATCCCCCGCGGCGTGTTCAGGGACGTAGAGGCTCCCGAATACTGTGAGGAATATGACAAGCTCATCGCCAGCGTGCGGAAGGAGGAAGCGTAATGACCACGAGTTTTCTGCTTTCCGGTTCGGGCGGACAGGGTGTTATCACGATGGCCATCCTGCTGGCCCAGGCAGCGGCGCTCTACGAGAACCGGCTGGCCGTGCAGAGCCAGTCCTATGGCCCTGAGGCCCGTGGTGGCGCCACCCGCTCGGATGTGATTATCTCGGATGAGCCCATCATGTTTCCCAAGGTCATCTATCCCCATGTGCTGGTGTCCCTGACCAACCAGTCCTGTGGCAAGTACCTGCCCCTCATCCGTCCGAACGGCATTTTCCTGTACGACACGGGGCTCGTTCAGCCCATGCGCAATACGGAAGCCATTTATGTGGGCGTGAATATGTTCGAACCGTATATGGAAAAGTTCCACCGCTCGCAGATGTACAATATCTGCGTGCTCGGGGTTCTGCTGAGACTGACGAAAATCGTGAGTTACGATGCGGTCAAGGCCTGCCTGAAGGCCAGGTTCAAACCTGCCTTCCACGCGGCGAACGAAGCCGCCCTTGAATTTGGCAGGGAGCTCGCGAAGGACATCAGGGATCCCGCTCTCGATATGTAGGAAACAGGCTTCCCTGCCTCAGGGACGGGGAAGCCTGTTTCTGCCGCGTCCTGTTCCCGCGCTCACAGCGCGGCGGAAGACGAATGTGGAGTATGCATGAACATTCACGAATACCAGGCAAAGGAACTTTTTGCCGACTTTTCTGTTCCTGTTCAGCGGGGCGGCCTGGCCGAAACGCCTGAACAGGCGCGTTCGGTGGCCGAGATGCTGGAAGGCCCCGTCTGGGTCGTGAAAGCCCAGATTCATGCCGGCGGCAGGGGTAAGGGGGGCGGAGTGAAGCTCTGCCGCTCTGTCGAGGAAGTGGAAGCCGCAGCCCGTGCCATCATCGGTATGCAGCTTGTGACAAAGCAGACCGGCCCCCAGGGCAGAAAGGTTCACAAAGTGCTTGTCTGCCAGGGAGTCGATATTGAACGGGAACTGTATCTTGCGGTTGTGCTCGACCGTTCCGCGGGATGTCTTGCCGTCATGGCTTCGCCCTCCGGCGGCATGGATATCGAGGCTGTGGCGGAAGAGACGCCGGAAAAGATTTTTACTGTCCGCCTCGGCGGCGGGCATCATATCTGGCCGTTTCAGGCCCGTTCCCTCTTCTTTGGCTGCGGGCTGACGCCCCAGCAGGTGGGAGAAGGCGTCCGCATTGTCGAGGGGCTTGTCAGTCTGGCCGTGGCCAAGGACGCGACGCTCGTTGAAGTCAATCCTCTGGCCGTGACGAAGGACGGGCACCTCGTCGCGCTTGACGCGAAGGTGAATTTTGATGACAGCGGCCTGAAGAGGCATCCGGATATCGCCCGTCTCGATGATCCTGAGGAAAGCGATCCGCTTGAGCTCAGGGCCCGTGAAGCCGGAATTAATTATGTGCATCTCGACGGGTACATCGGAACCATGGTCAATGGCGCAGGACTGGCCATGGCGACCATGGACGCGGTCAGGCAGGCCGGAGGCGCGGCCGCGAACTTTCTCGATGCCGGTGGAAGTGCCAGCGGCGATATGGTGGCTGCCGGGTTCCGGATCATGCTTTCCGATCCGCAGGTGCGCGGCATTCTGGTCAATATCTTTGGCGGCATCCTGCGCTGTGACATTGTGGCCGAAGGCATTGTCAGTGCCGTGAAGAAGGTCGGCATGAACATTCCCCTTGTCGTCCGCATGGAAGGCACAAACGTGGAAGAAGGCCGGCGCATTCTGGCTGAAAGCGGCCTTGCCTTCGAACAGGCCTCAACGCTTATTGAAGCCGCGCATAAAATCGTCGAGCTGACTGGGAGGATGGCATGAGCATTCTCGTCAACAGGGAGAACCGCGTCCTGGTGCAGGGGCTGACTGGACGTGAAGGACGGTTCCATGCCGAACAGATGATGGCCTACGGCACCAGGATAGTAGCCGGAGTAACGCCCGGGAAGGGGGGCCAGAATGTCCTCGGCGTTCCGGTTTTCAACTCCTGCGCTGAAGCAGTCGCCGAAACCGGAGCGGACACGAGCGTTATTTTTGTGCCGGCCATGGCTGCAGCCGACTCGGCCTGCGAGGCCGCTGCTGCGGGCATAAAGCTTGTCATCCTCATCACGGAACATATTCCCGTCCTGGATATGGTCCGCGTGCGTGCGTTCTTCCGGGAGCGCGGCACAAAACTCATAGGTCCCAACTGCCCCGGCATCATCACTCCGGGACAGTGTAAAATTGGCATCATGCCGGCCTATATCTTCAGGCCCGGTTCCGTGGGGCTTGTTTCCCGCTCAGGCACGCTGACCTATGAGGCCACCTGGCAGCTCACGGAACACGGACTGGGGCAGAGCACGTGCGTGGGCATTGGAGGTGATCCTATCCCGGGACTGTATTTTACCGACATGCTGAAACTGTTCCGGGATGATCCTCAGACTGAGGCCGTGTGTCTGATCGGCGAAATCGGCGGAGATGGAGAGGAGATGGCCGCGCGCTATATCCGCGAAACATCCTATCCCAAACCTGTCTTCGGCTTTATCGCCGGCCTGACGGCTCCCAAGGGTAAGCGCATGGGGCATGCCGGCGCCATTATCAGCGGCTCTCACGGCCGCGGCGAAGACAAGATCCGGGCCTTTGAGGAGGCCGGAGTGACTGTTATACGGGAACTTGGCCGTTTCGGCGAAACGGTAGCGGGCGCTCTGCGCGGGTAGCG
>ERZ773225.2992-NODE-2992-length-15945-cov-3.036879_pt1 | contig 15945 bp, 15 predicted proteins | sample MGYA00580993_ERZ773225 | MGnify/ENA primary metagenome ERZ773225 (study PRJEB29015, sample SAMEA2737748) | human gut metagenome | biome: human gut; feature: human-associated habitat; material: faeces | place: China | collected 2012 ... | reverse complement strand
GGGCGCAAACATCGACTACGCCATCGTTATCTCCAGCCACTACACGGAGCTGAAACAGCAGTATCCTCCCAAGAAGGCCATTGTTGAGGCGCTGAATGCCTCCTTCCCCACCATCTTCACCTCCGGCACCATTCTGGCTGCCGCCGGCAGCCTGATTGCCGTGATGACCACCAACCCCGTCATCGCCACCATCGGCGACTGCCTGGGCCGGGGCACCATCATCTCCATTGTGCTGGTTCTGGCGGTGCTGCCCCAGATCCTGGTGCTGGGCGATACCATCATCGAGCGCACCAGCTTTGAAATGCCCGGCCTGGACCGGAAGATCCGCACGGCCAGCGGCACCATGCATGTCCATGGCCGCGTCCGGGGCTACATCAGCGGCGTGATCGATGCAGAGGTCAACGGTATCCTGACGGGCCAGATCAACGCCTCTATTGCCACCGGTGATGTGGAGATGGTGGAGGATCATCCCGCCTTAGAGGAAGGAGCGACGAAGCAATGAAAAAGAATCTTGTGCGCATCCTTGCGCTGCTGCTGATTGCCGCCATGCTCCTGCCTTTGTGTGCCCGGGCAGAGGAGAATACGGCGGAAGAGGACACCGGGCAGACGGTTTATGAAGAGTACCCTGTGTCCACGGCGGAGGACCTGGAAAAGCTTGCAGAGCTCTGCCGTCTGGACAGCGCCAGCAAAAATCTGAAGGTGATTCTGAATGCGGATATTGACCTGAAGGACATGGAGGATTTCCAGATTCCCACCTTCGGCGGTATCTTTGACGGGCAAAACCACAAGCTCTACGGCCTGGTCGTGAATCAGGACGGCTCTGCCCAGGGCCTGTTCCGCTACATCCAGGAGGGAGCCACGGTCAAAAATCTGGAGATCATCGGCCGGGTGACCCCTTCCGGCAGCTCCACCAAGGTGGGCGGCCTTGCAGGCGTCAACGCCGGAACCGTTGAAAACGTCAGCTTTTTCGGTGCGGTCTGCGGCATCAGCCAGGTTGGCGGCATTGTGGGCCTGAACGAGGTCAGCGGCAGAGTGGAAAAGTGCACCATGAAGGGCTATATCCGGGGCAGCAAGGTCCTGGGCGGCATTGTGGGCGAGAATGCGGGCGTTGTGTACGACTGCGTGAACAAGGCCAATGTGAACACGGTGCTGGCAACGGAAACCCTGTCCATTGAGGACATTACGGTGCCCAGACTTACCAGCGATGAAGGCGGCATCAACGGCTCCGACATCGGCGGCCTGGTGGGCGCCAGCAGCGGCGTGATCCGGCTGTGCCGGAATGAGGGCAATGTGGGCTATCAGCACACGGGCTACAATATCGGCGGCGTGGCGGGCTCCAGCAGCGGCTTCATGGCGGACTGCGTGAACTATGGCGACGTGTACGCCCGGAAGGAGGGCGGCGGCGTGCTGGGCCAGATGGAGCCCAACAACATGCTGGTCTACGATGAGGACACCCTGCAAAAGCTGGAAAAGGAGCTCAATACGGCCCAGGGCATCCTGAGCCGGGCGGCCTACGATGCGGGGAATGCCAACAGCACCATTCAGGACGGCCTGGTCCAGGTGGAGGCCTCTTTGAATGATGTGCTGAATGCCATCGACTATATGCTGGAGGTCGTCAGAGACAATATCTCCGTGGATGGCCCCAATCCGGACTGGAAGCCGGGGGACGATATTGAGCTGCCGGACATCAACGTGGACGATGAGGATGCCATCTGGGCCGCCGCAGGTACGGTGGGCGACCGGATGCACGACCTGGTCTGGCAGATCAGCTCCGTGAGCCAGTCTGCTGCAGAGGAGGGTGGACAGGTCATCAGTGATCTGCAATCTCTGGCAAGCCAGATGAGCCGGGTGGTCAACGTCATGAGCGGCCGGGAGGAAAACGAGAATGTGGTGCAGGATGTATCCGGTGAGGACCTGGAAGCGGACTCCGCCGGTAAGATCCGCAGCTGCATCAACTACGGCACCGTGAACGCCGACATCAACGCCGGCGGCGTTGTGGGCGCCCTGTCCTGGGAGAATGACAAAGACCCGGAGGATGATTTGACCGTCCAGGGGGATAGCTCCCTGAACTTCACCTTCCGTACCCGGGCGCTGGTGTACCAGTGCCAGAACCGAGGCACCGTCACGGCCAAGAAGCATTGCGCCGGCGGCATCGTCGGCAAGACGACCCTGGGTGCCATTGTAGGCTGTGAGGGCTATGGCACGGTGGATTCTCCCGATGCCAGCTACGTGGGCGGCATCGTCGGCCAGAGCCAGAAGCAGGTCTCCGACAACTGGGCCAAGTGCCATGTGTCCGGCGGCAATCTGGTGGGCGGCATTGCCGGTGAAGCCTCCCAGCTCATGGGCAATCGCGCCCTGGTGACGATGGAGAACGCCGGAGAGTATACCGGTGCCATTGCGGGCCGACTCTCCGGTGACGGGGAAAGCACGGAAAACCTCTTTGTCGATTCCGGGGCATTGGCCGGTATCGACGGTATCAGCTATGCCGGCTCCGCCGAGCCCATTAGCTACAACCGCTTCATGGAGCTGGAAAATGTGCCGGAGTATTTTGGCAAGATGATCATCACCTTTGTTGCGGATGATGTGACCTATACCCGCCGGGTGGATTATAATCGCCGCCTGAAGGATGTTCCGGAGGTTCCGGAAAAGGACGGATGCAGCGGCGTGTGGGCGGACTTTGAGCCTGCCCATATCCGGGCGGACAAGACCGTCTACGCGGAGTATACCGATTTGCAGGCGGCAGCGGATACCGGCAGTGAGACGGGCCAGCTGGCCATTGCGCTGGCAGAGGGTGCCTTCCCCTCCGGCGAGAACATGACGGCATCGGCCCTTGCTGCGGACCTGCCGGATGGTGCGGAGGCCGGATGGTGCCTGACGGTCCCGGAGGACGGGGCGCAGAGCCATGTGATCCATCTGCGCATGCCGGACAGCGAGAAGAAGTACACCCTCTATGTGGATACCGGAGACGGCTGGGAGGTTTCGGAGGCGACTCAGGACGGGAGCTACCTGATCTTCAGCGCTGCAGGCACCTCCTTCCGGGCTGCTCTGGCGGAGAAGAAGAGCGAGCTTCCGCTGATCCTTGTCTGTGCAGGAGCCGCTGCTGTGGTGGCCCTTGGGGCTGCACTGGTGCTGCATAAGAAAAAGAAGCGGAAGAAGACCGCTGCGAAGGCAGCAAAATAAGGAATTTCAGAATGCCCCGGTGTGGACGCAGAGGTCCACGCCGGGGCATTTTGCAATGGCTGTGGAAAAGTTATCCACAGGGGGTGTGGGAGCCCATTTGACAAGTACCTATAAATGTGCTATTATTCATGCAGGGTTGAATTAAATGAACTGCATGGGGAAAAACTGCTGCATCCCCAGCGGTTCGGCCCATAAAAGGAAAGGAGAGAGAATATGCCGGAAATTCATATTGCGGTGGAGAACGGTGTGGCATCCCAGACGGACGGAACCGTCTATATCTGCGGAAGCGGTGATTTCACCGCCGTGTTTGCCTTTGGAGAACAATGGCAGGCTGAGGATCTGAAAACCGCCCGATTCCAGACAGAAAGCACCTATCAGGATGTGCTCTTTCGGGGCATGTCCTGCCCCGTGCCGGTGTTTACGAACGCCAGAAAGCTGGAGGTGGGTGTGTTCTCCGGAAATCTGCGGACCACCACGCCGGCCAGGATCGCTCTGCGGGAGGGCATCCGGAGTGCCTGGGGCCCTCCGGAAGACCCGTCGCCCAGCCTGTACGATCAGCTGCTGGAGACGCTGGAGGATACGGGCCTGCGCCTGGAGGAGGTCCGGGACGGCGTGGTGCTGACGGTCTTTTTCCGGGGCGGGGAACAAAGGGCATTCCTGCGGCACAGCGAGGTCTATGTGGGCAGCGGCCCTATGCCGGAGGGCTACCGGGTTCAGGTAGACCCCACGGGGGAGAAGCCACAGCTGCTTGTGCGGGCCTCGGACGGAAGCATCGTGCAGATTCCGGACATCCAGGGTCCCAGAGGGGAGAAGGGAGAAAAAGGGGACAAGGGTGACCCCGGCCCACAGGGCCCCAGGGGAGATGTGGGTGCGGATGTTGTCCGCAGCGTTGCGGGGCAGCTTCCGGATGCGTCAGGGGGTGTCTCACTGAAGGCGGAGCACATCGGGGCTTTGCCCACCTCCGGCGGCACCATGACGGGCAACATCGACATGGGCGGGAACGCGCTGAAAAATATAAAGACCCCCACGGCTGCGGCAGACGGTGCGACCAAGGGCTATGTGGACGGAAAGCGGAAGACCTTCACGGCGACCGTCGGCACCGGCTGGACCGGTTCCGGGCCTTACACCCAGACGGTGGCGGTAAGCGGCATTCTGGCATCGGACATGCCCCATGTGGTGCCGGTGTATGACGCGGACAACACCACGGCCCAGGCCCAGCGGGAGGCATGGGGCTGCGTGAGCCGGGGCGTGGCTGCGGCGGGCGGCATTCAGTTTACGTGCTTCGGGGACAAGCCGGAGACGGCGATCCCCATTCAGATCGAGGTGATGCGGTAATGGGACAGTGCTTTTTGTATGGGAACGGCAGTGCGGGCGCCGGACTGACCATTGTCTCCGGACTGACGGAACCGGTGAAGCCGAAGGAGAATATGATCTGGGTAAAATCCGACAAGGCCGGGAAGAAGTACGTCTTTGCGGAGGCCGCGCCGGAAGCGCCTTTTGAGGGGCTGATCTGGTTCAGTGCCACGGGGGACGGGATCATCACGCAGGCCAACGTCTATGCCGACGGCGCGTGGAACCGGGTGGATGCGTATATGTACCTTTCCGGGGCCTGGGTGCATATTGCAAGCTCGATCGTGTACCTGTACAACAAAGGCGACACCTGCGATGCGGTGTCGGGCGGCTGGGAAGCAGCGCAATGGTACATAAACAGTGGATCTACCGGATCAGTCCCCAGACTTACGGAGGGAGCCAGCAGCCTTGCGGTTAGCTATACCGGAAAAGACGGCCTGTTGGACACCCGCGCATCGGTAAACCTGGATAAGATCAGAAAGGTGTGCGCTGTGATCAGTGGCAACGGCAGCGCCAAAAGCGCCCTTGCTGTGTCCGCGGGTTCCGGCGCAATCGGATTCCCACCAAATGTTAAGGCGTCCAAATCCCTTTTCAACGGTACTGTGGAACTGGACGTGAGCGCTTTGAGCGGGAATCACTTTGTGGGCTTCTTGGTACTTGGGAACTTTACCGTTGAGGCCGTTTGGCTATCCTACTGATGCGGGAGGCGCGATATGCAAATTTATATTGATGCTGATTTTAAGTGCCATACTGCCCTGAAGGAGGGACGGACAGCGCTTGAAACCGATTTTTTTGAGGGCATGTGCGCCGCCTATATCGAGGGCTACCGCTTTGTCCCGGCCGGGAAGACCTGGACGGCAGCGGACGGCACGGTGTTCCCGGGCGAAATGATTACTCCCTGGAAGCCCTGGGCGGAGCTGGACGCCGCCCAACGTGCCTATGAGCGGGAGCGCGCCGCCGCGCTGGAGGCCCAGAATGACGAGCTGGTGGAGGCCATGGCAGCCATGGTGGAGGACGTGTACAGCCAGGACCTGGCCGCAATCGAGGAGGGATAACGCTATGCTTGGCGTTACCGTAAATATTTTTGACTGGAGGAAATTTGTTATGTACAAAAGCATGAAAATTCTGATCGGAAAGAAGTTCTATAGGACCGCAGAGCAGGCTCAGAACAAGCTGGATGTGTTTTTCGCCTGCAATCGCCTGACGGACGACGAGTACACAGAGCTCACCGCTCTGACAGCGGATCTCTATGGAGGCGAGGCCGCTTGACGGTAAGGCAGCTGCAGCTTCTGCTGAGTTATCTGGACTATAGCCCGGGAGAAATCGACGGCGTGGCGGGGGAGAAGACGAAAAGCGCCGTGGAGGCCTTCCAGCGGGCAGAGGGCCTGGCGGCAGATGGGGAAGCGGGGGTGAAGACCCAGGAAAAGCTCAAAGAGGCCGTATTCCAGGGCCGCTTTCGGAAGCAGGAGGCGGAGCGCTTCTGGAAGGACATCCGCTATTTTTCCAGGAACGAGCCCTACATTGCCTGCCCCTGCGGGAAATGCGGCGGTTTCCCCACAGAGCCTGTGGAAAAACTGATGCGCCTTGCGGACCGGGTGCGCGCTGCTGCAGGCGTTCCCATGGTCCCCAGCAGCACTGTGCGGTGCAGGGCTCACAATGCAGCCGTAGGCGGCGTGGCCAATTCCAGACACCTGGCGGGCTGCGCCATGGACTTCTCCCTTCGGGGCTGGAGCGCCGAGAGAACGCTGACACTGGTGCGGCAGCAGAAGGAGGTCCGCTATGCCTATGCCATTGACGGCACCCATGTGCACATGGACGTGAACCCATAATGAAAGCCGTCCGGCGTTGTGAACCGGACGGCTTTTCGTACCTATGGAGGAATTACTTCTGCTGCAGCTTGGCGGCGTTTTCCTGGGCGCATCTGGCGGCTTCCGCATCGGTAATCTTGTAGAAGATGGCCATGATGGCGGCTGCTGCAAAATAGATGACGGCGGGAACGATCCAGCAGATGAACATGAAGCTCTTAACCCAGGCTTCGTCCGGGGTGAAGCCCGCAACGTAACCGGTGGCGCCCAGCAGGTAAAGGCCAATGGTGCCGCCTACGGCCATGCCGATTTTCAGTGGAGGGGAGGCCAGGCCGATGGCAATGGTGCGCATATCCTTGCCGGTCTTGTTCAGGTACCACTCGCCGCAGTCCAGATACATTGTGACCTGGAAGGAAGAGTAAATATAGGTTCCGCAGGTGCCGAAACTCATGAAAATGATGTACCATACCCAGTGCTGAGCGCCCATCAGATTCACGCCCACCAGGCCCAGGCCGAAGAGTATGAAGCCTAGGACGCAAGCCCACTTCTTGCCGATCTTGGTGCCCAGTTTGGGCATGAACATGGCGGCTACAACGCCCACCAGGGAGGCGGCCAGGGTGGCCAGGGTCAGCTTGGTGAAGTCACCAATAACGTAGATGAAGTAGTAGGTATAGTTGGCCTGATACATGAACATACCGATTTGCAGGACGGTAAAGGAAATGAACAGGGCCAGCAGCTGGGGGTTCTTAAACAGGGATTCCAGCATGTCCTTGATGGTTACCCGGGGCGCACCGGCGGGACCCTGACCAACGGGAAGATCCTTGCCCTCCGCCAGCCGGGAAATGTTGCCCAAAGCCCAGGGCATGGGAAGCATGAAGACCAGGGCGACGATAAAGTAGTTCCAGCTGCCAAAGGGAAGCTTTGTGACTAGCGTGGGGATGAAAGAACAAATCAGCATGACCACGGTGTTCTGGCGAATCATGTTAATGGTCATGGCGTTCCGGTTTGCGGGATTGGGACCGGCAACAACGGCAACCACGCCGTAGTAAGCGGTCTGCATGATGTTCATCAGGCAGTTCAGCACGGTGTAGGACAGGCCCAGAACCACAACACGGGCGGCCATAGGGGCAGTGCTGGTGTTGATAACCTCCAGCATAATGGCAACGGCCAGTATCCAACGGCCGTAGTACAGCCAGCCCTGGTTTTTGCCTTTCTTGCCCAGCTTGACTTTTTCAACGATGATGCCACAGAACAGGCTGACGACAAAGTCGCAGCTCTTGGCAATCAGCAGAGCGGTTGCCAGGGTGCTTGCGGGGATTTTCAGGACCTCGGTGGCGAAGGTGTTCAGGTACATGAAGCCGACCATGATGGACAGGGTCAGCAGAGAATAGGTACCCATGGTCCATATCTCTTTTTTACTGCTTGTAGGCTGCATAACAGTTCCTCCTAACTTTCTCTCTTCTGTGTGGGCTTATTCCTGGCCGCAGCAGCCGATTCGGGAGGCTCTGTACAGCTCTTCCCGGAAGGCGGGGGTCAGATAGGCGGGGTTGGAGTACATATAGCTGAACACGCAGGGGCGGTCGGGCTTGGCATACTTGGCGGCAAAGGACCGGGCGGCGGCGCGGAGCTCCTCTTCGGAAGCGGTTTCGGGGTGCTCCAGCTCGTTGCAGACCACGGAGATGACGATCTTGTCGCCATAGTCACGCCACAGCTTGTCCGTATCGTTCATGGCCATGGGCGTCCAGGAGTCGAAGCCTGCGTCTACGAAGACGCCGCAGCGGGTCTCGCCCTTGCCGCAGGAGTGCAGGTCGATGAACTTGCCGTGGGAATGGACGTGATCGCAGAAGCGCTTCATCTCCGGCAGGAACACCTCTCTGGCCACGGCCTCGGAGAAGAAGGGGGCCATCTGGGAGCCCCAGTCGTCGTGGATGCAGAAGCCGGGGAAGTCGTAATACTGGCAGCACTTGTCAACGATGCGCATATACAGGGAGGTGGTCTCGTGGATCAGCTCCTTGATGGCATCCAGCTGGTCATCATCCAGCAGGGCCATGGCGGCGCCCTCGAAGGTCATGAAGGAAATCAGCCGTTCAAACCAGCAGCCGTTCAGCATCCACAGGATCTTGGGACCGGAGGCCAAGTATTCCTTGTTCATCTCGGCACTGCCTTCCCAATCCCAGCTGTCGATATCGGGGAAGTGGACATATTCCCGCCAGTCGTTGGCGTCATCGAAGAGCTTGCCCTCGCTCATGGAGCCGCCGGCCACATCGATGTACTTCCAGTTCAGGCCGAACATATCCTTGCCGCCGAATTTTTCCCTGGGAGTGGGGACCGCCTCAAAAACGAAGCCGCGGGCCACATGGTCGGGAATCACGGAGGGGCAGAAGAAGCCGGTTTCAGAGCCGTTCAGAATCCACAGGGCTTCCTTGTCGCAGAAGGTGCGCTTTGCCAGCTCCGTGGTGCTGATGGGGTAGTTAAATACGGGAATGGTGCCGCCACCGAAGGCCGGCATCTGGGCGACTACTTCCATTTCTTTTTCATTGAAGGGAATTTTCATAACAGTCACTCCTTTTCGTGTGCGGCCGTTTTCCGGCCCGCTGCTTTCCTTGCTGGTTTCATTGTAGCATCCGAGGGCGCGAAAAGATACGGTCCAAGAGTACACTGCTTTTCCGGGGGAAGAATAGATTTTTGTTCTAAAAGTACAAAGCTGCACAATGTGCGACAAAAGGAGTTGGTGAAAATTACAAAATAGGCTTCCTTTTTTCGGGGAAAAGTGATAAAATAAAAGAGCATAAACAAAAAGCCGTCCTCCCATTGGACAGAAAGGACAATGCCATGAAGCTCAGTATGTGGATCATCGCCAATTTGCTGGAATCCTTCGAGCCGGAAGTGCATATTCGCCGGGAATCCCCCCGGGTTCTGCGCAGCGCACGGCTGGCCTATGCCACAGACTGCGTGCTTGTTCAGCAGGACGGGCCGGACTGTTTGTACCTTTGGAACGAAGACAGTATCCGTCTGCCGGACCTGTCCGCCCGGGAGGGCTTCGAGCTGCTGCAAAGCCTGTTCGATTCCATGTTTGACTGGGAGAGCCGCATTTCCGAGGCCATAGAGCAGCGGAACTTCCGGGCACTGGTGGAGGAAATGGGGGTCGTCTTCAAAAATCCCATCGCTTTGACGGATGCCAACCATGCGGTTCTGGCCTGCTCCGCCGCCTATGGCGCAGAAGCGGTAGACCCGGAGTGGCTGCATTTGAAGACCTATGGCTATTCCTCCTTTACCTCGGCCAAGGAGATCTCCGAGGCCAGACTTTCCTACCATATGGACGGAAAGGTCATTCGCTTCCGCTTCCCGGAGGGCAGCGGGATGTCCGACAGCCTGTCCATTTCCCTGTTTCAGGGGGAAATGCCTGTGGGGTATCTGACCGTTGTGGAGAAGGACCACCCCATGAATGACGGCCACATGCAGCTGATGGTCATGCTGGCCAAAGCCCTGGCCCCTGTGCTGAGCGGGGAGCAGAAGAGCAGTGAGCTGGGAAATTCCATGCTTCAGCGCTTTTTAGAGGGCGGAAGCCTAAGCGACGAGGGGGCGCAGCACTTCCTGGAGCAGCGGGGCTGGACGGAGAAGGACAGCTTCCGGGTTTATATTCTGGACCTGGACGGTTCGGAAGACAAGCTGCAGCTCCGGCGCAGCTACCGGCAGTATTTCGCGGCCATTGCGGCGGTGTTCCCCTGGGACCTCTCGGGGGTGCTGGAGGGGCGCTTTGTGCTGCTGGCCAACGACAGCCGGATGCCGGACGACCGCCGCAGAACCAAGCTGGAGGAGCTTCTGCGCGCTGCCCCGGTGAAGGGCGGCGTCAGCCTGAGCCGTCAGGGCTTCCAGCTGCTGCCCAAGCTCCTCGAGCAGGCGGAATATGCCCTGCAATCCCCCAAAGGAAAAAAGGGCTTCCTGACGGACTATTACTACCTGGCCATGAACCACCTGATTCGCAGCCCTTACGACCCGTCTGGCCGCCTGCCAGCCGGATGTGTACCGGCTCTTCTGCCAGGACGAGGTGCTCTATCAGACCCTCTGGGCCTACCTGATGCAGGACCGGTCCGTCACCCGGACGGTGCAGATGCTCTTCGTCCACAAAAACACCCTGCTCTACCGTCTTCGCCGGATCGAGGAATCCCTGCAATACAGCTTTTCAGACCCCTATACAAGATCTTACATGCGCTTTTCCTTCCTCCTGCTGGAACGCCACGCAGGCCTGGAAAAGCCGCCCATTGCCGCATTTGAAATGCCGGAAGGATAAAAATGCCGCGGTTTCTCAAAAAACGGAAACCGCGGTTGCTTTATACTCCGAAAGCTTTCCATACGGAGAAGCTTTTTTATTTTGCACTGTCAATCGTCTTGCCGAACACGAAAAAACGCTGGTAGAGGAACTCCGTGGAGAAATTCAGCAGCATATTCACAACCGTCACCAGGTATTCGTTCCAGCCAAGGCTTGCTGCCAGGAAATTGCCAAGCAGGGTAGAAAGCGGGGTGAAGACTGCGTAGTAGGCGGCCACCTTTGCCATGGCCACGGGCACGTTGGCGGCGGACTGGAAGGTAAACTTCCGGTTCAGCGTGAAGTTCCACAGAACGGAAAGGCACAGGGCGACGAGGTAGCAGGGCCAGTAGGGCAGGACTGTAAACTCATTGAGCAGGGCAAAAGCGCCCATTTCAATCAGGCCTGCGCTGACGGAGAAAAAGGTGAATTTGAGAACGCGGATGAATTCTTTCATAGGGATTCCTCCTTGGAAAAATTTCTGCCCCGGGAACTCCGGGGCAGAGCTATTTACGGGAAAAATTACTTCACGGTGACAGAGGTCACGTGGGGCTGTGCACCGTTGTACCAGTACAGGAAGCCCTCCACATCGATGACATCGCCCACGTTCAGGTTGGTGACGGTGGTGTAAACATCGGTGCCCTCGCCGCACAGGTAGCTCTCTACGGTGAAGGTGTAGGTGTTGGTGCCGTCGGACACGTTGAAGTACAGGTCATTGTTGTTGCCTGCAGCGCCGGAGCCATCCCAGTTGTACAGGAAAGCAGCTCCCTCGTCATTGGCGGCCACCACGGTCAGGCCGGAGACGGAGATCTTGGCATTCTGCCAGTCGATCAGGTTCTGGGCGCCCAGGCCGCCGGTGATGTCCTGGGGCTCGGCAATGTAGGAGCCTTCCAGAATCTCGAAGGTAGCGCCCTCGGCAATCTCCACCTCGCCGGACCACTCGGTCTTGTAGCCGTTGACGCGGATCTTGGTGCCGGGCACCAGCTTGGCAGCGTCCTCTTCGGAGCACTCCATGTTGTAGATGAAGTATGCGCCGTCCTCGCTCTGGGCGTAGACAGTCAGCTTATTGTCCCACCAGGACTGATGGGCCTGGACATAGGTCTCGATGCACACGGGGCTGTCCAGCTCGGCGGCCATGTAGTCGGCATGGCTCATGACGTCGCCCTCGGCCTCGACGGGAGCGGTGACTTCCTCGGTGGTCTCGGTGGGAGCCTCGGTAGTGGGGGCCTCGGTGGTGGCGGCGGTGTCGGACTTGGCGCAGCCTGCAAAGGCGGCGATCATGCAGACAGCAAGCAGCAGGGCAATGATCTTTTTCATTTTTCGTTTTCTCCTTATCGGATGATGTGTTTTACGGGGAAATCCCGTAAACTAAGACCCATTATAGCGGCTGGCAGTGGAAAAATCAATGGCTTTTCCCGGCCTTTTTCCGTTTTTCCAGCAGAAATGCGGAAATGATTCCCAGCCAGCACAGCCCCAGGCCGATCAGCAGCGCCCGGGCCCCTGCGCTCAGGGGCCCCAGGTCGGAAGCAGCGGCGGAAACCTGGATCTGGTCCAGGTGGTTCAAGGTGGCTACCTTTTCATAGATGGCGTCCAGCGCGGCAGAATCCGTACTCTGTTTCCGGCGGACGGCTTTGCAGGTCTCCTCGATCAGCTGCCCGGCGGCCTGCCGCAGAGAGGCGGAGCCGTTGAACACCGGGGTCACGAAGGTGTGCTCGCTGTTTTCCAGCAGAATTTTAGAGGCTTCCAGCTTTACGGCATAGTGTGTGTCGTTGTCCTCACCGGCCCGGTTCAGGTAGTCCACGTAGGCAGGGTCAAGCCGGGCTTTTTCCGTGACGGGCACATAGCCCTCCGTCTCGGCATAGGCAATTTGCACATCGTTGGTGAGCAGAAATTGTGCAAACAGCCAGGAAGCCAGCACCTCCTGGGGGTCGTCCTTCTGGAACAGGCACACGCTTGGCCCTTGGGAGATCATTTTGGGGTTTTCGGGGTCGTACTGGGGCACAGGGTAAACCGCCGTCTCAAAGCGGACAATGGCGTCCTCGCTGATGTCAAGCAGGGGGGCGTCGCAGCCCATCCAGGTTGCACCCGCAGTGGAGTCAATGGCGAAAATGCACTGGCCGGCGTTTAAAAAGTTGGCGGGATAGCTGGAAATCTTAAAGGTGGAGAAGGCTCCCGTGGCGGTGTGGGCCGCGACTGCTTCCAGAATGCCCTTGGTCCGGTCGTTCCACAGCTCTACGGTGCCGTCGTCCCGGGCGTAGGGCGCATCCAATTGCTGCAGCATCTGGATCATCATATTGTCCGTGGACTTGTAGATGAAGGGGATGAGCACCTTTTGACCGTTGAGCTGATAGGTGCCGTCTGCATTTTTGGCCGTGGCGGCCTCGCTGACCTGCCAGATGAAGTCCCAGGTGAGGCTTTCCGGCAGGGTGAAGCCCAGCTTTTCCACAAAGTCCCTGTTCACGTAGCAGGCCTCCGTGGAGCGCATATAGGGCAGGGCATAGGTTATGCCCCCAATGGCGCACTCCGAAAGAAACTGGGGCACGATCTCATCCCTGGCAGGGGAGTCAAAGGCCAGAGCGCTGCCCCCCAGGCCGTAGTTGGGGTCGTCCATCAGGCTGTCTAGGGGAACCACGGTGTTTTCACCGGTCAAATAGGTGGCGATGTGGTCCGGATAGGTGATGCAGACGTTGGGGGTGGTGTCCGTTGCAATGTTGGTGATCACATCGTTGTAGATCCGGGCATAGTCGGTATACAGCCGGATGTTCACGGTGATATTGGGGTAGAGCTTTTGAAAATCCCCGATTGCCTTTTGATAGATGGCGGTCTGGACCTTGTTGGTGTCGTTTTTGGCCCAGAAGGTGATCTCAAAATGCCGGGAGGTATCGAAGCTTTCCGGCAGCGTATAGCTTTCTGCGTTCTCCGCGCCCTCCGATACCAGGTGACCGTGGCAGCCGGTGAGCAGCAGTGCGGCGGCAAGCACCAGGGCAAGCAGCTTTTTCATCCCTTGGTCCCTCCTCTTGCCACGCCGGACATGATTTTTTTCCGGAAAATCAGGAACAGTACGATCAGCGGCAGAGAGATGACGGTGACGGCGGCCATCATGGCGGGGATATTCTCCCGGCCGAAGCCGTTTTCCCGAATCTCCTGAATGCCCACGGATACCAGAAAATAGTCCTGCTTGTCCGTGATCAGCCGGGGCCAGACAAAGCTATTCCAGCACTCAATGATTTTCAGGATGGTGATGGTCACCACCGTGGGCTGGCAGATGGGCAGCAGCACCTTCCACAGGTATTTGAAGTCCGAGGTGCCGTCCACCTTGGCGGCGTAGTACAGCTCATCCGGCACCTGGGAGAAGTTCTCTTTTAGCAGATAGATGTAAAACACCGAGGTCACTGAGGGCAAAATCAGCCCCAGAAAGGTGTTCCGCAGCCCCCACTGGGTGACGGTTACGAAATTGGTGATGACCACCAGCTCCGAGGGGATCATCATCAGGGCCAGAAAGGCGGCGAAAATCAGGTCCCGCCCGGGAAACCGCAGCCGGGAAAAGGCAAAGGCGGCCAGAACGGTGACGAAGAGCATCAGCGCCGTGGTGATCACCGTGAAGATGGCCGTATTCAGAAAATACCCGGCCAGGGGCACCTGGGAGAAGGCGCTGGCGTAGTTTTCCAGGGTGGGATGCAGGGTGAAGAGCTTGGGCACAAACTCGCTGCTGTAGCTGCCGTAGCTCTTGACCGAGGTCAGCAGCATCCAGTAAAAGGGAAACAGGACAATGATGGCCCAGAGCACCAGCACCAGCCCAATGGCGGCGAGATACCCGATCTGCCGCCCACGGGCCCGTTTTTCAATCAAATCATAATCCATGGCCGCACCTCACACATAGTGGACGTGCTTTTTGCTCACCAGCAGGTTGATGCAGGTGATGGTCAGCACGATGGCAAACAGAAGAATGGCCGCGGCGGAGGCATAGGAGGGATAGCCGCCGGCATTGCCGTAGAGCATATCATAGACATAGCCCACAATGGTATTCATGCCTGCAGCGTTCAGGTCCGTGCCGAACAGGGCCACGGCATCGGAATAGGCCTTGAAGGCCCCGATGAAGCCGGTGATCACCAGGTAGAATAGGCTGGGCGAAATCATAGGCAGGGTGATGCGCCAGAAGATGCGGCCCCTGGATGCTCCGTCCACCCGGGCGGCGTTGCGGTAGGTCTGGTCCACGGAAGCCAGGGCAGAGGTGAGAATCAGAATCTTAAAGGGCATGACGATCCACACGGTGTAAAGGCACAGTACCAGCATCTTCGCCCAGTATGGCCCCGAGAGAAAGTCCACGCTGGCAAAGCCCAGGGCGTTCAGAAGCACATTCACAAAGCCGTCGGAATAGGCGGTCTTCCGGAAGAGGATCATGAACACCAGGCCCACGGCCAGGGTGTTGGTCACATAGGGCAGGAAAAAAACGGTCTGGAACAGCTCCCGCAGCTTTTGAATGGAGCTCAGGCACAGGGAGATGAGCAGGGACAGTCCCGTGGACAGGGGCACCGTAATGATCACCAGCAGGAAGGTGTTTTTCAGGGCCTGCAAAAAGTAGGGGTCGTGGAGCACATAGGCGTAGTTGTAAAGCCCTACCCCCGTATAGGTCTGAGAGGCAAAATTGTAGTTTTCCTGGAAGGAGTAGACGAATACGTCAATCAGGGGATACACCAGGAAAAAGCCCAGAAACACGAAGGCGGGCAGCAGGTAGAGAAAGCCCTTATAATTGTTTTTCTCCATGCTATGCCTCCCGGGGCCGCAGCCGCGCGCCGGTTTCCGGGGCGAACAGAAGTACCTTGCCGGGCTTCAGGCGGAAAGATACGCTCTGCCCGTGGCTGCCCTCGGTGCCGTCGGACTGGCGAATGGCCCGGAAGGTCTCCGCCTGGCAGCCATCGTGGGTACACAGGAAGCTCACGTCCCGGCCCATGACCTCCATCCGGTTCAGGCCGCAGCGGAAAGGTCCGTTGTCCTCCGGCACAAAGCCCTCGGGACGGATGCCCACGGTGACGTTTCCCTCCGGCAGCCCGGCGGCGGGCAGAACCCGGTCCTGGCCAATATAGAGCCATTGGTTTTCGATACGCCCGTCAAAGAGGTTGATGGGGGGCGTGCCCAAGAATTTTGCAACAAACAGGTTGGCGGGGTCATCATAGACCGCCTGGGGCCTGCCCGTCTGCTGCACCACGCCCTCCTTCATCACCACGATCTCATCGGAGATGCTCATGGCCTCCTCCTGGTCGTGGGTGACGAAGACGGTGGTGATACCGGTCTCCCGCTGGATTC
>ERZ773225.2988-NODE-2988-length-15958-cov-3.015657_pt1 | contig 15958 bp, 8 predicted proteins | sample MGYA00580993_ERZ773225 | MGnify/ENA primary metagenome ERZ773225 (study PRJEB29015, sample SAMEA2737748) | human gut metagenome | biome: human gut; feature: human-associated habitat; material: faeces | place: China | collected 2012 ... | reverse complement strand
GAGCAAGGTGGAGGTTACGGAACACGTCACCTACCACGAGCAGTTCCTGCTCTGGGCGCTGGCGGGTCTGGGGCTGCTCGTGCTGGAGTTCCTGTTCTCGAATCTGGTGCTGAAAAGAATACCGTAAAACGTAATTTGCAATGTTTAGATTCGCAAATCCGCAATATTTCTGGCTGCTGCCGGTCATACCCGCGCTGATCCTGCTCTTCTGGCTGGCGGCGCGCAACCGCCGCAGGCGGCTGGAGCGCTTCGGGCGCATGCAGGTATTGGAAGAGCTGATGCCCGAAGTATCGACCGGGCGCGTGACGCTCAAATTCATCCTCTTCTGCGCAGCGGTCACGCTGCTCATACTGGCGGCGGCACGCCCGCAGTTCGGGTCGAAACTCCGCGAAGAGAAGACGCAGGGCGTCGAGATGATGCTGGCCGTAGACGTCTCGAACTCGATGCTGGCCGAAGATTTCGAACCCAACCGGCTGGAGAGGACCAAATACGCCATCAACAAGCTCTTCGACGGTCTGCATCAGGACCGTGTCGGGCTGATCGTCTTCGCCGGGGAGCCGAAGGTGCAGCTGCCGATCACCTCGGACTACCGCATGGCCAAGGCCTTCGCCAAGCGCATCGACCCGTCGCTGGTGCCGGTGCAGGGCACGGCCATCGGCAAGGCGCTGTCGCAGGCCCTGATGTCGTTTTCGGGCGAAACCGAGGAAAATCACAGCCGCGTCGTCATCCTCATCACCGACGGAGAGAACCACGAGGACGACGCACTGGCGGCCGCACGGCGCGCCGCGGAGATGGGCATACGGATTTACACCATCGGCATCGGCACGCCCGAAGGCGCCCCGATTCAGATCGGCGGCGAATTCATCAAGGACGAGAAGGGCGACATGGTCGTTTCGAAGCTCAACGAGGAGATGCTGGCCCAGATCGCCGACATCACGGGCGGCGCCTATGTCCGTTCGAGCAAGCAGTCGATCGGTCTCGACGAGATCGTGAAGAGCATCAACGAAATGGAGCAGAGCGAGTTGTCGGTGATGCGCTTCGAAGAGTTCAACGAACAGTACCAATACCTGCTGCTCGCGGCAATCGTGTTGCTGCTGGCGGAGTTCCTGCTGCTCGACCGCCGCAATCCGCTGCTGGCGCACCTCAACATCTTCAGGGAATAACTTACTTCGGAAAGAATTTTATCCGTAAAAAATACGGTAAAGGGGGAGACGATGATGCGTCTCCCCCTTTGCCGTTTGCCGCATTCGGAGCAATAAAAGACAAACGAAATCCCGTATGGTGCGAAGGCTCGCCGTGTCAATATTTAACAATAAAACAAACAGGCAAGAGACTTTACATCACCCGCTGCACCCCCGGATCACCCCCTTCAGAAGAGCTTGCAAGGCAACTTTAAACAAAAAATCCGGAGAAAATGCAGCAGAAATCATCAATTTTACTATATTTGAAGCGATCACTCAGTTCTTTTAAACCAATTTCTTTAAAAGGCTTGCCATGAAAAAAATTCTTCTGATGATTGTGCCGCTAATGGCACTGATCGGATGTTCGTACGACGATACGGACATCCAAAAACGGTTGGACGACCTCGACGGTCAGCTCACCGAACTGCAGGCGCTCGTCAAGGCGCTCAACTCCGACGTCACAACACTCAAGGAGCTTGTCGCCGGGAAACGGTTCATCTCGGACGTACAGCCCGGTGAAGACGGCGGCTACGTCATCACGCTGGTCACCGCGGCCGGCGAGACCTCGACGATCACCATCAGCGACGGAAAAGACGGGACTTCGTCGGTCATCGGGGTGAAACAGGATTCCGACGGTGTCTACTACTGGACGCTCAACGGCGACTTTATCCTCGACAACGGCAAAAAACTTCCCGTATCGGGCGTCACCCCCGAATTCAAGATCGAAAACAGCCATTGGTGGGTATCCTACGACAACGGCGCGACGTGGACCGACTGCGGACAGGCCCAGACGGACCAGAATCTGTTCAAGTCTGTCGCCACGAGCGAGGACGGCAAGCTGGTTTACCTGACGCTGGCCGACGGAACGGTGCTGACGTTCGAGTTGTACGTGCAGTTCGGCATCGCGTTCGACACCGCCTCGGCGACGATCCGCGTGGGCGAAACGGCGGAAATTCCCTTCACGCTGACCGGAGTTTTTCACAAAACCGACATTCAGGCCCTCGCTGACGGCGCATGGAAGGCCGAAGTGAAACGCACGGGCAACGAAGGCGGAACGATCGCCGTGACGGCTCCCGGCGACAGCTCGACCGGCAAGGTCATCGTGCTGGTCAGCGACGGCGACGCCAAGACGCTGATGCGCACGCTGACATTCGTGTCGGGCGTGCTGAACGTCTCGACCTCCTCGAAGGAGGCGACGGCCGCAGGAGGCCCCGTAACGGTCGAGGTGGAGACCGATCTGGATTACACGGTAGCGATTCCCGAAGCCGCGAAAGCATGGATTACGCTGGCAGAAACGAGGGGGGGGGAGATTCGGACCGAAACCCTGACCTTTAACGTCGCGGCCAACACGGAAACCCAGTCCCGCAGCGCCAACATCGAGCTGGTGGCGGGAGAAACGGTGATCGAAACCATCCTGATCTATCAGGAAGCCTATTACGACCCGGCCCAGATGGTGCTCAAGGTCGAAGCGAAGGAATACAGCAGCAGCGCCTACAACAACAAGGTCTACCTGCCCCTCTACGGCGCCGTGGACGTCACGGTCAACTGGGGCGACGGCCAGAGCGAGCCGGTCGCAGCCACGATCTCGACCGCGGCCGCGATGGTGAACCACACCTACGCCGAATCCGGCATCTATTACGTAACCATAAGCGGAACCACGGAGAAACTCTCCGGAAGACTCACCAACAAAACCGTGGCTCCCGCCATTCTCGAAGTCAGACAATGGGGCAAACTCGGCATGACGACGCTGGATTACGCCTTCGCGAACACCTCGCTCGTAACCGTGCCCCAGCCCGAAGAGGACGCCTTCGCCGCCGTCACCACGGTCGAATACATGTTCTCCGGGTGTGCGGCTCTGGAAACCGTGCCCGAAGGACTGCTGGCCGGCGCGCCCGAAATCACCTCGGTCGCCTCGATGTTCTACAACTGCACGGCGCTAAAGAGCGTCCCGGAAAAACTCTTCGAAAAGACGACAAAAGCCACCTCGGCATCCGGCCTGTTCAGCGGCTGCAAGGCGCTGGAAAGCGTTCCGGCAGGACTGCTGGCCGACATGCCCGCCCTGACCAACCTCGGAAGCATCTTCAACAACTGCGCATCGCTCAAGAGCGTTCCCGAAACATTCTTCACCAACCAGACGGAAGCGAACAGCCTCACGTCGGGATTCTTCGGCTGCGCGGCGCTCGAAACCCTGCCCGCAGAGCTGTTCAAGAACATGACCAAGCTCACCAACGTCGCGTCGCTGTTCAAGGGGTGTGCAAACCTCAAATCACTCCCCGAAGGGCTGTTCGACACCCTCACGGAAGCGACGAACATGAACAGTCTGTTCAGCGGCTGCAAGACGCTGGAGACCATTCCCGTCGATATTTTCAAGAACATGACCAAAATCACCACGGCCAGCTATCTCTATGAAGGGTGTATCAAACTGACCGAATTCCCTTCGCTGAAGCACTGCGTCGCGCTGAAAACGATTCCCGCGCTCTGGAAAGACTGCACGCAGCTGGAAACGGCGCCTGCGGACTACTTCCCGGAAAGCGTGAAAAACGGCACGTCCGCCGCTTACCTGTTCAGCGGCTGTACGTCGCTCAAGACCGTTCCCGAAGACATGTTCCGCCATTTCGAAGGTACGACCATCATCAGCGAAATGTTCCTCAACTGCACGTCGCTCGAATCGCTGCCCGTAACCATTTTCGACAGCATGAAAAAAATCTCGACGGCGAGCAAAACCTTCAGCGGCTGCACCGCCTTCACCGGCGAATCGCCCTACACGATGGTGCAGGACGGCGAGCAGCAGGTCAAGGTGCACCTCTACGAACGCACGAATTACCCCGACATCTTCGGCGCCAAGATCTTCACCTCGGCCAGCAGTTACAAGGATACCTTCAAGGGCTGTACGCAGATGGCCGATTACGCCGATATTCCGATCCCGTGGGGCGGCATCAGCGACGGCACGAAGGCCAAGCCGACGCTCACGCTGACGGCTGCGCCCGCCGAAGGCAAGGAGTACTTCCAGCTGTCGGGCACCGTCAAGAGTACGGAGATGAAATCGGGAAAGGTTCTCTGCACGACGAAAGCGCTGCTCCCGGAACTGATCGAACAAATGGGCGAGCTTGAAAAAGTGATGAACCGCTACGGCAACCCCATCAGTTCGGCGGCTGTGACGCAGGCGAATTCGGAAACCGGAGCCACGTTCTATTTCAACGTCGATGCTGATACAGAATACATCTTCCTCGCATCGGGCACCAACGCCCACGGCACGACCATCGAACAGACCGAGGTGAAGATCCCGGCCGTACCGACGGGCGAGGCCGACTACGAGCGTTATATAGGCACTTGGACCGTGACCTCGACCTCGTCGGAAATCAACAAACAGCCCCAGACATACACCGTGGAGATCACGCCCTACCGCACCAACGAAAGCTTCAGGGTCAAGGGCTGGGGCATCACCACGCTGGGCGACGACTACCCCTTCCTGCTCAAATACAACGAGGACGGCAACGTCACGATTCCGACGTTCGACCCGCAGGGCATGTACGGCCTGACGGCATACGTATACCTTAGGTATCATTTCAACGATCCCACGCAAACGCCGCCCTACCCGATCTACACCACAGATCAGGAGCTGATCGCGGGCAGTTATGACATAGGCAGTAACTCAGTGCTGTTCGAAGGCCGGAAGTTCACCTATAACGGGACCGAATACACCGTATGCGGCATCGACTACGCCATCTATTCGGGCGGTCAGTATGTCATTTGGCCGGATCTCTTCAAGGCCGGATATACGCTGCAGGATTATGCGATCGGGCCTTACACGATGACCAAAAATTCGGCGTCCGTAACGAAGTCCGAAGTCAAGGCCGAAACCGGCATCGCACCGCTCGCCGGAACGGAGATGCCGAAAGCCGCAACCCCGACGGGCGTACAGCGGCTGATCCGCAAGTAACGACACACTGAAGGTCCTCAGGGACCCGTCAAAAAGAGGGATGCGGCCTGACGGCCGCATCCCTTTTCGCAAAACGGACGCAACGCGACGGTTACTCGACGATGATTTCGTCGGTGAAGATCCAGCCGCCGGGACGGCCGTTGTGACGGGCTTTCAGGCGGACGTAACGCGCCTCGGTCTGGCCCGTCCAGCCGAACTCCCTGTAGCAGTCCTGCTTGAATTCGACCGGAATGTCGTTCCCGACCGTGGCGAGGGGCGTGAAGTGCTCGTTGTCGTCCGAGACCGAAAATTCGACCGCACGGGGCATCCAGATATCGGCGTAGAAGCCCTGCATGAAATCGGCGGCGATGCGCCGCACGGGCTGCCGCTCACCCAGATCGACGACCAGATCGACATCGGTGTCGAGCCAGCCCAGCCAGCGTCGGTCGCCGTAGTTCCAGCCGCCGCGCAGTCCGTCGGTCAGCGAGCCGTCGCCCGCAGCGGCGTATTTGGGACTGTAGGGCGTATGGTAAATCACGGTCTTGCCGGTCGAAAGGCAGCGGAGGGGTTCGAGCGATTCGGGACGCGGCCCCACGGCGTTCTTCTGATCGAAGGGGTGGTATCCGCGCTCCTGAAGCCATGCCACGGCGTCGAGCGCACGGGCATAAAAGTCGTCGTAATCCTTCCTTTCAGGCGCACTCCACCCCACTTCGGCGACGGCCAGCAGGCGCGGCCACATCATATGCTCGGCATGCTCGGCGGTCGGGACGTGCTCGCACCAGAGGTTGCCCTGCACGCCGAGGATCATCGGCACGACCTGAGCGCCGAGCGAATCGGGAGCCGGATCGTAGGAATAGGCCTGTTCGAGGGTCAGGAACGCGGCGGCGGCGACCGGTTCGGTCGTGGGATCGTCCTGACAGAAGTCGAGGTAGCAGTAATTCGAAGGGGTCATGACGGCATGATGTCCGGCGGCGGCAGCGGCGACGCCGCCGGTGCCGCGCCACGACAGGACCGTGGCGTCGGGCGCAAGCCCCCCTTCGAGAATCTCGTCCCAGCCCAGCAGGCGGCGGCCCTTGGCGTTGAGGAAGGTCTCGATGCGGCGGATCATGTAGCTTTGCAGCTCATCGACGTCTTTCAGCCCCTCTTTGCGCATCCGCGCGGCGCATTTGGGGCAGGTGCGCCAGCCCTGCTTCGAGGCTTCGTCGCCGCCGATGTGGATATACTCCGAGGGGAAGAGTCCGATCACCTCGGAAAGGACGTTTTCGAGGAATTCGAACGTCTGTTCGTTGCCGATGCAGAAGTCGGAATTGAGATAGGGTTTCCCGCTGCACGAAAGTTCGGGGAAGACGGCCAGCACCTCCTCGCTGTGGCCCGGCATCTCGATTTCGGGGATCACCTCGATATGCAGGGCGCGGGCGTATTCGACCACCTCGCGGATTTCGTCCTGCGTATAGTAGCCGCCATCGGCCGCCGGATCGTCGCGGCGGCAGTAGCGTTTGCCGCCGAAGTTCCATCCCTCCCAGTCGGGATAGGGCCGCCATGCGGCGATGTCGGTAAGGACGGGGTATTTCTTGATCTCGATGCGCCAGCCGGCGCCGTCGGTCAGGTGCCAGTGGAAGCGGTTGAATTTGTAGCGGGCCAAGAGGTCCAGCTGCCGCTTGACGAACTCCTTGTCGCGGAAGTGGCGCGAGACGTCGAGCATGAAGCCCCGGTAGCCGAAGCGCGGAGCGTCCTCGATCACAACGGCCGGAATCCGGCGGCCGCAGCGTTCGGCCAGCTGGCCCAGCGACTGAAGTCCGTAGAAGAGTCCGGCGGCATCGGGCGCCGTGACGGTGATTTTTCCGCGGGCGACGTCGAGGCGGTAGCTTTCGGGCGCGCCGCCCTCGGCAAGCAGCAGGTAGAGAACGGGGATGTCGTCCCCGGCGGCTTCGGCGAAAGAGACGGGGAAAAAGCCGTCGCCGGAGCGCCGCATCCACGCCTCAAGGTCGGCCTTGGCCTGCCCTTCGAGGTTGGTCGCAAAGAGCAGCGTCGAGGGCATCCGGAAGGCGCCGTCGCCCCACGCCACCTGCTGCGGAGCGGGGATAATACCCGTCGAAAGGTCGCCGCGAGAGTTCCCGCATGCCGCGAAAAGCATGCATGCGGCGGTGAAAAGCAAAAGTCGTGGTTTCATCGGTAAGTTTTATGGTGATAAGTTCGGTTCTTCGTACAAAGATAACACAATCCGGCGCCGCGTCAAATAAATTTGCCGCCGCCGGAGAGAGTATCGCCAAGCCGGGATTCATCTCCGCCGGAAGCAAACGGTCCGCCGGGAATAAAAAGCGGAATAAAAAGAAGCCGTGCCCCGGCGGCAGTCTCCTGCACCGGCCGCACGGCTTCCGTTCAGCGGATCGGAACGATATCCGAAAGGCGGATTACATCCACTTGGTGTCCATCATCCTCGGATTGGAGCTGCCGCCCACGGCGTCGTAGCCGTGGCCCGTAAGGTCCTTGACGATGTTGCCGCCGCCGTCCTTGGCCTCCCAAGCGTTCATACGCCAGTAAGCCAGCAGGCCGTCCGATTCCGGATTGACATAATTCATGTTGTTCGATATCTCGGCCTCAGTCAGCGCACGCGTCCAGACCCGGCACTCAGCGACATAACCATTGAGCGGACGTCCACCGCCATAAGAAGCGCCGAGATAAAAACCGCCCGAATTATCGCTCGACAAGTTGATGGTCTCCCCCTGTGTCGCAACACCAGTAACATACACGCCGTCGATAAAAATATCCCAACTCTTCCCCGACCATACGGCAGCTACATGATACCACTTGCCCGTATCAAAAGGTTTAGAGGTCGCAGCAGGCTGATAATCGCCATGGCAGATCTGAAGAACGTTCTTGGGGACCTTCACGTCTCCGAAGCGGACACCGCACTCGCCCTCAATACCCATAATCGAACTAATATAAGGATCATAATTCTGGAATCCGTCCATATAGACACGGGCTTCAAGCGTTATGGCTTTGAGTGCAGCAAGATTGGCGTCTTCCTGAAACGACGGCACTTTATAAATGTTACTTGATCCGAGGTAGATAGCCTTACTGATAACCGGTGTTTTTAATACTATGAAAAGTGTCCGAGAAGGTTCCAAAACGGCAAGACCGCTGTTTTCGATCCGCTCGATGCTCACGGGCATGCAGTAGGTCGTACCCTCCTGAAAGTCATCGAGTGACGTGACGGTAAAATCGACCTCCGAGGAGCGACTGTAACCGGCCGAGATCACCACTTCGTCACCGCTGAGCGTATAACTGTCTGCGGGGGGCATAACATAATTTTTCTGGTATTTGGCATTATACTCCTCCAGCAGGTCGGGGCGCAACGAAATCTTGATTTTGGTATCCTTATTCACAGGCACCGAGGAGGAGACCGAAATCTCCGTTCCGGCCGGGGGCGTATCGATGGTAACCGACTTGGAAACCGTCTTCTGCGCATCGGTCATGTAGGCCACCGGATGGATTTCCGCCGTCTCCTGACAGCCGCAGAGAGCAGCCGCAGCGAGGAGGAAAGGGGCGATTAAATATTTCAGTTTCATAACATACATTTTTTTCTGGTTAATAAATCGCTAGTTGGCCGGGCCGTAGATTTCGGCTTCGTTCATGCTCGTCCAGCCCGTTACAAGACCCACGTAAACCCGGATATAGCGGGCTTTGACCGTTCTCTTGAATTTGACCCACTTCCAGTTGTCGGACAGCACCGGAGTGAAGGGAACGCCGGCCGAAAGGCTGTACCAGACATTGCCGTCTTCGCTGTAGGTGAGGTCGGTGCACTGCGGTTCGGAATCCTGATAGTGGATATGCCAGCGCAGGCCGGTCACGTCGTTGACTTCGCCCATGTCGATGGTGAAGTTGCCGCCGTTGCCCCACGAATAGGAAGCGCTGTTTGCATACCAGCAGTTGGCGTCGAGCTTGCCGTCGAACATGGCCGCTTTCTGCGCGGCGGAGTCGCAGTTCCAAACACCGGTGGCGCCGCTCGTCGCAGTACCCTGACAGCAGGTGATCGTCCATGCCGAGGTCGGAGCGATCTTCGAGCCGTCGAGCGTCGTCGCGCCGATTTCGACATCCATCGCGACCTTCGTAACGAAGATATAATGTACGGAGCCCTCCTTGACGGCATATCCGGCATCCGAAATAGGACTGATCACCACCGGAATCAAATAATACCCCTTTTCGATTGACTTAGGATCAAGCGTAATCGTCGCATCGGGAGAGAACACCTGATTTTCGGCGCACTGGATCGGCTCCATCTTAACCAACGACGGATCGACGGTCTCATATTCCGTACCGTTCTCATCGTTATAAACGGCTACGAGCGAATTATCCACACCCAGCGTCAACTGCATACCGCTTACAACGGGACGCGAGAACGACAACGAAACTTTATCCTGCATCGTTCCGGTCACCGAACCATCGTCCTCGACAACGAACGAAAAGTTGGAAGATTGGTTACTCGAAAAAGCCACATCGATAGGCGTTTTCCAGCCTCCGGCAGGATTGGCCATCTGAATCGCATTGCGCATAAATTGGTACGGCATGGCCGAATTACCGTATTCGTACTCCATATGGTATGCACCGAATCCGGCGCCGGCACCCTGCGTGGGATTAAAGGTCGCCATACCGTAAAGAGACGGCATCCTATTACCTTCGCGGTCCGTAAAATTCACACCGCCAGTTTTCCAATAAGACTCAAAATTCTCGGCAAAGATATACTGTTCAGGCTTCCAGCCTTTTGCATCGGCATTATTGAAGCGATTTTGCAGATCGGTATAACCAGAAGAAGCATACGCCTGCACGATACCATAGTCGAAACAATCCACAACCGAACGATCCACCGCATAAGGCACGCCATCGATTATCAGCAGGCGTCCGGTACCAGATTTCGGACCGACATACTTGCTCATGGCATTGATCAACTTGGTAAACAGAGCATTGTCATGTCCGACAAAAGGCCCTGATGCACCATAGCCCGGCTCATAGTCGATATCGATGCCGTCGTACTGATACTTGTCCATCGAGTCTTTGCAATAGGCTTTTGCATAAGCTTCAATGGCCTCGTCGGTATATTCACCGTTGCCGATTTCAAGGAACGGTTCGGGCAGTTTATCCGAAAAAATCGTATAGGTCACTTTCGTACCCAACGTTTTCTGAACGAACTCCTTATCGGCCATTTGCTGGGGCGTGAGCGTGTGCCACTGGCTCCAGATCGAGATGATGTCCATCGAGTCTGGGGCGCTGATCAGACGCGACTGATAGGACGCGCCGACGGCCGTCCACGAACCGTACCAGCCGAAAGCCAGTTTGTGTTTGGTCTGCTTGTAGGCGCGGAGATTCTGGTAATAGGCATTGTCGCGCAGGATCGGCGACTGCTGGTCCGGATGCTGGATATTGATCCGCTCAGGCGTCGTCTCCTTCGTACAGGAGGCCACCGCGGCCGCCAGCACGAGACAAACTACTGCATGTTTCAATATATTTTTCATAGTTTACTCAGGTATAGTTTCAGGTTACTAATTCTTTTTGTCCCACCACAGCTTCGTGCCGCCGTTGTCAGGACCGCCGAGCAGTTTGACGGCCTCCTGCACGGCCGCGCCGTTGTTGGAGTATTCCGACTGCGGGAAGACCATGCGGCGGATCTGCTTGTTGGTATCGACGCCGCTGGTCGGATAGTTGGAGCGTACGGGGAAAATCAGGGGATAACCCGTACGACGGAATTCGGACCAAGCCTCGGTGCCGTTGGGGAACATGGCGATCCATTTCTGGGTGATGATGCGCTCAAGCTGCTCCTCTTCGGAAGCGCCGGCGTTCCATTTGATCGTAATCTTGCCCAAGGCCGAAATATTATACTTGGTATTGGCGGTCGAAACGTCGGTGAAGTCGGTCGGTTTGCTCGTTTCGTCGGCGGCATACCTTGCGGCGGCATCGGCGCTCAGGCCGTTTTCGAGGAACGACAGCTCGATACCCTTGTTATAGAACTCCTCGGCGGTACCGCCCATCTCGGCCGTCCAGCCGCGCATGGCACCTTCGGCGCGCAGGAACGCGACTTCCGAGGCCATCATCCAGCGCAAGGGCGAATCGGTGGATTTCTCCTGTACGTTGGGCGCGGACATGGCCTTGTAATCATCCTGCTGGGGATTGGGCATTCCGTTGGCTACACCGCGGTATTCGCCCTTGTTGTCGCCTTCGGTGACAGGCTGGAAATAAACCGGAAGACGCGGGTCGTTGTAACCGTTGAGGTAGGAGTCCATCGAAGCGCCCATGCGGGTGTCGCTATAGCCGTTCCAGATCTTTTCGAGCGGGTTGATGATCGTAATGGATCCCCAGCTCTGGAAAAGCGCGCTGTCGTCGGCCGTCTCCATCACGCCGTCGCGGACGGCTTCCATGGCGTACTGCTTCGCAAGGTCGGGCTTCACGTAACAGATGCGCATGGCCAGACGCAGCTTCACCGAGTTGGCGAGCTTGAGCCATTTCGAATAATTGCCGTGGTAGAGGGCGTCGACCTCTTCGAGCGGTTTGGCGTCGGGATTGTTCTCCACGACATCCTTCAGCACCGCGATCGCGCTGTCGAGTGTCTCGAAGAAGTGCATATAGCACTCTTCCTGCGAATTGTAGGGGTTCTCCGTCTCGCCGAAATGCAGCACGGGCAGCGGGCCGTAGATATCGCTCACGCGATGAAGCGACATGACTTTCAGGATATTAGCCACAGCGAAGATGTCATCGTTGAGCAAACCGTTGGCATGGGCATACTTCAGTTGCAGCCAAGCGGGCATGACATTGGTGAACGACTCGCTGAAAGGTACGTTGCACCAATCGGTGCCGTTCAGCGCATAAATCTGGGTGTTGGTGCCGCCGTTCCAGTTGTTCGTACCGGACATATAGCCGGCGTAGACGTCGCCGATCAGGTTATAGGCAGCCTGATAGCGGTTGTTGGGATCGGTATCCGAGCCGCTGCACGAGTAGACGGCGTCCATCTGCATGGTGGTGATGAACATCTTCAGATCCACTTCCTGCGCGGAGTTGGGGTCGGTATTGAAGCGCTCGAAGTCCCCGGTGCAGGCGGTGAACGCCAGACAGGCGGCCGCCAGCGAAAGGAATCCTTGTTTGATATTGTTTCGTTTCATAGTCGGTTGAGCTTTAGAATTGGAGTTTTACACTGAATCCGAGGGTGCGGACGCTCGGCTGCATGAAGAAGTCGACACCCTGATAGTAGGTACTCGTCGAAGCGGTCACTTCGGGGTCGAACGGAGCCTTGTTGTAGAACATGAACAGGTTGCGGCCGACGAACGATACGCTCATATTGACCTTGTTGCGGAACCATTTGGAGGGCAGGTCGTAACCCAGCGTAAGCTCGCGCAGGCGGACATTGGTCATGCTGTAGACGTAGTGCGAAAGCATCGCCATGCCGTCGCCGCTGTTGGCATAGAAGGTCTTGGCGTCGGGAACCTGCTGGTCGTCGGAAATCCATACGCCGCCGTTCTCGCGGGCGTCGGCCGAATCCTGCGAAACGCCGAAGCGGTCCATGAGGGCCTGCGTAGCCGATACGCCGCGGCCACCGATACGTGCGTCGATCAGCACGCCGAGCGAAACGCCCTTGTAGGAGAACTGGTTGTTCCAGCCCCAGCGGAAGCGGGCTTCGGTGTTGCCGGCGAAGATGTAGGCTTCGGGATCGGGATCGAGCAGCACGGTGTTGGAGTTGGGATCGACATAGATATGACCCTTGTCGTCGGTCAGCAGGCCTTTGACATAGAAGTCGCCGATCGAACCGCCCTCGACGAGCTTGACACGGTAACCGCCGTAGTCCTTATTGACCTCCTTGATATCGACCAGCGAGCCCGTATCCGGATCGCGGGTGCCTTCGGGAACCAGCTCCTTGATCTTGTTGCGGTTCATCGAGAAGTTGAGGGTCGTGGCCCACGAGAAATCGCGCCATGTGTTCTTGTATCCGGCCGAAGCCTCGATACCCCAGTTATTGACCTTGCCGGCGTTGATGTATTTCTGTTTGTAGCCGGAGCTGGGAGGTGCGTCGTAAAGGAAGAGCTGGTTGTAGGTGTTGGTATTGTAGTAGGTAGCCGTAGCCGAGATCTTGTTGCCCAAGAACTTGACGTCGAGACCGGCCTCGAACGACTTGGTACGCTCGGCTTCGAGGTGCTTGGCCGGAGCGATCGTCGCCGTGCTCACCACGCCGTTGGTCAGCGTGTAGTTGGGACCGGTGATGTAACGTTCGGGAGCGTTGCCCACCTCGGCATAGGATCCGCGCACCTTGAGGAATGAGATGCCCGCCTTCGAGAGGTCGGCCATCGACGAAATCACGGCCGAAAGGCCCACCGAAGGATAGAAGATGTTCTGTTTGGGCGTGAAGGCCAGCATCGAGGCCCAGTCGTTGCGGACCGAAACGTCAACGTAGAGCATACCCCGCCAGCCCAGCTGCATGGTCGCATACACGGCCTGAATCTGGTCGTGGTAGTTCTCCTGCGTCGGGAAACTCTGCGAGTTGTCGGAGATGATGTTGTTGTAGGTGAACTTGTTGGGAATGCCCGCCAGATAACCTTCGTAACCCGTCAGCTGGTTCTTGTCGTCCATGATGCTGGCGCCGAGGTTGAACTGCAGGGAGAAGGCATTGTCGAAGAAGCTCTTGTCGATGCTCAGCAGCACGTCGCCGTAGAGGTTGTTGTGCGTCATCGTGCGGTTCAGGTAGCTGCCGTACTTCGAAGCGAAGAGCGTGTTGGTCGAAGCGCTGAGTTTGCGGGTGTAGTTGATCGTCGCATTATCGGTACGGATACGGCCCGTCAGGCTCATCCAGTCGGTGATGTCGAGCTTCATCGTAGCGTTGAAGCTGTAGCGGTGCTGACGGTTTTCGTTCAGCTCGCGGTTGGTGATCCACCACGGGTTCTCGACGCCCTTGAGGAATTCGAGGTCCCAGAACTGCTCCATATAGCGCGAGTCGGAACCCGGACGCTCGTAAATCTCGTATTTGCGGATGTCGTTGCCGCGCGGGAAGAGGTAGATGCCCACCAGCGGGTTGCGGTACTGGCCCTGAATAGTCTGGTTGCGGGTGTACTGCTTCATGTAGGTCGCGCCCACGTCGAGCGTCAGGCGGTCCTTGATAAGCATCGTCGTATTGCGGATCGAGAAATTGTAGCGGTTGTAGACATTGTTGGGTACGATACCGCGCGAATTGACGGCGGAAGCCGACGCATAGGTCTGGTTGCGTTCGGTACCGGCGGAAAGGCCCACCGAGTTGGTCTCGTTGAATCCGGTCTGGAAGAAATCCGCGGGATCGTACGAAGTCGGCGTGGCGAGTTTGCTGCCCCAGCTCATCATCGGCTCGATTTCGCTCGTGCCGTAGGTGTTCTGGAATTTGGGCATCACGAAGGGATGGGAGAAGGTCGTCGAGTTCGAATAGTTGACCCGCACGCGGCCCTCCTTGCCCTTCTTGGTGGTGATGAGGATCACACCGTTGGCGCCCTGAGCACCGTAGAGGGCCGAAGCCGTGGCACCCGAAAGGATCGACATGGACTCGATGTCGTCGGGGTTGAAGTTGGCGATACCTTCGAAGTCGCCGCCGTCGGGCGTTTCATACGTGCCTGAGGTCTGGCTCGAACGCAGGCTCGGAAGCGGAATACCGTCGATCACGTAGAGGGCGTTGTTCTCGCCGTTGATCGACTTGACGCCTCGCATCACCACGCGGGTCGAACCGCCGGCGCCCGATGCACTGGCATTGATCTGAAGGCCGGCGACCTTACCCGAAAGGGAGTTCATGAAGTTGGCGTCCTTGACCGAGGTGACGATGTCGCCGGCTACCTCCTGCACGTTGTAGGTCAGCGATTTCTCGGCGCGCTTGATACCGAGGGCGGTCACCACGACGGCGTCGAGCACCTCGTTGTCTTCGAGCATTACCACCTGAAGGGGCGCGGAGCCCGTTACGGGAAGGGTTTGCTTGGCATAGCCGATCAGCGAAATTTCGAGCGTGTCGCCGACCTTGGCCTGCGGCAGCATGAAATTGCCGTCGAGATCGACGGCCACGCCGGTCGTCGTGCCCTGAATCAGCACCGTGGCGCCGATCAGCGGCATGCCCTGAGCGTCCTTAACGGTTCCGCTGACTCCGCCCTGAGCGTTGTGGGGGGGGGAATTTTTAGTTTTCTTCGAAAGGACGATGTGCTTGTCGCGAAGCGTGTAGGCGATGTCGGAACCTGCGAAAAGTTTGTCGAGCAGAGCCGTCAGCGGCTCGTCCTGCGCGGAAACGGTCACTTTGCGGTCGGTGTCGATGTCCGACGTGTTGTAGACGAACGAGCAGCCGGTCTGCTGCTGAACGGTTTGGAAAACGTTGACGATAGCGGCGTCCCGGACGTCGAGGCTGACGCGGGAAACGGACTGCTGCGTCTGTGCTGCGGCATGAGCGCCGAAGCATCCCAATACGAAAATCGGGATAAGAAACAGACAACGGAAACATGCGGAGACGGCATGCACTCCCCTGCCTGCTGCAAGGTAAGTTTTTTTCATGGATCTGAATTTAGGTTAGATTTTGAAAAGTAGATTGTCAAAAACCGCCGCTGCGTACAGCGGCCTGCGAAAACTGACGTATTATTCTCCCATAGGCGGTTCGGTGGTTTTCAGGTTGGTATTAGGTTATCGTTTAGGATTCGGGTAGATTTCGATGTCGTTGCCGACGACCTTGTAGGTGAACTTATAGGTGAGCTGCAGCACCGACATGATGTGGTAGATGCCGTCCTCGACGCGGAAGTCGCCGGAGAAGCGTTCGCTGCGCAGGGCTTCGTCCATAAAGCGGATATCGACGTTGTAGTAGCGTTTGAGTTCGGCGACGATCTCCCCG
>ERZ773225.2987-NODE-2987-length-15959-cov-37.350352_pt1 | contig 15959 bp, 13 predicted proteins | sample MGYA00580993_ERZ773225 | MGnify/ENA primary metagenome ERZ773225 (study PRJEB29015, sample SAMEA2737748) | human gut metagenome | biome: human gut; feature: human-associated habitat; material: faeces | place: China | collected 2012 ... | reverse complement strand
ACTTCTATTCCACAAATTTTATATAGTGGTTATAGAATCGTTAAAGACAAGAAATCATTCTCTCGTCTTGCAGAGAAGATATCTGAATTTATTGCAACATATGATTCTAATGAAGAATATAAACAATATGTTCAGAGTGGTACAGGAAGTCGTGAGAATGTTAAGGGACGCTTCGATTATTGGCGTGGAATTGTAAAAACATTACAGTAACAGATTTGAAGAGTAGTCGGTTTGCTACTCTTCTTTCATATTATATTTACATTCAAAATATTTATTTTTGAAATGAAACATAAATGATTTCCGTTGATTCTTCATGCTATGTAATAATTTTACAATTGGTATTACCATGTAAAGTCCAAGACTAACAATTGTACCGTAATTTTCAATAAAGGAAATGATTAAATTGATTTTGTTCATTAACTTGACCTCTCTTTCGTCTTCCTACTTATTAATGCACTTTTCTTAATGTATTTTCCCCACATTTTCTAAAACTTTTTCAAAACATACGTTCTGATAGTATTCTGTCGATTATTGGTATATAATGGTAATATTAAATACTAATGATTGGTGGATACTATGGTAAATTCAGATTATATATTATTTTTAGATGAAAGCGCAGAAACAAAAACAAATCCATATTTGTTACTTGGTGGTATTATAATATCAAGAAATGATTACAAAAAATTCTTGATACCCTCTATACAGAGTACAAAATCTATTTTAGGAAATTCTAACATCGTATTTCATTATACTGACATTCTTAAAAAGCAGAAAGATTTTAAGATTCTATGTTCAAATACTGATATGCAGACTAAGTTTTGGACTTCACTAAGAAAAAGTATTAATGAAACAGATTTTAAAGTAATAACTGCATATACTAATGTAAAGGAGTATCTTAAGGAATATCCTGAATTATCTCATGATATATATGAGATACTTTTCTCTTCTGTAATAAATAGTTATATACACTTTTTAATAAAAAATAAAGCTCGTGGGAGCATAGTATTTGAATCAAGAGAAGAAACACAGAATAGAAAAATACAAAAACATTATTTTAATATTCTACAAAATGGTACTAACATTTACATCCCAGAGGCGATTGATAAATATATAACCACAACGAGTTTTACTGTAAAAGAAGAAAACAGTATTGGATTACAAATGGCAGATATCGTTGCATATAATTGTATAAGATATATCAATGGATATAAAATTCAACATTCTATATGGAATGTTTTAGAACCAAAAATATATGATGGCTACAAAGAAAACATTAATTCGTATGGGCTAGTAAAATTATTCTAGCATTGACAACAAGTTTATTATTTGATATAATACCTATTACAAACAAGGAAATGGGTGTCCATTAGCCTTGACTTGTACCATATCAAACAGAAATGGGTGTCCATTAGCTGATAGGTATGTGACATCAGGAGGAACTTAAACAATTGTCTTTTGACATGCGTTTAACACATGAGGTAATACGGAGTCATATTTTTATGACTCCGTATTATTTTTGTATAAATAAAAAGACTCATCTTTCGATAAGTCTTTTATTGGCAACGTAAAATTATTTTAATATATTCTTATTTTCTAACTCAGAATATATTTGATTATAAGCCTTTTCAAACTCTCCCATTCTTTTGCCAAGAGGGTTATCGTATGATGTTTTTAACATTTGATTTTCCTTCATATATTCAAATGCTAGTTCATATGCCGCCTTACTTATACTTACGTCTCCCATATCCATCAACCTCCTTTGTATAAAATAATATTATATTTATAATCATATCACTTTATTAAAAGAAGGAATATTGTAAACATACGTTTTGTTAAGTATTGTCAAAATTTACCAAGTGCTACCACAATCATTGCATTTGTGTGTTTTACCAATTTTACTACTGGCAAGACCAAACACACCGACTGATACTGCTCTATTAACTGTGCCAATTTTTGTGACATTTGTTGAATGGCAATATGGACAATTAGTATTATGCTTAGTAGATTGCTTAATGGTATGTTGATTTATCCTATTAAAATATTCTTCATTTGATTCATTATTGCTATTTGTGATATGTTGGGCAAAATAATTTTTTGGCTTGTTTATAATAAAATCATTCACCATTTTATAGATAGGATCTTTCAATAATTTCTTTTTTGAAAACATATTGGCATTATTTATTTCTCGAATGATTTCTTTACATTCTTTTTCAGAAATAAAATCTATAGATTTACATTTATCACATTCTATATCTTTATCAAATAGCTCTCTTCCACATTTTGAACAATATTTCATAATTAATCTCCTTAATTTATATAACTCAAACATATATAGATTATTATATCATAGTACGATATTCAGAACAATAGACGAAAATGTTACAGGAAATGCAAACAAATATGGAATACGAAATTCAAGCTATGCAGACATAGCTAATGCTTATAATGTTGGAGGAATAAAAGGTGTTGGGAATTCCTTATCATCTTTTATAACATCAAAAGATTTAGACAATATTAAAGAATTCAATAGATTAGTTTCGGAAGAAGGTGTGTCTTCACAAACAGCATGGTATAAAACTATGCAGACAAGTTCGAGTGCAGCAAAGGAACTGTTTGATAATGAAGAAAATTTAATAAAGTCAGGAAATTCTGTAATACTTTCTGAAGAAACTATATCTAATGCGACAAATACTATGACATTTTCTGCTAAAGCAGGTCAAGTGGCTCTCAAAGGTCTTGCTCTTGCAGGAAATATGGTTGTCGGAATTTTAGCAGGATTCGTAATATCTAAAGCTATTGAAGGATTAGATAATCTGGTTCATGCAGCCGACAATGCAAAGGAATCAGCCGAAGGTTTTGCGAGTTCGTTCAGTTCAATGAACGATGAATTCAGTTCTAATGATAGCAAACTATCTGACTTACAAAAACAGTATGACGAATTATCCAAGGGTGTAAATTCATTAGGAGAAAATGTTAGCCTTACAACTGATCAATATGATGAATACAAACAGGTTGTATCTGAAATTTCAGACATGATGCCAAGTCTTCTTGCTCGGTATGATGATGAGGGTAACAAAATCGGTTTTGTTCAAGGTAAACTCAGTAATTTAAACGCTGAATATGATAAATACAAAAAGAACAAAGCAATGGATCTTGTTAATGGTGAAAATGATAACGGTGATTCCATCAAAGATGTATTTGATAATTACCAATATCAGACTGCACATACAGATGCAAATGGCAATGTTGTCGGCAAACGAAAGATGTTTGGTGATAGCAATTATGAAAAGATTTTAGCACTTCAGTCAGAAATTGACAGTGGTTATGATGGAATTTTTGGTCAAAACAAACTTACTAATGAAGATATCGAGAAAAAGACAGCATTAATTCAAAAGTATCAATCAGAAATTGATGCAAGCGTGTCAGCTATTCAAAATGCGCTGTCTGCTATTGCTCAGTCTGGTGACGAATATTATAAATTATCTGATCAAGAACAGCAATTCCTCGATACATATATAAATAGTCTGTCACAAGATTTTATAGATGAGAATAATCTCACCAACGAAACAAATGCTAGAACATTCATAAATAATCTTATTAATGATATCGAGTCTGGTAGGCCAGAAATAATGAAAGCTTATAATGATTTGTTCTCATTTAATATTGATGATACAGATCTTAGCCCAGAGGAAGTTCAAAAAAAGGTCAATAAATTAATTCAACAGCTTGCAAAAGCTTTAGGTGAAGATAATTGGCAAGATTTAAAGATAAGATTAGGATTTGAGTTTGTAGATGATAATGTAAAAGATTATGAAGATACAATCAATCGTTTTAATGATCCTGATAAAATCAAAGCTTTTTTCAACGAAGAAGGTATTAATACAGCATCAGAAGTAAAGGAATTTTACGATGTATATTCCGCAACAGACAAAGCTAAACAAGGGATTTATGACGCTGATGTTGCTATGCAAGAATGGAAAAACCACATAACAGAAAATACAGCATCAGCTACAGCCTCTCTCACTTCTTTCGAAGAAGCATGGATGAACCTGAAAGGTGCAGATGATTCAGACCTCAAAGGTGCAGCCGATGACCTTCTCGATTTAGCGAATGCAGGACAACTAACCGAAAATTCTATCGAAGAACTTGCTGGTGGTCAGAAACTTATGTCTGACACAGGTTTATCAGCTGAAGAACTTGCACAGAAAATAAATGGTCTTGTAAACGCTTCTACGCAACTTTCTTCTATGTCTGCACAGATTTCTAAGATGTCTGATATGCTTGCTGACAAGAAGAATGGTACAGTTGCATCCGCTTCTGATTTAGCAGGATTTGATGTTTCAGTCCGTGGTCTTGAATCTTGGGATAAGTTTGAAGAGGTAATGGGTAGTTCTGAATCTAGCATGGATCAGTGCCAGAAAGCTGCCAATGCTCTTGCTACTGAATGGGTAAACGATGGCAATTTCTTGGCAAACCTTACTGATGAAAACAAACAGTATTATATCACTCAGCTTGAAGATATGGGTGTTAAAAATGCCGAGCAAATTGTAACAGAGGCTTTGACAAAAAAGGAAGAAGAACTTAGATTTGAAAAACTTCTTTCTGCCGATGCATCCACAGATTTGCAAAATGCCACAGTTGCTGATATTCTTAAACTTCAAAATCTTGGTGATATTACAGAACAGGAAAAAGCAAAACTTGCAGCTTTCACATTAGAAAAACAGTATTGTAACAAAAACACTATTGTAACTGATGCAGATTGTCAAAATATTTACACTCTTGCTAAAATGGCTGGCGCAGGTACAGAAGCTTTAAATAAACTTGCAGCATTAAAACAAAGACTATCAGACAATCCAATTATGTCTAATGAAATGCGCAACAATATTAACAGTGCAATTCAAGGCATTGTAAATGGTGTAACAACTTCTGCTGGTGCAAAGTTAGATATACCACAAGTGAAAGTAAATTCTTCTGGTTCATCAAGTTATAAATCTCCGTCATCAAAAAAATCAAAATCTAAATCAAAAACAAAGTCTGACGCTGCCGAAGTATTTGATTTTATTGAGATTAAACTTAATAATCTTGCAGACAAGGCTTCAAAAGCAAAGGATAGGATTGATGACCTTCTGTCGTTTGGTAGTAAAAAAAATCAAACCAAAAAAGCAATCGAGGCTACAACAAAGGCTATTACCGCACAAGAAAAAGCATACAAAAAATATATGTCTTATGCTGATAAAGCTGCGAAAACACAGAACAGTAAAAAGACAACTTCTTCATCCTCCTCATCTTCTTCAGGTGGAAATGCTGTATATGATACTGCTACAGACTATCTTGGACTGAAATATGTTTGGGGTGGATCAAGTCTTACGAAAGGTGCTGACTGTTCTGGTTTCACTCAACAGATTTACAAAAAGTTTGGTGTAAGTTTACCACACAAAGCATCATATCAAGCTAAGATGGGAACAAAGATTACTTCAAAAAGTGATTTGCAGGCTGGTGACTTAGTATTCTTTGGAAGCAAGAACAACATCACACATGTAGGTATTTATGGTGGAGACGGTAAGTTTATTGAGTCCCCTCATACTGGTGCATCTGTAAGAGTTTCCAAGCTTTCATCTCGTAAGGATTTTGTATCTGGTTCACGTTTTAGTGGAATAAGTGGTTCTACAAAGACAAGCGGAAAAAATGTAAAAAAGGTCGGTGTATCATCCAAGACACTTGAACATTATAAGAGACTTATCCGTGAAGGAACACTTGGTTCAGATGGTATTGCTTCTATTAAGAATGAAAACCTGAAAAATGCATTAAAGGATTATCAGACCTATTATGAGAAAGCAAAATCTTGTAAGGAACAAGTTGCCAGTCTTACGGATCAGTTAAAGGATTTATATGAGACTTTAGCGAACAATCCGATTGACAGTTCTTCTGATAAGATTGAAAAACTTGGAACAAAGATGGATATTCTGAATGCCAAGGTAGGTAATCTTACATTTAATCCAACAAAGAAAATTGGTACGTCTGATATCGAAGGTCTATATAAACAGGTTATTAAAAACTACAATAGCCAGTTATCAGCTTCAAAAACTGCTTATACTGGTGCAACAAAGAGTTATAAATCCAATAAGAGTTCTCTTACAAAGTCTCTTAAAAAAACAAAAGCTAAAAACATTGGTCTTACTCAAAAGGAATTTAATTCTATTAAGAGTAATTTAAAATCCAATAAGTCAATTTCGTATAATCTTATTAACAAGATTGAAAATGACAGTCTTAGAGAAAAGTGCATAGCACATAATGAATATCTTCTTGCAAAGAATACCGCAACTGATAATTATAATCAGGCTAAAGAGGATCATACCTCTAATGTACGTCAGGCTAGAAAAGATCGGTTTGATGAGGTACAGGCAAGATATGACAATAAAGCCGGGCTGATTGAGCAGAGAAAGAACGCTGTTTCCAATTCTCTTAGTATAGCTGAAGCAAAAGGTCAGTTAATAGGTGAAGCTTATTATACACGTCAAGCAGATGCCGTTAAGTCTGACATGAAGCTTAAACAAGAAGAAGCTGAAAAACTTGCAAAGAAATTATCTACGATTAAGTTTGGCAGTAATGAATGGTATGAAGCGCAAGAAGCTTTAAATGGTGTCTATGAAGCCATTCAACAGGACGAACAGGAACTTGCAGAGTTTCAAAAATCTATCAATGAGTTGAAGTTTGACCGTTTTGATGAATTACTTAATAAACTTGGAGACATCACAGACGAGACAGATTTCTTAATTGACATGCTTGATTCTGACAATCTGTTTGACAGTGATACAGGAATGATTACGCAGGATGGCATTACTGCTATGGGATTGACTGCACAGAATTATGATACATATCTTGCGGAGGCTCAAAAGTACAAAGATGCTATTGCTGATCTGAATGAGATGTATAAGAATGGCGAGATTAGTCTTACTGACTACAATTCGCAGTTAAGAACTTATCAGCAAGGTCAGCGTGATTCTATTAAGTCTGCAAATGAAGCAAAGAAGTCATTAGTTGCCTATGTAAAGCAAGGACTCGATGCGCAGAACGATGCTCTTTCTGATGCTATTGATAAGAAGAAAAAATTATTAGAAACTGAGAAGGATTTGCATGATTTTCAGTCAAAGATCGCTGATCAAAATAAGAATATCGCTAAAATTGAAAAACAAATTGCGGCACTGGAATCTGATGACTCTGAAGAGAATCGTAAAAAGTTGCAACAGCTCAAATCTAACCTTCAGGATGCACAGAAAGATAGAGAGGATACATTGTATGATCGCTCTATTTCCGACCAAGAGGATTCCCTCGATAAAATGCTTGAAAATAGCAAAAAGCAAGCAGAGGATTATTTAAAGGATACCAATAAAGTATTCTCCGATGCTCTCACATATGTAAATGCAAATTCTTCACAGGTTGCATCTAATATTGAGAAAATTGCAAAGGATACTGGATATGATATATCTTCGTACATTGTGAATGCTTGGGAAAAGGGTGGATCTGCTGTAGGTGATTATGCAAGTACATTATCTTCTAACATTCCAAATATTACCGCACAGCTTGGATTGATTGCATCTTCATGGCAATCTATTTGTGATGCTGCTGACAGAGCCGCTGAAGCAAGTGCCAAGTATGCAGAAACAAATGTCAATGGAACACAAGGTATTGGATCGCCAAATGATTCTGGAACTAGCGGAAACGGTTCTGGTTCTTCTGGTAATAACAATGCTGACAAGCAACAGGAGTTGAATAAACTCAGAAAGAAAGCGAGTGATATTACAGAATGGATATCTAAGCATTCAGATTCGGCAACACACAAGAAATCGTATTACGGTGCTCTTAATCAGTATCTTTATGATAAACAGCATAAACAAGTTCTGAGTAAGGCTAATGAAGTTGCTCTTGCGAAGAAACTTGGTGTATCTGTAAAAAGTGATTTGTCTGGTAAGAATGATAGGGAAAAAATTACTTCAGCTCTCAAGAAACTTATAAAAGACGCTTCGTTCTCAACTGGCGGTGTGATTAAGGATCTTGTTAAACTTTCTGGTGAAGATGGTATTAGTTTCTTACAACGTGGCGAAGCTGTACTTTCTAAGGAACAGACACAAGCATTGTTGAATTTTAAGCCTGTTATTCCACAGATTAACTCTATTATTGGCAATCTGAAGAACATTCCTATTGAGAAAGTTTCATCTCAATCTCCTACTTATCAAATCGACAATAGAACTATTGTTGAAGGTGTCGCTACAGACCAGATTGTTAAACAGATGGAAGGTGTCGCTCAGAAACAGGCTGAAAATGTTGTAAGAAAGATTAACCAAGCTACCTATGCTAAAGGTGTAAGAAGATAATTTATGGAGAGGATGTAATAGTCCTCTCCTATTTTAATGGAGGAAAACGTATGTCAGAAGTGACTAATGAAAGAAAAGTAAGTATTCTTGAAAAACTGCTTCTTGAACGTGATGAACAGATTCGGAAGTTGCAGGAAGAGAACGCTGAATTAGAGAAAGAAATTGAAAGTTTTGGAAGTGATATTCAAGAACTACAGGATATTATTTCTGCGACACAGAAATTGAATAAAGAGTTTTCTGGCACTAACAGAGAAATGAAAAAACTCAAAAAGAAATATGAAAAAGAAATGAAGAAAATGATGTAAAAAGAAAGGAGGTTACCATGACAATTCAAACTCGTGGTTTTACTTTTGATAACAAAACCTCTGATGAGTATGGATTGATGGTATGTGAATTTGATGGCAGTTCACCATCTGACACATCTGGCGGTACTATTGAGTTTACACTAGCATCTTCTCATACACAAAATAGATGGTATAAAAGTGGAAACGCAAATTATTCAGAAGCGATTAAGTTTGAATTCCAAGTTATGAAACAGAATTTTGAGCCAATTGATTCATATGAGTATTCTGCAATTGCTCGATGGTTACAGAGGAAAGATGATTATAAGGAATTCACAGTTACACGATTAGATTATGATACAGTTCATTTTAACGCACAATTAAATGTATCCCCTATTTCTATAGCTGGTGATATTATGGGAATTGCAATCACAGGGATAACCGATGCTCCATTTGGATTTGGACAGTTAATAACATTAAAAGCAACAACAGAAAATGGTATTGGTGTGCTAAAATTTGTAGATATGAGTGATGAAATTGGTTATATTTATCCCGATATAGAAATCGACATTTCCAGTGATTGTAACCTTAAAATTACCAATGAAACATCGGGTGAATTTTTTAAGCTGGATAATTGCATAAATAATGAAGTTATAAAAATTGATGGAACAATCTTAGAAATCACTTCTACAGCTATATCCCATAAAATCTATAATGATACAAACTACAAAATACCACGTATTGTAAACGACTTAAATAAAAGGACAAATATATTTAAAATTGATGGTAATTGCACTCTTACGATGAAATATAGACCAATAAGGAAGGTGGTGATCTGATGGCAGTTCAATCATTTAATTTACCAGTTGATTTTTTGAATAATCTTGAAAAACCAATTATCTACATTGCTAAAAAGGATAAAACTTTTCTTGGTGCAGTAAGCATCTATGATGATTTATCTCTTACTTTTAATCTAAATGCTTATCAGACTGCTTCTTTTAAAATCTATAGAGACATCAATGGTAAGAAATATGAACATTATGACGATTTTCAAGAAGACCGTCTGATAATGATTCAAGGTATTAGTTGGTACAAAATTCATGTGGAGACTAATATCGAAGATACAGGAATCTCAAAAAGTATTACTGCAAACTCATTGGAATGTACTTTATGTAATAAGCGACTTATTGATTTTGAATGTAATACAGGGGAGATTTTGTATGATAATTATGTAAAGACCATCTTCTACGATCCTGCCAACCCAAAGGGAAGTCTGTTGAATCGAGTATTAAATGTTGCTCCAAGTTGGTCAGTTGGTCATGTAGATGCTACTCTTGCTAACAAACAGAGAAGTTTTGATATTGACGATACTGATGTATATTCATTTCTTACAGGTGACGTTTCTGAGGCTTTTAATTGTCTGTTCGTATTTAACACGTTCAATCAGACCATAAATGCATATGACCTGGATAATTATGGTGAAGATACGAGCATTTATGTATCTATGGATAACTTGGCTCAGTCAATGACAGAAACCATTGATGAAAATAGTATTATCACATGCTATCGTGTAAATGGCGGTGATGGAATTTATATCAATGAAGTCAACCCAAATAGCACAAATAAGATTTACAATTTTGAGTATTATCTACCAGAAATGGAAGAATCTATTCAGAATAAGGTGAAAGCATATAATGAAAAATATCAGTCTTTGAAACCACAATATGAAGAAATTATGAAACGTCTTGGCGATCAGATTAGCGTAATCCAGGGTCTCGAAACACGATTACCTGATAGTTTGGATTCTAAGGATTGGACTAAATATGGATTAGAGTTTTTGGATTCTAAGGTTAAATCATTCAAGAATATAGATGAAGTTTATTGTGCCCAAGGCATGAACAAACCAGACTCTTTTAACTATAATCTATATCAACAGAACCTTGAAAATTTGAATAGTGTTACTGCCGAATACAACAAAAGAAAAACCGAGGTTGATTCTGCTACAGAAGTTTATAATTCTATTATCGCAGAAAGAAATGCTGTTCAATCTCAGTTAGGTATGGATAAATGGTTTACTAAGGATGAATGGAAAACACTTGATTCTTATGTTGTAGAAGAAACATATAGTAATGATAACTATATCACCACAGATAATACAACAGACACAGAAAGATTTGATATTGAGCGACAGTTATATGATGTTGCATGGAAGGATTTATCTAAAAAATGTAGACCACAATATCAATACTCTTCTACTCTTTCTAATGTTCTTACTATTCCGCAATTCAAAGGATTTCTGAAATATTTTCAACTTGGCAATTTTATTAGAATGGCAACGGATTATGATACGGTTGTGAAGTTAAGGCTGATTAGCTTCACGGTCGATTATAATGACACAAGTAAGATTGATGTAACTTTCTCTGATGCTATTCGTGTACATGATATTTATGAAGATGCATCTAGTATTCAAGCGCAAGCTAATTCGGCTGCTATGAGCTTTCAGTTTAATAAAGACCAATATGATAAGTCCGTAAATCAAAGTAATTTTGTCGAAGAAATGCGGAAATATGGATTGGATGTTGCAACAGTCCAGATTCAAAATGCAAAAAATCAGAGCCAAGTTTGGGATGAAACAGGTATGACTTTCAGACAGTGGAACAATGAGCGCAATGACTTCGATCCTGAACAGATTAAGATTATCAATAATATGATGGTATTTTCCGATGATGGTTTTCAGACAAGCAAAATGGCTATCGGTAAGATACCCATTGATAAAAATGGAAATTATGCATATGGAATCAATGCGGAAGTTTTAATGTCAAAATTAGTGATGTCAGAAAATCTTTGGATTGAGAATGATTCAGGTACTTATAAATTTAATGATGATGGATTTATTGCTTCAAGTGGGAAAAATTCTGTGAAGATTCAACCGAATAATGCCTCTGAGCTTTTTTCTATCTATAAAGATAATCAAAAACAAGTTTATATCAATTCTGATGGTGACGTTGAATTCGCTGGAATTTTAAAATCTTCAAGTGGTGTATTTAGTGGTCTTGTTAGTGGTGGTTCTATTAACATCGGTAATGGAACGTTTATGGTTGATAAAGATGGTAATTTGACCGCAAACAAAGGTGCATTTAGTGGAGATATTATTGGTGGAAGCATCAATATAAACAATGGCAATTTTCTTGTAGACAAATATGGAAATATGAAAGCAAATGCAGGGTTAATTGGTGACTGGGGAATCACAAATGGATATTTGTGGTATGACGGTAGCTATGGAACAAGTATAATATCTCCAAGCTTAATACAGTTACTATCTAACGGAAGTAATAGTGGAACAATAATAAGCAATAATAGTATATTCTCTAATTCTATGAATTGTAATTATATAAATGGTTCTAACGAATTAAATATTCGATCAAATGTTATCAATCTAAATGGAACAATTTTTGCAAATGGCGAACAACTTATCACTTCTTCTTCACTTCCTAAAAGTACAGAAGACATTGAAGCATCTTATTCTAGTGCGATAGGAACATATGGTGTGGGGGCTAGACTTATTATTTTTTCGAATTGTAAGTCTGGTATTTTAACAGGAGCGACAGCAGACTATGTACAGACATATGTTAATGAATATGTTGCAGCTAAATTAAGTGATATATATAGAAAATTTGATAATTATGTTACGTCTTCAAGATTGAGTAACTATGCAACAAAATCATGGTGTAACAGTACATTTAAAAAGAAGTAAAGAAAGGGCTTAGTATGGAACAAGAACAAAATAACACACAAGAACAGGAAGTTGTTTCTTATTCAAAAGATAAGATTCAGCTTCTTTTTAATATACTGAACTCTATGAGTTTTACAGGGATTCAGCAAGCACAGGGAATTGCACAGATTAGTGTAATTCTGAACAATCCAATTGTAAAGGACAAAACAAAAAATGTAACAAAGGAGTCACAAGAATAATGAGGTAATCAAATGTCATGCGAAGTATTTAATAATTCAGACTTTGGTATGATTGAAGGATCACAACAGACAATTACGCTAGATTTATATACAATTCTTGGAGAAGAATTTAAAAATGTAGCAATAGAATCTGTTGAATGGCGAATGAGTAGCTACGGAGAAACAGAATGTTTGGCATCTAAAACTTCAACAGATAGTCCAGATGAAGTCAAATATGAGGAAAATGTAATTACTATTACTCTTCTCCCATCAGACACTATGAACTTATTTGGGAAATTCACACATCAAATCATAATTCGAGATATTCACAATTCTATCTTTGTTGCTGATCTCGGCAAAATTTCAATCAAACCTTTAATCAAATAATTAAAAATAAGGAGGAAAGCTATTATGGCAATGACCACATATTTAAAAAATAAAACACTTGATAATCAGTTCAGAGGAGAAAGTTATACTCCACCAAGCATTATTTACGTTGCGTTGAGTAAATCAGCTCCTGCAAGCAATGGATCAAATTGTACTGAACCAGATGCAGCAAGTTATAAACGATTAGCCATTTCTTCTAATTCCGTAAATTGGAGTGCAGCTAATGGTGGAAGTATTTCAAATTCTAGTACACTTCGTTTTGCTGAGGCAGAAGAATCATGGACAACACAAGCCGCACCAATTACTCACTGGGCTATGTTCGATCAAGAAACTGGTGGCAATATGCTTTTTTATGGACAGCTTACTAAAACACAGGAAGTTCCAAGAGGTGCAATTTTAGAGTTTCCTGAGAATGGATTGACCACCACTATTCTTGATAATTAAAAAATGTGAGGTAATAATATGAGAAGTAATTACCATAGCATCAAAGCTATTATAGATAATTCACATAGTTATTCTGAGATGATACATGGAATTACTGCTTATACTCAAGGATTGTTTAGGGCGAATGTCATTAAAATTAAAAATACGGTTGTAACAAGACTGAGACTTGGATTAAAAACAAAACCAAATGTCATTAAAATTACAACCAAAACCGTTGACAGTTCTCTTAAAATTTATCCTAAGATAACAGAAAACAATATCATTGTAAAGAATAACTTCTTAAACAAACTGATGGTAAAATTACATCCATCAGAATCAAATCTAAAAATAGTAAACACTTTCTGGGTCTATATTGCCAAAATTTCCGAGATAATTAATGAAGTAAAAATTAAAAACGATGTAAAACATAATGTTGCTATTCCTGAGAAGGTGAAAGATAATTCTATCATTTTCGATGGAGTGGCTAACACTTCTGTTAGCAGTGTACTCCGTATCGCAAATAATGATATTTCAATTGAGAATCCACCTGTAAATTCAGCAGCTTGGTATTTTTTAAAGTTAGGAAATTTATCTGGTACTTTAGGCGAAATCCCAAATGAATCAATAGAAACTTTGGGAAGAAAGAAAGCAATTTAATGAAAGGAGAATTAAATGTCTGAAATATTACAGAATACTGGTGTAACATTGTGGTCTATTAGAGATGACTATGATGAGTTACAGACAAGCGTGTTTGAAGCCTTAACTGGTACTGGTGGTAAAAGTAACATTCGGCTGATTGACGAAGCTATTGGAAATATTAATAGCAAGCTAAATGGATATTATTTTGAATACTCAGATGATAGATTGTATATTTGTAAGAAAAGCGAAAATGAGAATATAAAAAGATATCCTGTTACTCTTGATGATAATAATGGACATATTGCATCCAAAGTAGATGGAAGCACAATTACTATTGACGAGAATGGCATTGTTAGAGGATTGCCTGTTGATGATACTCTCTCTTCTATCTCAACAAATCCGATTCAGAATAAAGTCGTAAAGGCAAAAGTTGATGAAATTGAGAAAAATGTGTCAAAGAATACAGAAGATATTTCAAAAAATGGCACAAATATCTCAAACAATACCCAAAAAATCACTTCACTTAAAACAGAGGTTTCTGCAGAAAAAACACGAGCAGAAGGTGTGGAAAATCAATTAAAAACAGACCTTGAAAATGGGAAAAAGGTTTGGGATGACAAATATACCAAATCTGAGGTTGATAACAAGTTTTCTACTTTTGAAACCAATATCGAATGGAAAGATGCTGTTAGTACTTTTGATGACATTGCAACTACATATCCTGCTCCAAATGACGGATGGACGGTTAATGTAAAAGACACTGATTATACATATCGTTATAATGGTACTAAATGGGTTGCAATTTCTGCTAACGCCATTCCAAAGGCTACAAATGAAGTCGATGGACTTATGACAAAGGAATACGCAAAGAAGTTAGATGGACTGACAAAATATACACCTGACGGTACTACTATCACTGCTGACGAAGACGGAACTCTTCATGGTGCAGACACAATTCAAGTTGACGGAATCACAATCACAAGAGACGATGCTACAAAAGTAATTGCCCTAGCTAAAACATTGCAAGATAAAATAGCCTTGGTTGATAATAAGATTGATAAAGCTAATGTTGCAAATAATCTTACTACAACCGAGGCTAATTTTGTATTGGATGCAAGACAGGGCAAGGCTTTACAGGATCAATTAATTTCTTTAAACGGCAGTCTAAATAGTAAGAAAGTACCGACAATCGGCATCGAAAACATATTTACTGGAGATCCGTTTTGTATAGTCAACAATGGTTCCGATGTAATAAGTGTACAAACCGATTGGGATATAGACAATGGCGGCTATAGGGTCAAAAACATAAATTATCCTGCAGGAACGGCTACTAATCTTACGGTCTCATTATCGTTACCTGCTAATAGCATTGTTATTGTTGATGTAAATACACTTAATGGAGAGAATATTGATATACAAGATTCACTAATTCGATGCAATTTGTCAAATAGTGCATCACTATGGAATCTATCCATTAGATTCTCTGGGCGTACAAACCAGATATTTTCAGATATTAGATACATGCCGTTAGTTATCCACTTGGGTTAAAGAAAAGAAGGCAATAAACAGAGAATAGACGAAAATGGAACGGACAAATGTTGTAATATGATGTAATAATAATTTAGGGACAAGTAGATGAATTTCTACCTGTCCCTATTTTTTACGATTTTGCAAAAGTTCTTTGCGGCAAAACTGTTATATTATTTTGTCTCCATTTGATTTTTCAGGAATCTCCATTTTGTCTCCATTGATATATAAAACTATATCAATTTATACGAAAATATATCAACTTATCTTGGTTTTCACGATTTTTAAAATTATTGTCAAGCCCTTTAAATACCGCTATTTTCCAATGATTTCATCAGTATTGATGAATTCATACGGTGTCTGCTGGTAAACGTAATAA